>Ga0222714_10003547_pt1 | contig 15800 bp, 15 predicted proteins | sample C33_3DmetaG_FD_165048 | JGI IMG/M metagenome (GOLD analysis project Ga0222714, IMG submission 165048) | Estuarine water microbial communities from San Francisco Bay, California, United States - C33_3D | ecosystem: Environmental > Aquatic > Marine > Unclassified | place: USA: California...
AGCACTAAAAAAAAATAGAATGATAGGCGTCATCCAACCCAAAAATAATAATAATGAGCTCTTTCAAATGGGGTGCATAGGCAAAATTACATCTTATATTGAAACACCTGATTACAGAATTGTTATTAATTTAGAGGGGGTTTGTCGTTTTATCGTACATGAATCTAATCTTACACCGGCAGGTTATTTGCAGGCCAATATTGATTTTCAGGACTACATTGATGACTTAAACGAAATGGAACCGACTATTGATCGAACAGCATTAATTCAAAAGTACGCAAATTTTTTTAAAATGAGAAAATTAGATATCGATAAAGAAGTTCTTGCTGAAACATCTAACTTGCAGCTTTTATCTACTTTAGCAATGCTTGCTCCTTTTAATAAGATTGATAAACAAGCTATTTTAGAGTCAGCCAATATTTTACAAAGAATTGATACTATTAATTCAATATTGGATTTGAATACTTTCCAAGTAGTTCCCAATAATAAAGGAAGTCAATTAAATTAAACTAAACTTACCCATAGCTTGTTTAATAAAAGTTTCTCTAATTGGATTGATCCTCAGCAAACTTTGAAAACCCAAGTTAATGATGGATCTATTGATCTTATTATCATTTTCATAAAGATAGTTAATTAAACTTGTAAAAGACAAATAGGCGTAACTCTCAATTTTTCTTCTTGAAAAATAAAGAGTTGAAAGATTCTCATCATTTATATCATATAAATCCAAGAGCTGACTAAGAGTTTGTATATCTTTAATGCCTAAATTCCATCCTTGGCCTGCAACTGGATGTATCGATCTTAAACTATCCCCGATTAAGATAATGTTTTCATTATTTGAACTACTTATATGAGGAGAAATTTTAAATGATTTAATTTGCTTGATAAAATTTATTTGACCATGAGTTTTATTAAAAAGTTTTTTTATGAAGTTTTTTAAATCATTTGGTTTAATAAGTTTCTTTGAAGTATAAATAAAAGTTGATAAGTTTTTATTTTGATTAGGCGCGGGTAATACAGCCAGTGGGCCACTTTTATTAAAAATTTCATAAGCTTTATTTTTATGATTTAAACTATGATTAAAAAAGCCAACGTATGAATTATTAGAAGAATTAAAAATATTTTTTTTTAATTTTGAATTAGATATGAAATTTTTTCCAACACTTATTATGATTTTACCAAAATTATAGTAACGATTTTTTAACTTAATAGGTTGATTAATATCTAATTTATTTATATCGAGGTCTATATTTTCAACTAAAATATTTTTTATTTTCAACTGACTTCTGGTCTTCAATAATAAGTCTTTATTATAAATAACAGACCCCATGGGTTCGTTTAGGTCTTCAAATTCCAAGGGTGAGTCATTAATTTGATCTTTGATAATTATTTTTTGTATCGGCTCATTAACTAATTTATGCCATAGGCCTAGTGACTTGAGGAAATCTCTAGAATTAGCATTAATAGCTAAAGTTCTTTGATCCAATAAGGATTGATTATTTTTTTCGACTACTAAAACTTTGAATTTTTTTTTAGAAAGCTCCAAACCTGCAAGAGCGCCAATAAGACCCGCACCTACAATTAAAAAATCATATTTATGTATTTTATTTTTCATTTTGACGCTTATATTTAATTAGAGATGGGCCATAATTTTATTCCACAAGCATTAAAAGAAAAATCAATGAATTTTTCAAGATTTGTTTATGCATTAATATTATTAGGGTTTTCAATTTTTACTTTTTTGGCTCTAATATCATTTAATATAAACGACAATTCTTTTTTAACTAATACAAATAACAACTATACCAATATACTTGGCATCGTAGGTTCTTATTACGCAAGTTTTATTTTTTATACTTTTGGAATTCTAGCATATATGTTGGGTGTCTATTTTTTTATTTATTCTTTTTTAACTTTTCTAAAAAAAACGCCGAATTATTTTTTTATAAGATTGTTAGTTTTTTTTATTAGCCTTATCCTTATTCCTCAATCATTTATTTATTGGGGTATTGATTTTGCGTTTTATGCAGAATTAAAAACATGGGGAATTTTTTCTGATAAAATATTCTTTCTAAATAAAGTAGGATATGTAAATTATATTTTATCCATATTAGGATTTTTATTATATTTTACCTCTCAAGGAATAGTGGGATTAATTCGTTTTCCAAGTTTAAGCTTATTAACTTTACCAAAAATTAAAAATAATAACGGGGAAATAGTAAAAAAAGTTATAAAAAAGGAACCAATTATAAATAAGCTTAATTTAGAATCATCAACAGTAAGAGAAAAAAATAGCTCACTACTTGAAAATAAAATAAATATTGAGAATAAAAAAAATTACTCTCCTTCTTTGGAAGTTTTAGATAATGATACCTCATCGTCTAAACGAACCAGAGACAATAGTAAGATTAAGGATAGTTCTGATCTATTAGAAAGTGTTTTTTCTGACTTTAATATTGAAATTAAAGTTAAAAATGTGAAGCTTGGCCCTGTTGTAACTTTATATGAAATTCTACCTGCAGCTGGAATTAAAATAAACACAATTATAAATTTAGCTGATGATATTTCACGGAGTATGGGCGTTGGGGCTGTACGAATTGCTCAAATTTACGGTACTCAATATTTAGGTGTTGAAGTGCCAAATGATCAAAGAGAAACAGTTACAATCAAAGAACTTTTAAGTCATGACAACTTTAAAAATACTAACCACAAAATACCTATTTGCATAGGTAAGGATATATCAGGAAATATCGAGGTAATAGATTTAAGTAAAACACCTCATTTACTAGTTGCTGGAACCACCGGATCCGGTAAATCAGTTTTTATAAATACATTATTGACTAGCATTTTATATAAATTTTCGCCAGAAGAGTTGCGATTAATTTTAATTGATCCTAAAATGCTCGAGCTTAGCGTTTATAATGATGTAGCTCATCTCTTAACGCCTGTGGTTACAGAACCTAAAAAAGCAATTATTGCTTTAAAGTGGGTGTGTAAAGAAATGGAAAGAAGATATTCTTTAATGAATGAGGAGAGCACCAGAAGCTTGGAAGGCTATAATCAAAAAGCCATTGAAAAACTTCCCTATATAGTTGTTTTTATTGATGAAATGGCTGATTTAATGATGACTGCTGGCAAAGAGGTAGAGCACTATGTTCAACGATTAGCTCAAATGGCAAGAGCTTGTGGCATTCATCTCGTTATGGCAACTCAAAGACCTAGTGTTGATATCATTACAGGTAGTATCAAAGCAAACTTTCCATCAAGAATTAGTTTTCAGGTAGCTAGCAAATATGACAGTAGGACAGTACTTGGCGAGGTGGGAGCAGAACAACTATTAGGAAATGGTGACATGTTAATGTCTAAAAATGGAGGGAATATTATTCGTTATCAATCTGCCTTTATTTCCGATAACGAAGTTAATAAGCTGATTAAAGAAATTAAAAGAAGTCAAAAAGTAGAATACCTAGAAGAATTAGAAGACATTATAAAAAACAATAATGAGGATTTTGATTCACTGAGCGATGAGGATGAAGAGTTAATATCTAAATCAATTGATCTTATAAGATCAACAAATAAAGCCTCTACAAGTTTTTTACAAAGAAACTTTCAAATTGGCTACAATAAAGCCGCAAGGATAATGGAAGCCCTAGAAAATAGAGGAATTGTGTCTTCACCTAATCATACGGGGAAAAGAGAAATACTATTGCATAACTAATATCGAGTTTTTAGATTTAAAATTTAAATTAAAATCAATTTCACTCTTAAGTAAATTTTTTAAATTAGTTAAATGGGTATCTAATTTATTTAAGTTTAAATTTTTATCATTTATCCATAGCAGTTTATAAAGTTCAATTTTATTAATACCATTTTTATTTATGATTAAGCATAAAAGAATCTTATTGTGAATATCATTTAAAAAGACATCAACTTTTTTATTATAAATTTTTTGTTTAAATGGATTATATTTAAATAAATCTAAATTAATTTCATATAAGTTTTGAATAATTTCTATTGCATTATAGATCTCTCTAAAGTGGCAAGGTATATTTATTGTAATTTTTGGACTAAAATTAGTTTCAAAAAATAATTTTTTATTAATATTGCTAATTTGGATTTTAAATAATAATTCATTATTATGAAATAAAAGGCTCTGAGATTTATCTTTAACAAGACAATGCAAATGATGTTGTAAAAATTTATCAGGACATTCAATTGCAAAAATCATTCTTTGATAAAAGGACTCACGATAAAAAGTTTATGATTTATTTCTTGGGCAATACAATCATAAAAAAAAATACTTACATTAAGTTGATCTGATTTAACCGCAATTCTTTTGATAAATTTGCTATTTTGGCTATTTTCAATATTAATTTCCATTCCCTCTAGTAATAATTTATTGGGTATGTTTGGGTAGTCCTTTGTTAAATTGATTAATGTCGTAAAAAGATTTTTGTTTCGCTCGATCGCCTGAATTTTTTTATTATTATCATTTAAAACCGAATATAAATTTCCATAAAAATCATAAATAATAGTATAAAGATTATCCTCTTCGTATTCGTATCTTAATTTATTCTCTTGGATATATAACTTTCCAAAATTTACCTCTCCAGTTTTATACACTTCTTCAAATTGGCATTTCAATGATTTAGAATATGCAAAACCATTAATCATTAAAAAGAAAAATAGAAAAAAATATTTAGACTTCATTGTTAAAAATCATAGAACCAATTCTTATAATATCTGAATTATTTTTAAGAGCTATCTTGTAATCGCCGCTCATGCCCATGCTCAATAACAGCTTTGATTGTATATCTGATTTTAGGGCTACCATTTTTTTGAAATAAAAATCTGGGTTAAGATCATTAGGCGGAATGCACATTAAACCAACTATATTAAAATTTTGGGATAAACAATAATGATAGAAATCTTTTGCATATTTTATAGATATTCCAGATTTTTGTTCTTCTTCACCAATATTAATTTGAATAAAAAAACTTTTCGTTTTAGTTATTAAAAGTTTTGATTTTTGTTTGATGATTTCTTGTACAATTTTTTCTCGGTCTAAAGATTGAATTACATCAAATATTTTGAGAGCATCACTGACTTTATTTGTTTGAAGTGGACCTATAAGACTTAAATTTAGATCTTGTAAGTTCATTGGAGGGTATTTAACTTTTGCTTCCTGAACACGATTCTCAGCAAAATATCTATAACCCATGTTGTGTAATAGCTTTATATCTTGTTGATTTTGATTTTTAGAAACTATAAGCAACCTTGCATTATAATTTTTTAAGTCTTGTTCGATAAGATTTAAGTTTTTATTATTGACTGTCAAATTTACTATTCAAAAAAATAACCAAACCTATTAGCCGTTTTTTCAATATTTCTTAATAACTTTATTTCTTTTTTAGATAAATCAAATGTATCCTGAACAAATAAATCATTTGAGTTATTTTTGACATAAGAATCAATATATTCATAGTCTATCTTTAAGTTAATACCCGATTGTTTTAAATGAAATATAAGATTAACAAGTATTTCTGATGTGTTTAAAACCAGATCTTCGTACTTAATAATTAAACCATTAAAAGTATCTTTAACATTTAAATCGGCCCAACTTTCATTAAAAACCCCCCACCCCTTTCGATTAACTTCATATTTAAAACCTAATCTTTCAAAAACAAGAGGGTTATTATCTAAATTTAATAATTCAATAAAGGCATTATGATTTTTTTTTTTTAATTTTGAATAAATAGTCAACGGGTTTTTTATAATTAAAATATAACTTTGAGTTAGCTTAGGATGTGTAAAAGCTTTCGACTCATTTGATTCAAAAAAAGCAGAATTATTCATGAGCAATTGAAAACTGGTATTCTTATTTAAGATTAACAAATAAAATTGTACTAGATAAGATAAATTAATTTGTGATTCAAAATCATATAATTCATTGATTAAATTATAAGAAAAAAGTTTTTGAATTTGATTTACATAACTATCCATTTCAATTTTATCTTCGGTATGATTAAGAAAGTAATTACTTAAAAATTTTTGAATATAAATAGTATCATCTAAATCAAAGCTATTAATCCAAAAAATTTTATTATGGACTAAAGAGCCTTGATCAAAGGTGGATAATAAAGCATATAGATATTTGGGCGATAAAGTTTTCGACATATTTGGATTTTTAAAAGTTAAGTCCTCCAATAATGCAATAATTTTTTTTTCATTCTTTTTTAATAAAAAATCATCTAACTGCTTGGAAAAGTAATTTAACTTGATATTTTCTAAAAATGACACTTGATGTAATATAAAATAATGTAAAAAAATATGAATAAAGAATTAGATATAATTAACAATCATCTTGCCAAGAATGAATATGTTAAAGCTGAAAAAATTTCATTAGACCTTACTAAGCAATTTCCCCATAGTCATTTACCTTATTTTTATCATGGTATTTGTTGTCTAAGCTTAAATAAAAATGATGAGGCTTTGGCATCATTCAAAAAAGGATTATCAATTAATCCCAATGATTTTGGATTAAACAACAATATTTCTAATACTTTAATCAGATTAGAGGAATATGAATTAGCTATTCTTCATATAAAAAAATCTATTGAAATTCAACCTCAACATCCCTTTGCCTATATGCATATGGGTGAGATTGAAATGAAATTAAGAGATTTCAAGAGCGCCGTCCAATCATTTGATAAGTCAATGGAATTATTTTATCTAAATAAAATTGGAACAGATGATATTCCTATTCATACTGCCTATGCCGAGTCCTTAATTGCCAATTCACAGATGGAAAAATTAGTTAACTTTTATAATAAAACTCAAAATAGTAATTTTAATTCAACATTATTTTATTTAATGGCTGGAGTTAATAAAAATGTTTCAGTCTATAATAACCCCGTGCAAATCGAAGAATATTTAAAAAGAAATAATTTTAGTAATTTATATCAAAAAACTTTTTTTTTATCTGGTGTTTACTTTGGATTGGCTAGATATTTTGAAAAAGAAAATCAAAAAAAATCAGAAAATTACTACCATGAAGGAAATAAACTCATACAATCATTTCAAAGATTTAATCTTTTTCAATTTCAAAAAAACCTCATAAAAGTAAAACTAGTTTATAACAAAATTAAAAATAATGTACGGGCTGAAAATAAATATGGCGATGGAATAATTTTTATCGTGGGAATGCCAAGATCGGGCACCACATTACTGGAGTCCATAGTTGCAAGTGATAATAATGTTTTTTCTGGCGGCGAGCTTACCTCGCTAGAAGTATTATTTAAAAATTTTATTTCAAATTTTGATGAGGAAAGTTCTATTAAAACTCTAGATCAAATAGCGCATACTTACACTAATAGAATTAATTTTTTAAAGAAAGATAAAATGTATTTTATTGATAAGCTTCCTGAAAACTATATCTATATGGGCTTAATTAAGATGGCATTGCCAAGGGCAAAATTTATTCATATTAATAGAGACCCATGGGATAATGCTATTTCGCTTTATAAACAAAGATATATTAGCAATGTTCATTTTAGTAGTTCTTTTTTTGGAATTGCTATTCAACTTGCTAACCACAAGCATATGATTGATTTTTGGAAACAAAACATACCAGAGGCGTCGTTAAATGATTTTCTTTTTCTAAATTACGAAGATTTAGTAAGCAGTCCCTCAACGGGGGCTAAGTTAATAGACGCTTTTTTTGGAATAAATGTAAAAATAACTCCAGAGGGTAGGTCTAATTTTTTTTCTAACACAGCCAGCATGACCCAAGTTAGATCAGCAATTCACCAAAAATCATTGAAAAAGAATGATTTTATAGAATTTAAACATCAATTTGATATTGATTTTGAACAGCAATTATCATTTTGGAATACCCACAATCAATAATGTTGCAAAATTGCAACAAAAAATAAGATTTTTTCATAAACTGACATTTAAAGTTTAATTTTTGCAAAAAATACAAATAATGAGCTTGTTTATATATAAACGTAAACAATTAATCTTAGAAAGGATTAAAAAAATGAAAAAACTAATATACGTTCTTTCTGCTATTGCAACAGCTTTTGCTGGTACTGCAAGCGCAGACGTATCAGTTAGCGGAACAGGTGCAACAAACTTTACATCTTCTGGAGACAAGAATTATACCTCCACTAGCGGTTCAGTGGCGTTTGCTCTGTCAACAACTACTGCTTCTGGTATGGCTATTTCAGCTGCTGCTGGAATCACTACTGATTTAGAAGGTACTGCAGCTCGTGGTACATCTGGATTAACATCACTTACATTTGTTACTGGCGGTGCTACTATCGTTATTGGACAAGATATTGCTGCTCCTCAAATCGGTGGAGTTGGTGGTGTAGCTAGTGACTTGGTTGATCAAAACCATCAAACTATTAACGCTGCTCCTGCGATCGGCACTGATGGAGATCAAGACGGTAACGGTGTCAAATTTACAACTGCAGTTGGCGGTGGTTCATTAACAGCTGCTTATGTATGGGATGGCTCACCAGACTCAACTGGCGGCCGAGGTGATTTTGACGCTGCTAACCAATCAATGGGTATTTCATTCTCAATGCCTGCTGGTGCTGCAACAATAACTGTTGGTCATTCAACTAGTTCTGACGCAACAACTGAAAATGACACTATGACAGGTGCTACACTTGCATACCCTGTTGGTGGTGGTACTTTAAGTGTTGGCTATAAGCAAACAACCGGTGAAGTCAAAGCTGACGCTATGAGTGCTGCTTACAAAATGAGCTTAGATGCTGATACAGCTGTCTCAATCGGCTACAATACAGCTTCAGAAGGTGCTCAAAGCGCACAAACAACAGAAGCAAAAATCACAAGAGCAATCGGTGGTGGAGCTTCAGTGTTTGCTGAGTTAAAGAACTCAACTGGTAATTCATCCGGTGTAACAAAATCTGGAACCCAGTCATCTTCTACTTTTGCGATTGGTACAAGCGTAGCATTCTAATATAGAATAATACGATTTTTTAAAACCAGAGGTGTTAAAACCTCTGGTTTTTTTTTGTTTATTTAATTTAGAATATGAATATGCTCAAAAAAAATTAATTAAATTTTATTGTTATGTTTAAACTTCGAATTATTTTTGTAATCCTCATTGGGCTTTTCTTAAGCTCTTGTTCCAATGATAACGAGGCTAGACTTCAGGAGCTCGATAAGGTATTTGGTAAGTGCGACAACCCCCATCGCCACTATAGCAAAAGAGACTATAAAATATGTAAAGCTAAGGTAGCAGCAGGCGATCCTAATGCAGAAATAATATCGCTTTCGGATATGTTGTTTAATCAACAAAAAGATAAAGGCAATATAACATTTGCAAGTCCTGTTAACACACACCTATGGAATGCTAGTTTAAAAGTACTTGAAGCATATCCAATAAAAAATGCTGACTCAAATGGTGGTTATTTAGAAACTGAATTTATCTATGATAAAAATAGCCCCCAAGAAAGATGTACTATCAAAATAATGATTTCCTCTCCCGAGCTACTCTCCACCTCAGTTTCATCCAAGATAATTTGTGAAGAAAAAACGAATGATATTTGGGCCATTAAAAATCAATCTTTAGTAAACGATGAAAAGAAACTGACAATAAAAATTTTAGCAGAAGCAGAACTGCTTAAAAATTCACAAGCTAATTAAAATAAATAGTTGAATCAAAAAAAATATATTCTCGAGATGTTCCCCTATCCGTCGGGGAATATTCATATGGGACATGTAAGAAATTATGTTATAGGCGATATTTGCGCTAGGTATCATAAACTTAAAGGGGATGAGGTGATACACCCTATGGGATGGGATGCCTTTGGGCTACCCGCAGAAAATGCTGCGATTCAATACAAGACACACCCGAAAGATTGGACATTGGCCAATATTCAAAATATGAAAACACAACTTCAAAAACTAGATCTTGATTTAGACTGGGAAAAAGAATTGGCAACATGTGATGAAAATTACTACAAATATCAACAAGAACTCTTTATTGACCTATACAACGCCGGTCTAGTCTACAAAAAAGATGCGTTAGTGAATTGGGACCCTGTTGACCTAACTGTATTAGCAAATGAGCAGGTTATTGACGGCAAGGGATGGCGAACAGGCGCCGAGGTTGAAAAGAAAATATTATCACAATGGTTTTTTAAAATAACCGATTATGCTGAGGAATTACTTATAGATCTAGACAATCTAGAATTATGGCCAGAAAAAGTAAAAACCATGCAAAAAAATTGGATTGGTAAATCAATAGGTGCAGAGATTAAATTTAAAATTAGCAATACTGAAGAGTATCTGAATATCTTTACAACTAGGCCCGATACTATTTTTGGTGCTACCTTCATAGCTCTTTCTATTAATCATCCCCTTTTGAATAAATATTTAAGATCGGATCAAATTAAGGAAATTAAAAAAAAATTTGACGAAAGTGATATAGAAAAAGATAAAATTGGGATGCATATAGATCAATTTTGTGATCATCCTTTTTTAAATAAAAAGATACCCATATATATTGCTAATTTTGTCTTAGATAATTACGGTGAAGGAGCGATTTTTGGTTGCCCGGCTCATGACGATAGAGACTTTGAGTTTGCAAAAAAATATCAAATTGAAATTATTAAGGTTGTAGATTGTGAAAATAAGGATTTGCCTTATTCGGGTGATGGAGAAATTATTAACTCAGATTTTTTAAATGGTCTAAGTAAAAATCAAGCGATAGAAGAAGTAATAAAAGTATTAAACCAACAATCTATTGGATCCAAAAAAATTAATTACAAGTTAAGAGATTGGGGGGTATCGAGGCAAAGATACTGGGGGTGTCCTATACCAGTAATTTATTATGAAGATGGTTCATATAGGGTATTAGACAAAGACGAGCTACCCGTTTTACTTCCATATAGAGTTAATATTGATGGTAAAGGCAATCCTTTATTAAAACATGACGAATGGCGAATAATAAACTGCCCTAAAAATAATAAAATAGCTTATAGAGAAACAGATACCCTGGATACCTTTGTAGACTCATCCTGGTACTACATCAGATTTTTAGATAATAAATTAGATAAACCTTTTGATAAAGAAGTTGTAGATAGATTTTTACCAGTTGATAAATATATTGGAGGAATTGAGCATGCGATACTCCATTTACTTTATTCACGTTTTTTTATGAAAGCACTAAGAGATATTTATAATTTAAAAACTAATGAGCCTTTTAAACAACTTTTTACACAGGGTATGATTACACATAAAACTTATAAAAATCAGAAAGGTGAATGGGTCATTCCTAAAGATGTAGCACTTAAAGGAAATAAATTAATTTCTTTGATTGATGGATCACAACTAACTGAAGGGCCAGCTGAAAAAATGTCTAAATCTAAGCGAAATGTGGTAGAACCTGATGAAATACTCAACGACTTTGGGATCAATTCTACAAGAGTTTTTATGATATCAGACTCCCCCCCAGATCGCGATCTGGAATGGACCGATGAGGGAATTCAAAGCTCACTCAACCTTATTAATAGAATAGAACGTTACTTTATAAAAGAACAAACATTAATTAAAAATGAAGCATTCAAGTCTGTGGAATTATTTTTGCATAACTTGGAAAATAACATTAATAATTTTTCATTAAATAAGTGTGTTGCGGACATATACTCATTATTTAATTTTTTAGAAAAAAATAAAATTTTTTTAAATAAACATGAACTAAGTAAAAAAATATTAATCGGTCTATACCCCATAATTCCAAGCTTATCTAATAAGATTTATTCCGAACTTTTTGATGGTGAAATTATTTTAAATAAATGGCCTGAACTAGACCCAAAATTATTGATCAATAATGAAATTAGTTTGCCCATTCAAATAAATGGTAAAATGACGTGTACATTTAAAACAATAGTAAATTATGATTTAGAAAACACATTAAAAGAAATAAAAAAAATTGACAAAGTTGCATCCAAAATTGAAAATAGATCTATTATTAAAATAATTAATGTTCAAAATAAAATTATTAATATTATTATTTCTTAGTTTTTATATATCGGCTTGTTCCTCTCAAAATACTTACGATAAAAGCAATAGATTTAGTGTTGATTATATTGAGGGCGGCATTGATGGAAGGAACCTATCTAACCTTCTAATATCATATTTAAAAACATATGGATTATATAGTTCTAATTCCCCTTTTTTAATTAAATCTAAAATTGCTCATAAGCAAAACTTATATATACCCAGAATAGATAATACTTCTGATCGAGAATTGATAAGGTCAACAATGCTTATTGATTTAATTAATAATCAAAAAAATTGTTTGATTGCAAATTTTGAATTAGAAAATGAACAATTTTATGTAATTGCCTCTTCAAAAAATAATATTAGTAATAATAAAGCCATTGAGGAAATTAAATTTAACAATACTGAAGCATTAGTTCATGATTTAATTTCAATGATCGAGGATATTCAATTGGAGTGTGCGGATGACTAATAATTTCAAGGTTTTAGAAAGTTTTTTATGCAATAATCAAAATTTACTTATTATTAATTATATTAATGATGAAATAAGTTCATTTTACAATTATTGCATTGAACATTTTGCAAAAAAAAAATCAATATTAGTTAAATATAATGACGAAGTAATTAGTACAAATAATGATGATTTATTTGGCAATCAACACCTCTTTATTTGGTTTAATCCTAAAAATAAACTATTAAATGAAATCATAAATTCTAAAAATAAAAATATAATTTTTTTAAATTATACGGTATTTAAGAAAATTAAGAATGAATACAATTCTATAAATTCCTATCAAAATAATAATGATATTAGGTTTTTATTAACCAATATCCTAAAGATTGACAATCAGCTACTGATTGATTCTATACTAAGAAATCCGGAACTTATTTTTTCAGAAACTAGTAAATATTCTATAAATCCTAACTATTTGGATAGTCCATTTTACTATAAAAATTATGAAAATTTAACAGATCTTAGAATAAAAATGACAGAATTAAAAAAAATGCAGCAAACAGATTTACTCAGTTTATTTAATTTAATTAAATCTGAAACTTTAATAAAGAAGTTTAGTTTTTTAACTTATTAATTAAAAAATTGTATTGTTCTAAATTTTCATAAAAGATTTTAATATTTCCCTTACCGTTTTTATTATGAGATATCTTTGTCTTGAACCCAATAGTGCCACTCAAATACTGCTCTTGTTGAATTAAATTAACTTCAGAAGTTTTATGAGAGGTTTTTTTTGTTTCAAGCTCTCTAACGGAAACTTTTCCTTGATTGATTTTACTAAGCGTTTGGTGGTCATAATCATTTGGTGTTTTTCCAATTAAAGCTCTGGCATGGCCCATTGATATAATACCCTTATTCAGTAATTCAAAAAAGAAATCGTCTAAGGTTAAAATTCTTAAAAGATTTGTAATATGAGATCTGCTTTTACCAACTATTTTTGATAAATGTTCGTGTGTATAGTTATTTTTTTCAATTAATCTCTGATATGCATTTGCTTCCTCTGAAATTTTAAGATTTTCTCTTTGAATATTTTCAATCAGTGAAATTTCATCTTTATCTAAATCCTCAGGTAGTAATAAACTCGGTATAGACTTTAAATTTGAAATTTGTGCTGCCCTCCATCTTCTTTCTCCTGCCACCAATGTATAAGTATCTATATCTCTGGGTCTTAGTATTATTGGTTGAATAAGGCCATTTTTTTGAATTGACTGCGCAAGCTCCTCAAGTTTTTCTTTATTAAATTCTTTTCTAGGTTGGTTTTCATCTCGAAATATTTTTTCTATTGGTACTAAAATCAGGTTTTTTTTATTATCAGTTTTTGAAAAGGAATTAGAATTTTTATTGCCTAGCAATGAAGATAAACCTTTTCCCAATTTTTTATTGTTGGACATAATTTCTGCTCCTCTCTAAGAACTCTCTTGCTAAGGCTATGTATGCTTGTGAACCAATACAATTAAGATCATAAATAATTGCCGGTAGCCCATGACTTGGTGCCTCTGATAATCTAACATTTCTCGGTACGTTATATTGATAAACTTTAGTATTAAAATAATCTCGAGCTTCTTTTTCAATTAATGCTGATAAAGAATTTCTTTTATCAAACATTGTAAGAATAATTCCATTAAGATTTAAATTTTGATTTAAATTTTCTTTTACAAGATCAATTGTTTTAATTAGTTTAGAAAGACCTTCTAGTGCAAAGAATTCACATTGTACGGGAATTAATATTTGATCGCTGGCAGTCATTGAGCTGATGGTTAACAAACCTAAGGTAGGTGGCGTATCAATAAAAATGTAATCGTATTTATCTTTAACTTTTTCAATTAGACTTTTTAAGATAAAATTTCTATTTTCATCTTCGGCTAGTTCGTATTCTGAAGCAGCAAGATCTTCACATGCCGATATTACATCTAGATTAGGGATTTGTGATTGTTGTATTGATTGATCTATATCAATATCATTGCTCAATACTCTATATATTGATAATGATGAATTATAGGCATTAAAAGATAAAGAGGAATTATACTGAGGGTCCATATCTATTACTAATATCTTTTTATCAATTGATGCTAGAGCTGTTGTTAAATTAACGACCGTTGTTGTTTTCCCCACGCCTCCTTTTTGATTTGCAACAGTAATAATCATCTGGAATTGATGCTTATAATTCTTGCTTCGTCAGAGGTAATACTTGGGTAAGTTTGCCAACTATATTTTTTGTTATCTATTTCAGCTAGTTCAGAGGCATATGACTTACCCTTCAATAAAATAAAATTTGTATAGTTGTTTGTGATTTGTATCGAAAGTTTGATAATTTTAGAAACAGGAGCCAAGGCTCTAGCAACAATAACATCAAAGGATATGTCTTTCATATCTTCAATTTGAGTATTATGAACATCAAAATTTAACCCTAGTCGTAATTTGCATTTATTTAAAAAAAGTGCTTTTTTAGGAGATTTTTCAATCAAAATAACATTTTTAAAGCCCAGTATAGCTAAAATTACGCCTGGCAACCCAGCCCCCGATCCCAAATCAGCAATATATCTATCTAAATGATCAATAAATTTATGGATTTGCATACAGTCTAATAAGTGTCTTTCATCAAAATTATCAATAGTGCTTTTTCCAATTAAATTCATATTCAAATTTTCAGATATTAAAATCTTTTTATAATCTTCAAACATTTTAATAATATTTTTACTATTTTTAAAATTATTTTCACAATAATTTAAAACTTTTTTTTTAAGCAACTCTAGATCCCCTAAATTTTTTATACTTAACAATTTGAAAAAGAGCGCTTGGAGTTATTCCAGATATCTTTCCCGCATCAAATAAATTTTGAGGTTTAAATTTATTGAGTTTCTCTAAAATTTCTTTTGATAAAGAAGGCACTTGATTAAAATCAATATTTGATAAATTCATATTTTTATTTTTTTCCAATTGTTCATAAGATTTTTTTTCTCTTTCATAAAAAACTTCATATTTAGAATCAAAGTATATTTTTGTGAATATTTTAGGTTTTATTTTAATCTTAAAAAAATTTTCAAATATTTGAGTATTTGGCTCTAAAAACTTTAATACCTCAAATCCATTTCTTATTTTACCATCTAATTTAACTTTGATTTGTTTCTTTAATAAATCATTTGGAGAAAATTTTAATTTTAGTAACTTGTTCATTATTTTTTTTTCATCTGATTTGTTATTTTTATAATATTCAAAATCAATTTTTTTAAATAATTTATTATTGATA
>Ga0222714_10003551_pt1 | contig 15781 bp, 24 predicted proteins | sample C33_3DmetaG_FD_165048 | JGI IMG/M metagenome (GOLD analysis project Ga0222714, IMG submission 165048) | Estuarine water microbial communities from San Francisco Bay, California, United States - C33_3D | ecosystem: Environmental > Aquatic > Marine > Unclassified | place: USA: California...
AGGCAAGCGCGAATACAACCCGGTCTTCCTCATGGTGGACTCCGGTGCTCGTGGTAACAAGGCGCAGGTGCGTCAGCTCGCCGGTGTGCGTGGTCTGATGGCCAAGCCGTCCGGTGACATCATCGAGAAGCCGATTTTGTCCAACTTCCGTGAAGGTCTGTCCGTGTTGGAGTACTTCATCTCCACGCACGGTGCCCGTAAGGGTCTGGCCGATACGGCGCTCAAGACCGCTGACTCCGGTTACATGACCCGCAAGCTGGTGGATGTGGCGCAGGACGTCATCATCCAGCAGATCGATTGCGGCACGGGCAACGGCATCTGGGTGCAGGCAGTTTACGAGGGTGAAGAAACCGTCGTGAAGTTGAGCGAGCGGATCGTCGGTCGCGTGAGCGCCGAAGATGTCAACGACCCTTCGAGCCCGAAGAATTACATCGTCCGTGTCAACGACGAGATCGACGAGATCAAGGCGAAGGCCTTGGACGTCGCCGGTCTGGACCGCATCAAGGTGCGTTCTGTGCTGACCTGCGAAGCGAAGCACGGCATCTGCGCCAACTGCTACGGCCGCAACCTGGCCACCGGCCAGCTGGTGAAGCTGGGCGAGGCCGTCGGTATCGTGGCGGCACAGTCCATCGGTGAGCCGGGAACGCAGCTCACGATGCGTACGTTCCATACTGGTGGTGTGGCGCACGGTCAATTCCGCCAGCCGATCATCAAGGTGAAGTTCGACGGAACGGTGAAGTATCAGGAAATCCGTTCGGTGCAGCTCGAAGACGGCAACAACATCGTGCTGAACAAGAACGGTTCCATCGCCATCATCGGTGAAGACGGTCGTGAGCTGGAAAGCCACAACATCGTCATCGGTGCGGTGGTCTCCTTCGGTAATGGCGACGCCATCAAGAAGGGCGACACGCTGGCGATGTGGGATCCGTACAACGTGCCAATTCTGTCTGAGAAGGCCGGTCTCGTGAAATTCCACGACATCATCGAGGGTGTCACGATGAAGCAGGAAGTGGACGAAACCACGGGTCAGGAATCCATGGTGATCATCGATCACAAGGAAGATCTGCATCCGCAGGTGCTCGTGATGGACAACAAGGGCGAGCCGGTGGCGCAATACGCGATCCCTTCAGGGGCGCATATCGCGATCACGGAAGGCGACACGATCGTCGCCGGAACCTTGCTGGCCAAGACTTCCCGCAAGACCTCGAAGACGAAGGACATCACCGGCGGTCTGCCGCGTGTGGCCGAACTCTTCGAAGCACGTCGTCCGAAGGACGCGGCCGAGATCTCCAAGATCGACGGTATCGTCGATTTCGGGGCGAGTGTCCGCGGCAAGCGCTGCATCGTCATCAAAGACCCGGTCACCGCACTGGAAGAGGAACACCTCATCCCGATCGGCAAGCACGTCATCGTGTTCAAGGGCGACTTCGTGAAGAAGGGCCAGCAATTGACCGAAGGTCCGGTGGTGCCGCACGAGATTCTCGAGGTCTGCGGACCTCAGGAGCTGCAGGAGCACTTGGTGAGCGAGGTGCAGGAAGTTTATCGTCTCCAGGGTGTGACGATCAACGACAAGCACATCGAGATCATTGTGCGCCAGATGTTGCGCAAAGTGCGCATCACGGAGCCGGGCGATACCTTGTTCCTGTGGGGCGAGCAGATCGACCGTCTGGCCTTCGAGGCCGAGAACGAGCGCGTGGAGAAGATGGGTGGCAAGCCCGCCGAAGCCACGCCGGTGCTCTTGGGTATCACCAAGGCGTCGTTGGAGACGGAGTCGTTCCTGAGCGCGGCGTCCTTCCAAGACACCACCCGGGTGCTTACCGAGGCCGCTACGATGGGCAAGAAGGACACGCTGCGTGGCTTCAAGGAAAATGTCATCATGGGCCATATCATCCCGGCCGGTTCAGGTTTCGACCTGCACCGCAAGCTGGTGTTGAAGCCGCTCGTGGAACTGCCGCCGATGGAAGAGTTTCCGCCAGAGGAAGAACAACCGCTGGCGATCTAAGAATATGGGACAAGAAAATCCCGGTTTTTAGCCGGGATTTTCTGTCTAATTAAAAATTAGTGAAAAATATCAAAAATTTTTCAAATACTAGTTGCAACCAAAAACTGTTTTGCTAACCTCCGCACTCCGTTTCCCAATAGGTGACGGAAAAGTGCAATAGATAGGATCTACGGAATGCCGACGATCAACCAACTGGTCCGAAAAGGACGCAATAAGATTAAAGTGAAGTCGAAATCACCGGCTTTGGAGAACTCGCCGTTTCGGCGTGGTGTCTGCCTGCAGGTGATGACCCGCACGCCCAAAAAGCCGAACTCGGCGATGCGGAAGGTGGCCAAAGTGCGCCTGACTAACGGGTACGAAGTGATCGCCTACATTCCGGATGAAGGCCATAACTTGCAGGAGCACTCGATCGTGCTGGTGCGCGGTGGTCGTGTTAAGGATTTGCCGGGTGTGCGTTACCACATCGTGCGTGGCGCGCTGGACGCCAACGGGGTGGAGAAGCGCCGGGTGAGCCGTTCGAAGTATGGTGTCAAGCGTCCGAAGGCGCCGAAGACCGCAGCCAAGTAATTAAGGAATTTTTTGTATGTCACGTCGTCGTCGAGCATTTAAGCGTGAGTTGATCCCGGACGGGAAATACCAGAGTCCTCTGGTGGCCCGCCTGGTGAACACGGTCATGCGTGGTGGAAACAAGAGCACTGCGCAAAAGATTGTTTACGGGGCTTTTGATGAGCTGGCCGACAAGCAGGCAGAGGTGAGCCCTCTGGAAGTGCTGCAGCGGGCAGTTGATAACGCCAAGCCGCGTCTGGAAGTCAAGGCCCGCCGGGTTGGTGGTGCTACCTATCAGGTGCCCTTGGAAGTTCCGGCCGATCGTCAGGCGGCTCTGGCGATGCGGTGGTTGGTCCGGTTCGCGGATGCCCGCAAGGGTCTGCCGATGCGCAAGGCGCTGGCGGTGGAGATCCTGGAAGCCTATCAAGGGCAGGGTAATGCGATCCGTAAACGCGATGAAGTGCATAAGATGGCCCAGTCCAATAAGGCATTTGCGCATTTCCGCTGGTAGTCACAATTTTAATTTTGACGCCCCGAGCCGATGTGATTCGGGGCGTTTTAGTCTCTAAAAGCAATGCAAGCAGCAGCAGAAGATAAAAATCTGAACTCGCCCGATCGCGAGTATACGATGGAGCGTACCCGCAACATCGGTATTGCGGCGCATATCGATGCGGGCAAGACGACGACGACGGAGCGTATCCTGTTCTACACAGGCTTGATCCATAAGATCGGTGATGTGGATGACGGTAACACGGTCACGGACTGGATGGCGCAGGAAAAGGAACGTGGCATCACGATCACCTCGGCGGCTGTTACCTGCTTCTGGAATCAGCGCAAAGAAGACGGCTTGTTCAAGGCTTTTGAGAGTGTCCCTCACCGGATCAACATCATCGATACTCCGGGTCACGTGGATTTCACGGCTGAAGTGGAGCGCTCGATGCGTGTTTTGGACGGCGCGGTAGCAGTGTTCTGTGGTGTGGCTGGTGTGCAGCCGCAGTCCGAGACGGTCTGGCGCCAGGCGACGAAGTATAAGGTGCCGCGTATCGCGTTCGTCAACAAGATGGACCGCACGGGTGCCAATTTCGAGAACGCCCTGAATGACATGCGCACGAAGTTGAAGGCGTATGCATTCCCGGTGGCTTTGCCCATCGGTGCAGAAGACCAGTTGGCTGGTGTCATTGACGTAGTCAACCAGAAGGCAGTTGTCTGGGGTACGGGTGATTTGACGACGGAAGGTCTGAAGTACGAAATCACTGACATTCCGGAAGATCAGAAAGAGCGTGCGCAAGCTGCTCTGGCTGAACTGATTGACGCTGTTTCCAACAAGGACGACGCGATCGCTGAATTGGTCTTGGAAGAGAAGCCGATCACGGCGGCGGTGTTGAAGGCGGCAATCCGCCGTTTGACCTGCAAAATCGAGATGGTTCCCGTGTTGTGCGGTTCGGCCTTCAAGAAAAAGGGTGTGCAGTTCTTGATCGATGCCGTTGTTGATTACCTCCCGTCTCCTTTGGACATTCCGCCGGCTACGGGTCATGAGGCTGGATTAGAAGAGAAAATCAACATCGCCTCGGATGACAATGGCAAGTTTTGCTCCTTGGCGTTCAAGCTCTGGACTGACCCATACGCCGGTAAGCTGGTGTTCTTCCGGGTTTACTCTGGCAGCCTGAAGAAGGGTGATACGATTTATAATCCGCGCACACGCAAGCGTGAGCGGGTGAGCCGCCTGATGGTGATCCAAGGCAGTGAGCGTAAGGATGTGGAGTCGGTTTACTCCGGCGACATCGCCGCGCTCGTGGGTCTGCGCAATATCACCACGGGTGATACGCTCTGCAATGAAGACTTCGACATCATGCTCGAGCCGCCGACGTTCCCGGAGCCGGTGATCAGCATGGCCGTGGAACCGAAGACCAAGGCTGACCGCGACAAGATGGCGGAAGGTCTGCAGCGTCTGGCGGAAGAAGATCCGACGTTCCGTTGCTTCACGAACGAAGAGACCAGCCAGCTCATCATCGCGGGGATGGGTGAGTTGCACCTGGAAATCATCATCGACCGTCTGAAGCGCGAATTCAAGGTTGAGGCGAACTCTGGTGCGCCGCAAATCGCATACCGTGAGACGATTACGGCTGCTGCCGACGGTGAAGGCAAATTCATCCGTCAGTCCGGTGGTCGGGGTCAATACGGTCACGCCTGCATCAAGGTGGAGCCGAATGAGCGCGGCAAGGGGATCGAGATCAATAACAAGATCGTGGGTGGTGCGATTCCGAAGGAATTCATCCCGCCGGTGATCAGCGGTATTGAAGAAGCGATCCGGAGCGGTGTTTACGCCGGCTTCCAGGTCATCGATATCAAGGTAGATATCGTGGATGGTTCATTCCATGATGTTGACTCCAACGAATTGGCGTTTAAGATGGCTGGCATTTTCGCGCTGAAAGAAGCCTTCAAGAAGGCGTCTCCAATCCTGTTGGAGCCCTTGATGAAGGTGGAAGTCACGACGCCTGATGAGTATCAGGGCGATCTGTTGGGTGACATCAACCGTCGCCGCGGAATCATCCAGGGTGTGGATGCGAAGGCGGGTCAGACGGTGTTGAACGCGCATGTGCCTCTGGCCGAAATGTTCGGTTACGCCACGGCGATCCGCTCCCTCTCGAAGGGCCGCGCTTCCTACTCCATGGAGCCGCTGAGCTTTGAACAGGTGCCGCATTCGGTGGCGACGCAGATTTTGGATACGGCGGCCAAGCGGCCGGCCGCTCGCAGTTAGTTAACTTATAATATTGTTCTTTGTATGGCTGGACAACGTATACGCATAAGGCTGAAGGCCTACGATCACCGGGTGATCGATCAGTCGGCGCATGACATCGTGGAAACGGTGAAGCGCACAGGTGCACAGGTGGCAGGACCAATCCCGCTGCCGACACGAGTGGAGCGCTTCACGGTGCAGCGTTCGCCGCACGTGGACAAGAAATCACAAGAAACTTTTGAGCAGCGCACACACAAGCGCCTGCTGGACATCATCGAGCCGACCGCCAAGACGGTAGACGAGCTGAAGAAGCTCAACCTGCCTGCCGGTGTGGACATCACCATCAAGATATAACGCGTATGCCACTCGGAATCCTTGGAAAGAAATTGGGCCAAACGCGCGTCTATGACGCCGATGGCAATGTCGTGGTCGTGACTGTGGTTCACGTGGGCAGCAACCGCGTGGTGCAGTGCAAGACGGTGGAGACGGATGGCTACAAGGCTGTCCAGCTCGGTATCACTGACCAGAAGGAAAGCCGCGTGAGCAAGCCGCTCATGGGCCACTTCAACAAGCACAAGTCGCAGCCGGTGAAGTTCCTGCGCGAGTTCCGTGACTTCCCGCTCGACGTGAAGCCCGGTGATGTGCTGGGTGCAAAAGTTTTCAACCCGGGCGACGCGGTGGATGCCATCGGTATCACCAAGGGTCAGGGTTTTGAGGGTGTCGTGAAGCGCCATGGTTTCGGTGGCGGTTGCATGACGCACGGTGCGAAGGGCTGGAAGCGCCGCAGTGGTGCTATCGGTCAGCGCCTGTTCCCGGGCACGGTCATGCGGGGCATGAAGATGCCTGGTCACATGGGCCAAGTGCAGCGCACGACGCAGAACCTGAAAGTGGTTCAAGTTTTGGAAGAGGACAATGTGCTCCTCATCAGTGGCGCGATCCCGGGCTCGAAGGGTGACTATGTGGTCATCCGTGAAGCCAAGAAGAAGCGCAAGGCAGCAGCAGCCAAGTAACCGGAGCCTTATTCCATGAAGCTTACGCTTAACGATATCAACGGTAAGAACCTCGGCGATCTCGAGGTCAATGTGTCCCTGATCGAGAACGGCAAGGGCACGCAGGCGGTGCATGATGCGGTGGTTGCCTACCGCGCGGCACAGCGCAGCGGCACGGCTTGCACGAAGACGATGGGTGAAGTGGCTGGCACCGGCAAGAAGCCATGGCGCCAGAAGGGCACGGGCCGCGCCCGCGCCGGTTCTTTCGCCAGCCCGTTGTGGGTCGGTGGTGGTGTGGTCTTCGGACCGAAGCCCCGCGACTTCCGTAAGAAGGTCTCCCGCAGCACGAAGTCTCTGGCCTTGCGCAAAGCTTTTAGCGAGCGCTTGAAGGATTCCGAGGTCATCGTGGTGGATGACTTTAAGCTGGCCTCGGCCAAGACGAAAGAGTTTCTGGCAGTGCTGGCCTCGTTGAAGATTGACGGCACGGTACTGGTGGTCGCCGACGCAGACAAGAATCTGACGCTGGCCTCCCGCAATGTTCCGCACGCGGAACTGACGGATGGTTTGACTTTGAACACGTATCAGCTCCTGCGTAACGACAAGGTGCTGTTCACGAAGAGCGCCTTTGAGAAATTCACGGCGCGGCTTGGCAACTAAGGGCTGAAGACATGAACGCATTTCAAGTAATCAAAAGCGTGCGCCTGACCGAGAAGGGCGCCATTCAGGCGGAAAAGTTCAACACTTACACGGTGGTGGCTGATCGCCGGGCCAACAAGGTCCAGATCCGCCAGGCGGTGCAGGAGTTGTTCAAGGTCAAGGTGACGAGCGTGAACACGCTGAACGTCAACGGCAAAGCCCGTCGCAAGGCGACGAAGCAGGCTGGCAAGACCTCGGATTGGAAAAAGGCCCTGATCACCTTGAAAGAGGGCGAGAAAATCAGCCTCACGTAATAAGGACTGAAGCACTATGGCAGTTAAGATTTTTAGACCACTGACTCCGGCGCGTCGCACGTTGACGATGTCGTCGTTCGCGGAGATCACGAAGACCAAGCCGGAGAAGAGCCTGGTCAGAACCCGGAAGAAGACCGGTGGCCGCAACATGTATGGCCGCGTGACGGCCCGTGCACGTGGCGGTGGGCACAAGCAGAAGATCCGTGAGATCGATTTCCGCCGCACCAAGCACGGTGTGCCGGCCACGGTGGTCGCGATCGAGTATGATCCGATCCGCACGGCCCGCATCGCTTTGCTCGAGTACAAGGATGGCGTGAAGCGTTATATCCTCGCTCCGAACGGTTTGGAAGTGGGTTCGAAGCTGCTGAGCGGCACGATGGCCAGCCCTGAAGTGGGCAACTCTCTGCCGTTGAAGAACATTCCGGCAGGTATGACGATCCACAACCTGGAAATCACTCCGGGCAAGGGCGCACAGATGGTGCGTTCCGCCGGTGCCGCCGCGGTGTTGATGGCGGTGGACGAAGGTCACGCGCAGATCAAGCTTCCTTCCGGTGAAATCCGCCGGTTCCACGAAGACTGCTACGCGACGGTCGGTCAGGTCGGTAACTTGGACCACGAGAAAATCATCTTGGGCAAGGCCGGTCGTAACCGTCACAAGGGTCAACGCCCGATGAGCCGTGGTGTGGCGCGCAACCCGGTGGATCACCCGAACGGTGGTGGTCAGGGTAAATCCAAGGGTGGTGGCGGTCGCCAGCATCTGGTGTCGCCGTGGGGCCTGCTCGCGAAGGGCAAGCGCACGCGCAAGAAGTATAAACTGTCCAACCGGTTCATCCTCGTCCGTCGGGATGGCCGCACGATGAAGAACAAGTAATAGCATATGGGACGTTCAATTAAAAAGGGTCCGTTCGTCGATCTGCATGTTCTGAAGAAGATTCAGAAGGCGAAGGAAACGAAATCGAAGCTGCCGATCAAGACCTGGTCACGCCGCTCGATGATCACCCCTGATTTTGTGGGGCTGACATTTAACGTGCACAACGGGAAAGTGTTTCACCCTGTGTTCGTGACGGAGAACATGGTGGGGCATCGTTTGGGCGAATTCTCGCCGACCCGCACGTTCAAGAAGCACGGTTCCCATACGGCGAAAGCGGAGAAATAGTATGCAAGTCCAAGCGATTACCAAAAACATCCGCATGTCCGCGCAGAAGATGCGCGAGGTGGTGCGCCAGATCCAGGGATTGCCGGCCTTGCAGGCCCAGGCGGTTCTCTCGGTGGTGTCCCGCAAGTCCGCCCGTGTGGTGGCCAAGACTTTGAAGTCCGCGATCGCGAACGCGGAGAACAACAACGGCGCGAAGCCGGAAACTTTGATGGTGCGCGAAGCGGTGGCCCAGACGGCCCGTACGCTGAAGCGTTTCACCCCGAAAGCCCGCGGTTCGGCTGGTCCGACCCTTAAGCGGAGCTGCCACGTGAAGATTGTAGTTTCAGACGAGAAATAGTTATGGGCCAAAAAGCAAATCCTATCGGCTTACGCCTGCCGCTCACCCGTGACTGGCGCTCCAAGTGGTATGCCGACAAGAAAGATTTCGGCAACCTGCTGAATGAAGACCGGAGCATCCGCGACCTGCTGAAGAAGCGTCTGGAATCGGCCTCAGTGCCGAAAATCCAGATCGAGCGCGCCGCGACCCGCTGCCGTATCACGATTTTCACGGCCCGTCCGGGAGTGGTTATCGGACGCAAGGGTTCGGAAATCGACAAGCTCAAGGAAGAGTTGAGCCTGATGACCGGCAAGGACATTTACGTGGACATCCAAGAGATCAAGAGCCCGGAGACGGATGCTCAGCTCGTGGCCGAGAACGTGGCGATCCAGTTGGAGCGTCGTGTGTCCTTCCGTCGTGCGATGAAGAAAGCGGTCCAGACCGCGATGGATTTCGGTGCTTCGGGCATCAAGATTCGCTGCTCCGGCCGTTTGGGTGGTGCTGAACTGTCCCGCGTGGAGAAATACCATGAAGGCAGTGTGCCGCTGCACACGCTGCGTGCGAATATCGATTATGGCTTTGCCGAAGCGAAGACGCTTTACGGCAAGCTGGGTGTGAAGTGCTGGATCTGCAAGGGCGAGATGAAGAAAGAAAAATCCGTCCAAGCCCCGGCCGAAGTCGCCAAAGAACAACTGTAATTTTAGCTGAGGATTTGATATGGCAATGATGCCCGCAAGAGTGAAGTACCGTAAGATGCACCGTGGCAGCCGTAAGGGGCTGGCATCACGGGGTGCGACGGTGGCGTTCGGTGAATACGGACTTCAGGCATTGGAACGGTGCTGGATTGACGCGAAGCAGATCGAAGCTGCTCGTGTGGCCATCACGCGTTTCATGAAGCGCCGCGGCAAGGTCTGGATCCGGATTTTCCCGGACAAGTCATTCACCAAGAAGCCTTTGGAAACCCGAATGGGTAAGGGTAAGGCGGGCGTCGAGGGCTGGGTGGCCGTAATCCGCCCGGGTAACATTTTGTTTGAAGTGGATGGTGTGCCGGAAGCGGTGGCTCGTGAGTCCTTCCGTCTGGCCGCGGCGAAGATGCCGATCAGCGTCCGCTTCATTTCCCGCCACAAGATGGCATAAAGGAACCAGAGGCCATGAAGATGACTGAACTTAAAGATTTGAGTGTGGCGGAATTGACGGCCAAGGGCCGTGATTTGCGCCAGGAGATTTTCAACCTGCGCCTGCAGCAAGCCAGCAGCCAGCTGGAGAAGCCGTCGCGCATCCGCACGCTGCGTCGTGATATCGCGCGGATCGAGACGCAACTCTCGACGCTCCGTAACAAGGCCGCCTAAGAACTATTTGCTATGTCTGAACAGAAAACAGCCCGCACCCAGCGCAAAGAGCGCACTGGAGAGGTGATCTCCGACAAGATGGCCAAGACCATCACTGTCCGTGTGGAACGCCGGTTCCAGCATCCGAAGTTCAAGAAGGTCGTGACGAGCTACAAGAAGTTTGTGGCGCACGACGAGAAGTCCGAGGCGAAGGTCGGTGATCGCGTCCGCATCGAGGAGACGCGCCCGCTTTCGAAGACCAAGCGGTGGCGCCTGGTGGAAGTGGTGGAACGCAACGCTGACGCAGAGATCGCAGCCTAATTGAAAGTTTGATCCATGTTACAAGTACGATCCATTTTAGACGTGGCCGATAACACCGGCGCCAAGCGGGCGGCGACGATCGGCGTGCTCGGCCGCAACCAGCGCTATGCGCGGGTGGGCGACGTGATCAAGGCCCATATCAAAGAGGCCGCCCCGGACGGTACGGTGAAGAAGGGCGAAGTCGTCAACGCAGTAGTGGTGCGCACCCGCAAGGCCGTACGCCGCAACGACGGTTCTTACCTGCGTTTTGACAGCAATGCGATTGTCATCATCGACAAAGAAAACAACCCGCGTGGGACGCGTATCTTCGGTCCGGTAGCCCGTGAGCTCCGTGACAAGAAATTCATGAAGATCATCTCCCTCGCTCCTGAAGTGATTTGAGTTATGGCGAAGTTTCACGTTAAAAAAGGTGATGAAGTGGTGGTCATCGCCGGTGCACACCGCACGAACCGCGGCAAGGTCAAAGAGATCCTGAAGACCAAGAACCGCGTGATCGTGGAAGGTGTGAACATGGTCAAGAAGCACCTGCGCAAGAGCCAGCAAAACCCGCAGGGCGCGATCATCGAGATCGAAGGTTCCATCCACGTGTCGAACGTGGTGAAGGCCGAAGTCTATGACGCCCGTAAAGGTACCGCTGCCAAAGCCTAAGCCCATTTGAAGTCATGAAGCCGAGATTGTTCGAAAAATATCATACGACGGTTAAGCCGGCGTTGCTCGAGAAGCGCAAGTACAAGAACGTACATCAGATCCCGCGCATCGAGAAGATCGTCATCAACATGGGCGTGAGTGCCTCCTTGGAAAAGGGCGCGGTGGAAGACGCCGTGAAGGACCTGACGCAGATCACGGGACGCAAGCCGGTGATCAATCTGGCCAAGAAGAGCATCGCGAACTTCAAGTTGCGCGAAGGCCAGCAAATCGGTTGCCGCGTCACGCTGCGCCGGGAAGTCATGTTTGAATTTTTGGACCGCCTGGTGGCGGCCGCACTGCCCCGTATTCGTGACTTCCGTGGCATCTCGCCGCGCAAGTTCGACGGTCGTGGCAATTACTCCTTGGGCGTGGCCGATCAGACCATTTTCCCGGAGATCGAACTCGACAAAATCAAACGCACCCAAGGGATGGACATCACCATCGTGACCACGGCCAAGACGGACGAGGAAGCGCTGGACCTCCTCAAAATGATGGGTATGCCTTTTTCTGAAGGACGATAATATGGCAAAAGCATCTTGGCTCGAACGGAATAAGAAGAAAGCGGCGACCGTGAAGAAATACGCGGCGTTGCGGGCGGAACTGAAGGCGAAGCATGACTATGCCGGCCTGCAGAAGCTGCCGAAGAACGCCAGCCCGGTGCGCGTGGTGAACCGCTGCACGATGAGCGGACGCCGGCACGCCTACATCCGCAAATTCCGCTGCTCGCGCCTGACGTTCCGCGAAGCGGCCCTGAACGGCCTGATCCCGGGCGTCACGAAAGCCTCCTGGTAAAAGAGTAGAGTATATGAGCGATCCTATTGCAGACATGCTGACGCAAATCCGTAACGCCAATCAGGCGTTGCTGCCCTCCGTGGATTTGGCGCATTCGAAGATGAAGGAAAACATTGCGCAGATCCTGAAGCGTGAGGGCTACATCACGGACTGCAGCGTGGAAGGCGAGAAAGTGAAGCGCCTGAAGCTGAAGCTGAAGTTCCAGGGCCGCAAGGCGGTCATCGCCGGTTTGCGCCGCGTCAGCCGTCCTGGTCTGCGCCGTTACGTGGGCTCCAGCGAGGTGCCGCGCGTGCTGGGCGGAATGGGTGTGGCCATCGTTTCCACGTCTAAGGGCGTGATGACGGGGGTGGATGCCCGCAAGCAAAACTTGGGCGGAGAACTGCTCTGCTTCATCTGGTAGTAACCTGTAACTTTAATACTGATATGTCACGTATTGGCAAACTACCGGTCACCATCCCCGACAAGGTCAAAGTCGAGGTGAAGGGACAAAAGATTTCGGTCGAAGGTCCGAAGGGCAAGCTCTCCATGGAACTGCCGAAGCGGACGTCCATCGAGGTGAAGGACAAGACGCTCGTGGTCAACCGCAAGGACGAGACCGCTGAATCCAAGGCTTTGCACGGCTTGAGCCGCTCGCTGGTGAACAACATGGTTCAGGGCGTGGCCGTCGGTTTCGTGAAGCGCCTGGAGATCCAAGGCGTCGGTTTCAAAGCCGCCGTCCAAGGCAAGGTTGTGAACCTGACGCTGGGCTACTCCCACCCGATCAACTACTCCATCCCGGAGCAGATCAAGGTGACGGTGGAAGAGAACACCAAGGTGATCATCGAAGGTCCGGACAAGGCAACCGTGGGTCGCGTGGCCGCCGAGATCCGCAGCTTCTACCCGCCGGAGCCGTATAAGGGCAAGGGCGTCCGTTACTCGGACGAGAAGGTCATCCGCAAGGAAGGCAAGACGGTCCAATAATTTGGTTTAGTGAATAAATAGGTTACGGCAAAGACCGTGACTGGAAATAGTATGAGGACAGACAAGAAATATAAGCTGGAGAAGCTGCGCCGCTGGCGTATGCGTAAAAAAGTGGTGGGGACGACGGAACGTCCGCGCATGAGTGTGCGTTTCACCGGTCGTAACATCCATGTCCAGTTCATTGATGACAGCGTGGGCAACACGTTGGCCGCGATCACGACGTTGACCAAGAGCGTGCCCGACCGGGAGAAGCTCGCGGCCAATGCGGAGAGCGCCAAGGTCATCGGCAAGCTGGCTGCGGAAGCGGCCATCGCCAAGGGCATCAAGCTGGTCGTGTTCGACCGCAGCGGCGCCCGCTATCATGGCAAGGTGAAGGCGTTGGCGGATGCCGCGCGTGAAGCCGGTCTGCAATTTTAACTTTTAACGGAGCTTGACTGTGTCAGAACAAACCAATCGTCCAGCAAATAACAGGGGTCCTGGTGGCAACCGTGGTCCGCGTGGTCCGCGTCGCCCCCGTCAGTCCGATCAGCCGACTGAAGGGACAACCATCGACGGCAAAACCGTAACCGAAGTGGTGGAGAAGGTGATCTTCATCAACCGCTCATCCAAAGTCGTCAAGGGTGGCCGCCGTTTCAGCTTCAGCGCCCTGATCGTCACGGGTGACAAGCACGGCAAGGTGGGCTTGGGGCTCGGCAAGGCCGGTGAGGTGGCGGATGCCATTCGCAAGGGCGGCGAAGTTTCCCGTTCGCGCATGATGGGCATCTCCATGAGCGGGACGACCATCCCTCATGAAGTGTTCTCCGCTTTCGGCGGGGCAAAAGTGCTGTTGCGTCCGGCCTCGCCCGGTACCGGCATCATCGCCGGCAAGACGGTTCGCGCCGTGTTGGAATCCGTCGGCATCAAGGACATCCTGAGCAAGTCTCTGGGCTCCTCGAACGCCGCCAATGTGGCGAAGGCCACGCTCGCCGCCCTGCAGCAGCTCCGGGTGCGTGAGGAAATCTATAAAGCCCGCGGCCGCGCCGTGAAGGCCGTTCAACCCGCAGTCTAATCTTTCTTTGTTGATACTATGCGTTTGCATGATTTGAAACCCCGTCCCGGAGCCAAGCACCGCCGTAAGCGTCTTGGTCAGGGTGAGTCCAGCGGCCACGGCAAGACCAGCGGTCGCGGCGGCAAGGGCCAGTCCGCCCGTTCTGGTAGCTCGATCCGCCCCGGTTTCGAGGGTGGTCAGATGCCGTTGATCCGTCGTATCCCGAAGCGTGGTTTTAACAACACCGCGTTCAAGGTGAGCTACTCGCCGGTGAATCTTTCTTCCCTGAACCAGTTCGAAGACGGTGCCCGCGTGGATGAGAAGACCATCCGCGACGCAGGTCTGGCGAATGGCACCAGCGATGGTGTGAAGATTCTTGGCAAGGGTGAGCTGACGAAGAAGCTGACGGTGATTGTCAGTGCTTTCAGCGCCACGGCCAAGGCTCAGATCGAAGCCAAAGGCGGTTCCTGCGAGACGCTGCCCAAGAAGGTGCAGCCGGCCAAGTTCTCTGCGCAGAACGCCAAGAAGTAATTAATTCCAAGCCCGCCTGCCGTACATGCTGAAGAATATCATCAACACCTTCTCCAACAGCTTCAAGGTGCCGGAGTTGAAATCCCGCATCTTCTTCACGCTGCTGGTGTTGCTGGTGTGCCGACTGGTGGCCATGATCCCGATTCCGGGTCTGGACGGCCAGGCGTTGTACAAATTCATGCAAGATTCCCAGAATCAGGGCGGCCTGATCGGGATGTACAGCATGTTCACGGGTGGCGCTTTGGAGAAGTGCGCGATCGGTTCGTTGGGCATCATGCCCTACATTAGCGCGACGATCATCATCCAGCTCCTCTCGGCCGTAATCCCGCAGCTTAGCAAGTTGGCGCGGGAAGAGGGCGGTCGGGTCAAGATCATCCAGTATGGCCGTTACCTCACGGTGCTGCTGTGCTTGGGGCAGGGTATCTTCATGACTTTGGGTTGGGAGAACGCCGAGAAGGTGTTGCCTGGTTTCCAAGGCCATCTGGTGCTCTATGAGAACCTGTGGTGGTATCGTATCCAGACCACTTTGGTGCTGACGGTCGGTACGTTGTTGTTGATGTGGTTTGGCGAGCAGATCACTGAGCGGGGCATCGGTAACGGTGTTTCCTTGGTGATTACCATCGGCATCTTGGCCCGCTTGCCAGCCGCGGTGCGCGATCTTCAGATCATGTTCTCCCCGATCGGTGACGATCCGGCGAAGTTCGGCCTTTTCCATGGCATCGCCCTGATTTTGGTGTTGCTCCTCGTGGTAGCCGGAATCATCGCGGTGACGCAGGCGCAACGAAAGATTCCGGTGCAGTATGCGCAACGCGCTGTGGGCCGTAAGGTCTATGCAGGCCAGAGCTCGTTCATGCCACTGCGGGTAAATTACGCGGGGGTGATGCCCGTGATTTTCGCCCAGGCCATCTTGATGTTCCCGGGAGCCTTGTTCTCGAACATCGGTCAGCGTTTTGACATCAAGCTGTTCACGGATCTCGCGGTCCTGTTCAACCCGATGTCCTTCAGCTATATGATTATCTTCGGCCTGATGATTCTGTTCTTCTCCTACTTCTGGGTGGCTACCCAGTTCAATGAGATTCAAATCTCCGACGACCTGAAGAAGAACGGTGGTTATATCCCGGGGGTGCGGCCAGGACCGAAGACGACGGAATTTTTGCACAACACGATGAGCCGTATCACGCTCGCGGGCGCGGTCTTCCTGACATTGATCGCGGTGATCCCCTTGCTGATGAACCGGTTCATGAACATGCCTCACGAAGTGGCGAACTTCTTCGGTGGCACGGGTATGCTCATCTTGGTCGGCGTGATGCTGGACACGATGCGGCAGGTTGAATCGCACCTTTTGATGCGTCACTACGATGGCTTCCTGAAGAAGGGTGGCCGTCTCCGGGGACGTTTCTAGTAGTTTTTAACGGCCCCGATGGCGGGTACGGTTGCTC
>Ga0222714_10003554_pt1 | contig 15772 bp, 8 predicted proteins | sample C33_3DmetaG_FD_165048 | JGI IMG/M metagenome (GOLD analysis project Ga0222714, IMG submission 165048) | Estuarine water microbial communities from San Francisco Bay, California, United States - C33_3D | ecosystem: Environmental > Aquatic > Marine > Unclassified | place: USA: California...
TCGTCCAAGGCGTCAACGGCGCGGTGTTCGCCTACGGGCAGACGTCGAGCGGGAAGACGCATACGATGCAAGGCACGGATGATGAACCCGGGGTGATTCCATTAGCCGTCGAGGACGTGTTCGCGTACGTGCGAGAGGGTCGCGATACGCGCCGGGAATTTTTGATTCGCGCGAGTTATTTGGAAATTTACAACGAAACCTTGGTGGATTTATTAGACGAGGACGAGGAGGACGAGACGACGACGACGAAGAAGAAGTTGTCTATTCGAGAAGACGCCGAACGCGGGACGTACGTCAGCGGTTTGCGCGAGGAAATCGTGACGACGCCGCAAGAGGTGATGAAATTGTTGGAACTCGGCTCCAAGCGCCGACGCGTGGGCGCGACGCGCATGAACGCGCGCTCGTCGCGGTCGCACGTGATTTTTAGAATGCTCGTCGAGTCGAGAGACGGCGACGATGATGATGGTAGCGGTAATAACGGCGGCGGCGGCGGCGGCGTGTTGATGGCGACGCTGAATTTAGTGGACCTCGCTGGGAGCGAGCGACAATCGAAGACGGGTGCCGAAGGCGCGCGCGCCGTCGAAGGCGCGCACATCAACAAGTCGCTCACGACGCTCGGCTTGGTCATTCACAAGCTCAGCGAAGGCGAAGGTGAAGGCTCATCCAAGCAGTCGAAGCACATTCCATACCGCGATAGTAAACTCACGCGCATTCTTCAGCCCGCGTTGGGGGGCAACTCGAAGACGTCAATCATTTGCGCGATGACGTCGTCGACGGCGCACGTTGACGAGTCGCATTCGACGTTGCGCTTTGCGTCTCGCGCGAAGCGCGTGGTGAATAAATCAATCAAGGTGAATGAGTACGCGATGAGCACGAAGCAGTTTATGGCGATGATTGAAAAACAGCGCGCTGAAATTGAAATGCTACGTGGTAGTAGTAGTCATAATAATGGTAGCGGCGCGTCGTCGTCGTCCATGTCGGCGATGACGCCAGAAACGGCGCGAACCGTGCGCGCGTTTGAGGACAAGATTACGCGCCTCGAACGCGACCGGGACGCGTTGAAAGACAAATTCAAGGCGGATATCGCACACGCAGAACAGCGCGCGGCGAACGCCGAACGTGAATCCGCCAAGGCGCTCGCGCTCGTCGCCACGCTTCGCGAAGACATCGCCGCCATGCACGCCGACGGAGGCGGCGACGACGCCGACTGCGCGCTCGCGCTCGCGCATCAATTGGCGCAAGCGCGAAAGGCGCGCGAAGACGCCGAACAGAAATTGGACCAAGAAAGACACGAGTTTTTGGAGGAAAAAACCAAGTTGTTGTTATTGTTGAAGAAGAAGGACGCGTGTCACGGCGGCGAGCCCCCCGTGGCGGCTTTGGCGGTCGTCGACCACCACGCGTCTTCAGCTTCAACGCGCGAACAATTCGTCAAGCAACAAGAAACCATCGCGTTACAGCGCCAACGCATCGAGGACATCGAACGCACGCTCGACGACGCCGTCAAGGCGTACGAAGACGAAGTCGCCGCCAAGCGAAGGAACGCCGACTACGAGGAGAAGTACGCCTTGGCGAAAAACGCCTACGCGACGTTGCTCAAGGATCACAAGACGCTGAAAAAGCAAATGTGCAAGCTCACCGAAGTGTACGCGGCGTTAAAAAAGGCAAAGGACATTCAACATACAAGTAAAGAGCGCGGTGCGGCGGCAGTGGTCCCGCTCAAGCCGATGAACAATTAGTACACTAGATTGACGTTGTAAGTAGTGCATGAAAGGAAATCTTTAACGTTCTGAAGGTGGTGTTTTGAAACACCATTGTTTGTTTTGAACGAAGACGTTTTTAAAAAACATCCGCTCAATGTGAAAACAATAGCGAGCTCGACAATCGTGTTCGAACTTTTTGCTAATGAATCTCTATTTTTACTTCCGCGTTCGTCGTCTACAAAGCACTGAACATTTATTCAGCCTTCTTGGACTTCTTCGGCAAGAGCACCGAGTGGATGTTCGGGAGAACGCCACCGGCGGCGATGGTCACCGTACCCAACAACTTGGACAATTCCTCGTCGTTGCGGATCGCCAACTGAATGTGGCGCGGCACGATGCGCGACTTCTTGTTGTCACGGCTCGCGTTACCCGCCAATTCGAGCACTTCCGCCGCCAAGTATTCGAGCACGGCGGCCAAGTACACCGGCGCGCCCGCACCGACGCGGGTCGCGTACTTGCCTTGCTTCAAGTAGCGCGCGACACGGCCAACCGGGAATTGGAGCCCCGCCTTGGCGGATCGGCTCGTGGCCTTCTTGCCGGTCTTTCCTTTACCTCGTCCAGACATTGTTGATTGTGTTCTTACGTGTAAGATTGTGACGCCCGAACGCGCGGCGTCCATCGTCTCGCGCGAATTCGAATCGAATCGACGGGGCGAACGCACGGAAGCGTCACACACCACACTGTTTGTGCATACACATACTCAAAACCCACACACGTCGTACGCATTCAACCAATCACAATCGAGTATTTCGTACACCATATACGCATTGACCGATCATGACCCCAAAAATTGAAAACATACTCGGCATCACATCATATCAACCAATCACATGCTCTCAATATACAATCCACCAATCATGACCAGGCGATGCACCCACACACACGAACCCGTTCGCGCGTTCGCCCGGTCGTCGGCGTTCCGACGCACCTCGGCGACGCGCGCGCGGTGCGTCGTCACAACTTTACACGAGAAAGTACCAACAGTCAACATGGCCGGTAAGAAGCCCGCATCCAAGAAGCCCACTGGCGCCAAGAAGGGCGGCCGCAAGTCGAAGACGGAAACGTACAAGATTTACATCTACAAGGTGTTGAAGCAGGTGCACCCGGACACGGGCATCTCGTCCAAGGCGATGTCCATCATGAACTCGTTCATCAACGACATCTTCGAAAAGATTGCGACCGAAGCGGCCAAGCTCGCGCGATACAACAAGAAGCCGACGATCACGTCCCGTGAGATCCAAACGTCTGTGCGATTGATCCTCCCGGGTGAACTCGCCAAGCACGCCGTCTCCGAAGGCACCAAGGCGGTCACCAAGTTCACGTCGGCGTAAATTAATCATCGCCTCGAGCTTTAGAAGGAAAACAAAAAAAACCAAAAATTACAGACCGCGGTGCACCGCATTGCTGTCTCAAAACATTTGGTGTTCATTTAACACCACCTCGTGCTCAAAAGATTAAATTCAAACCTTCTCTACTCCTCGCGCACACTTCTGATAGCTCACGAACCATGAAAGGAGGAGCAACGCTGTCTTTAAATGATGTGGTGTTCACTCAACACCACATCAACACAAGAGACGCGTCCACGTCCAACCTCACACCTCGACTCGCGAACCATCAAGAAAGAATGTGTCGTGGCATTACAAAAGAATGTGCGACTAGTGTATCATATAGTAGCTCGTCGTCACGACGCCGCGGACACGCCGAGCACACTTTCGCGTCGTCGCATTCGTCCTATTTCCTCCCTACACCTCGCCTTTAAATAATCCTCCACAAACCCATCGAAGCCGCGTCCGCGACCGCTATGTTCAACATCTAAATCTTCAACTAAATATCGCTCGAGCGGCGTCGGGTCGTCGACGCCGCCGCCGCGAATACGCCAGACGCGCGGCTGAAACGTTCGTCGCATCCGCGCGGCGCGAACCGCGTCTTCGATGATCCCATCGAAGACGTCGTCGTCGTCGCGCGCCGCGCTGCTCCCGTAATACACAATGATATCTTGCGGTGCGTCTAAGACGTACACGCAATCGTCGCGCAACGCGTCCCGACGCAAACAAATGGGGGTCGTCGTCGTCTGAGTAGTGGTAGTAGGAGTATTCGTCGTCCCATTGAACGCGAATTCAGTCAACGTCGGATACACGTAGTCGGCGACGTCATCCGCAGAGCAACGCAACGCGCGGCTTCGTGCCACGCATCTTGCATCCGGAATGGCAAATGGAAACAACATTTTGGACCTGAGCAAGCCGTAGACGAGGCGCGTCGTGGGTGCCAAATGTGGGAGTAGTGAAAAATCGACGTCGACGTCATTTTGGACGCCGTCGTCGTCGTCGTCGCAGCCGCGGGCAAAGACGTGGGCTTTGGATACGAAAGCCACGAGCCAATCGACCGCGCGTGCGCGGGCTTCGACGAGACCGAATTCGTCGGCGTTTGCCAACGCGTGGTGCGCGATGAGCGCCGCGACGACGTTGACGTCGAGCGTCTTGTACGCTTCGCGAGCGCTTTTCGCCACCGCCGCCCGGGACGTGTGCACGCGTCTACATCGTCGGCGCGTGACGGTTCCGTCGGCGCTTCGCGTCGTCGTGGTGTATTCAAACGCCACTTGAATCGTCGGTTGAATCGACGACTTTGATGAAGAAGCAGCGCTACGAAAATCACCACCATTCGCAACATTGGCGGCTTGGGCGGCGTCGAAATCGCAATCAAACGCAAACGCGTCGTCAGGCGTACATGACGCGATGTGATACAATCCCGGGTACGCCGTGTCCGCCACGAGCGCGCCGTACGCTCGCGAGATGTCCAAGCCGGGACTGCATCGCACGCGAAGCGTACAGTTGACGCCGCGCGAACGCGTCAATAATCGAAAGACGTCGCCGACGACGGGGACATCCGCGCGATCTTCATACATCATCACGCGCCCGCCACTGCGCTCAGCGAGCGGTGCGAGCGTGCTCACGTCACAAAATGTGTCGCTGATGACGACGACGTCGACTTCGACGCCGCTTAAAGCACATCGCTCGCCGACGAGTTCGTAATAATCGTGCGCGGGAATCATCAACGCTTCGGCTTCGCTCGACGCGAGTTCGAAATCCAACGCCGTCGGCGGCGCGACGTCCAGATCTTGGACTCCACATTGAACGCCGCTGCCGCTGCGGCTGCCGCGCGAGGCGATGTCGCACGCACCGACGCCGGCGTCAGGCGCGCCTCGTAGAAACGTCAACACTCGCGCGCTCGACATCAATCCTTCGTCAAACGCGTCTTCAATCACCCCGAGCGCTTCATCGAGCACCGGACCGAATATCCGTTTCGTGTCGCCGCCGCTACTCGTACCACCACTACCACTACTACCACTACCACCACCACCACCACTACCATTACTACTACGCAAACCGTTCTCCACGGCGTCTTCGATGGCGGCTCGACGCGTCAGCGCCGATGGCAACACATCCTCCAACGACGTCGGCACCGCATCGCGCACGCGACGAATAAACCCGTGCTTTTTAGCATTCGCGTGCGTGTCAAAATATCTCAATCGTATGACGGAATTATTCGCGTCGGCGTCGCCGCCGCCGCCGCGCGCCTCGTCGTCGACGTGCAAGACTTCGAGCGCGTCGCCTCGAAACGCAAACACACCAAATCGCACATCCTCCCCCGCGAGTGCCTCCACGCATCCCATAATCGTCGTGCGCATTAATTCGCAATAATCCTCGCTCGCGTCGTTTAAATCGACGATGATGACGACGGCGCGACCATCCGAACGACGAGGACTCGACCGACGTCGTCGCTCGGCATCCGCTCGTCTTCGCCAATCATCCGGCGCTGCGTCATCAATCCCCGCGTCGTGCGCCCCAGGCGCCGGCGCCGTCGTTGATATCACCTCACGCGCGATATCAAACGAATACGTCGCCGATCGCACTTCAGGTAAGCGCTGGAGCTCGGCGAACGGCACGTCCCGGTACCGCCCGCCTCGCGTCGCGCACGCGTCCCACGACGTTCTCGCCTCGCACGTCGCGCACACGAACCCTCGCGCGTCGATCACGCACGCCGAAGAGATGTACCCAAAGCATGCGTGGCATCTCGCGATGTGTTCCGCGGACTTGACGCGCACAAATCCTTCATCAGTAGCGGCGTTGGCATCGGCATCAGCATCTTCAGTCCCGAGCAACGGGCGCACGACGACGCCGAGCGGGGCGTCGATCGCTCGAGCGACGTCGGGGGATTTTGGCAGCGCGCGTGACGTCCAGCGCACGATGCGCGGCGCATCGGCATCGATGGGCATGGCTTTAAATAAGATACAGAGAGAAGATTAATCTACGCAGTCATGAGAGGCGACGAGTGACGCAAACGCGCGCTCGCGTACGTTACAACAGCGTGGTAGTCTAAGTAACAGTCGTCACGTACGCGATGATGATGAACATCACCATCCTAATCATCATCATCATCATCATCATCATCATCGCTTTGAAGGGGGTTCACGGATTTTCCAATTGACGCCGGCGGCGATTTTAGACTCAAAAAACGCCTCGAGCCGCGTCGAGCACTTGTAATAAATCGTATCCGGGCTATTGTAAATCCGACAATTGTTAAACATCAAGCGGAAATCCGCACAGAACATCTCGAGAGACAAGTAGTAATTCTCCGCAGTGACGCGTTCTTTGATTAACTCCATGTCGAGCGGGTCTTTGACGACTTCGTAGTAGTCTGGGACTTCGATGGGATTCACCGGACCGGCAAACGGCCACGCGTCGGCGTGCGCTTGGACAATGTTTACGATTGATCGCATGAATTTATGCAGATTTTCTTTCGTGGGTAACCCATCGCCACATCCTGGGTGCACGAGACGGAACCGTGGCAACCCGGGGTCTTCCCATTTCGCCTCCTTTAAGCCTTTAATCTTCGAAACGTCCAACGGGACGTACTTGCCTTCGGCGCTCGGCTTGAAATGATCCTTCAATCCAGGATAAATGTTGTGCGCAGTGCACATTTCGCGCACCTTGGCCTCCACCGCCTTGCGCTGTTCGCGGATTTGGTTGACGAAATCCACGTACGAGACGTGACCGTCGAGTTGACACTCCATAATCGTCCCGCCGTCGTACTCTTTAATGTACCCAAACCACTTTTCGCGCTCCATCATGATTTCCTTGGTAAACCCCTGCTTTTGAAAGTACCCCACCGCGTTGTTATCGGCAAACGTGATGAGATGCGTCATATTTTCCTTCTCCTTGGCGTACTCTTTAATGTGATTCATCAATCGCGTACCGTATCCTTTCACTTGTTCGTTTGCGCTCACGGCGCAAAACGCGATTTCCGCCATGCGCTGCTTTGGAAACGGCCTATACGTAATCCCACCAATCACGCCCCCATTCTTCATACACAACATCGAATGATGCCTGACATCAAACACCAATCGCACGATGTACTCCTTGGGCATGTTTGGGAGCTGTTTACTAAAGATATTCTTCAACGCCACCAAAAGTTTCGCGTGTCGCGCGTCGCCGTCATTCTTAATCACCTCCCACTTAAGCTCACCATCGCGCTCTTGCTTACGCAGATGACTCTCACGCGTGGCATACGCCCCAACCGTTGGACTCGACGCGTTCGCCGTGCCATCACGGCGCGACGCCGAGCCCGGCGTCGACGGATTCTTCCCGTCGCGCGCGCGTCTCCCTTCGTCGTCGTCGTCATCATCCTCACCACCCTCACCACCCTCACCACCCTCGCCCCGCGCCGCCGCCGCCGGCATCGATCGCCCATCGCATGCATCATCTCCCGCGCTCGCGCTCACCTTGCGCGATTTCCCCCGCGCGCGCTCGACGTCGGAGTCAACGTCTGCATCACCATCATCATCATCATCCCGCCGTCGCGTCTCCGTCATCGCCACCGCCACGCCGCGCGCACCGTCGCGTGCGCGGCACCGACGTCACGCGTCGTCCCGCGTCCGTCTCCCCGCGCGCACCGCTCGCGATGGGCGTCGCACAGTGCCGAGCGAGCGAATCGAGTCGTGCATTTCAAACGCACAGATCCTCGGCGTCACAGCTCACCTCGCGTTGGTTCGCGCGCGAGCGACGTCGCGCGCGCGATGGACGGCGGAGATGATGACTCGAACGTCACGCTGCGCCGCGCGACGCACGACGCCGCCGAAGCGTGGTCGGCGCGCGCGAGAGACGTCGCATCGCGCGCGCCGAGGGCTCCCGAAGGCGACCGCGAGCGGCGCTCTTCGACGACGCTGAGCGAGCACCTGGCGCGCGCGCGCGACGACGCGGCGGTGCTGGAAGAACACCCGGAGTTGAAGCGTCAGCGTAAGCTCGAGGAGACGAACGATGCGAATAAGGTGTGGGCGCACGGGGCGTGGGAAAGCGCGGTGAAGGATGATGTTGGGGCGCCATTTTTAAAGTGGTGCGAGACGCACTTTAGACACGTGGATGCGCGAGACGTCGCGGCGTTGATGCCGGATGTGGCGCATGACATGGAGAATGATGGGGATTATTTACTTCCCGCGCTCGGGCGGCATTACGTGCACGGTGCGTGGTGATTGATGTGGATTGATTGTGATTTTGCTCGTCTCGCGGACGCGACGGTTTGGGACGGTTTGAGAAGACTAACCTTGTTTTGCGTCGTATGCGCATCAACGACTAGGCTGGGAAGAGGAGGATAAACTCGAGGAACAACACAGAATGGAGCGTAAACGTGTAGCGGCGTTGGCGGCGGTGAATGGGGCGATGTCGTCAAAGACGACGCCCAAAAAGGGGACGTCGGCGTCCAAGCGTTCGCGGCCGAAAAAGACGCCCGCGCCGCGCGGAAACCAGGAAATCACGCGCGTATCGCCGTTAGTTAACCCAAGCGAAATCGATGAATGTTGTGGCGTGTGCTTTGACGGCGATTCGTACGAGGACAATCCGATTTTGTTTTGTGAAAAGTGCGACGTCGCCGTGCACCAAACGTGTTACGGGATTAAGAAAATTCCCGAAGGCGACTGGTTTTGCAAAGCCTGCACCGCACTCAAGCGCGACAATCGCGTCATAAACCCTCGCCCCAAGCAATGCTGTTTATGCACCGTGCCTGGCGGCGCCCTCAAACGCACGAGCGACAGTCGCTGGGCGCACTTATTCTGCAGTCAATGGATTCCCGAGCTCTTCATCGCCGACGTCGACGCGATGGAGCCCATCGAAAACGTCGCCGGCGTGCACAAAGACCGCCTCAAAATGACGTGCGCGGTGTGTAAAACCGCCGACGGCGCGTGCGTACAGTGCGCATACGGGGTGTGTTCGGTGCCGTTCCATCCCATGTGCGCGTTGCGGGACGGTGTGCGCATGGAGGTGCGTTCGACGGAGGGTTCGAGCGACTGCGCGTACAATTGCTTTTGCGAAAAGCACGTCAAGGAAATGGAGAAACGAGAGCGACGGGCGGCGCGCGCGGCGGCGGGTGGGGGTCCGGATACTCCAGGTGGCGACGCCGCAGGGATGGGAGAACACACGCCCAAGCCGACGCCTCCGCCGACGCCGAAACAAGAACAACAAGACGACGGGGACCGGGACGGAGACGGAGACGTCAAGCGCGAAGAGGATACGCCGTCGACGACGACGACGACGAAAGATACCAATGCTGGGCCTTCAACGACGACGACGACGACGACGACGACGACGACGACGATGGAGACGAAGACCAGGGTGGTGCTCAGCGAACTCACCTCGCGCGAATGTCGGGCGCTCATTGACGCTATTCTCGAGCTCGAGGAGGACGCCGGTTCTGACGCCGACGCGCTGTGCGCCGACGCCGGCGTCTCGCGCGAAGACTTTGACGCGTGGCGTGCAAAGAATTCCGCGACGCGAGACGATACAGACATCAGTAAAGATGATGGTGACGCCGCGACAGTGGTTGATTCCGCCGTGCGCGAATGGCTCGCGCGAAGAACAACCGCAGAGCTCTTCAAACCCGTACGCGACCGGCTCGGCGGCGGCGCTTTGGCGTTCAATCCCGACGCCGACAACAATGTCGACGGCGAGACAAAGGCGCCAGTGTCATCCACCGACCTAGGCTTGCCCGAACGTGTGCCGTACCCGATCGAACACCTCGCAGAGTACACGCGAGTGTCCCTCGACACCGTTCGAGCGCCTCCGCCTCCGCGCTCTGTCAAAGACGTCCTCGTCGACCCAGCCGGCTCCGCGGCTCAACCCATCCTTCGCCTCGCCAAGTGCCAAGTGTGCGAAATTCACAAGCGCGGCATCTGTGGTACATCATCAGCGGTGATGCGATGCCTTCGACGCAAGGAAAATCTCGAGAGAGCTCGCGCCGAACGCTCGGCGGAGCTCGCCGAGGACCCCGACCCAGAGGCGCGCATTCGGCGCGAGCTCAACCGCGTTGAAGGTGCCGTCGACATCATGCGACTCGCGCCAGATGACGAAGTCGTCGCAGAGATTTATCGGTGTCAGACCGCGTTGGCGCGGCAGGCGTACGTGAATAGGACGTTACTCGCGCAATTGCTTGATAAAGTCTCGCGGGCGTTGCCAGCCGAAGCCGAGGCGCGCGCCGAAACGGAGCGCGCGTTGCGCGATACCTCTGCGTACGAAGAACGCTGGCGCGGTGGTCGATGGCGCATGGAACGCCTACGTAAAGAAGGTAAAGAAGAAGACATGCAATTCGAAGGCGGTGAGCTCGATGGGGCGGATATGTGTGATCCTCTCGTTGAAAGCGGCGCCATGGAGGACGCGTTGTGTTGCGTCTGCGCGGGTGGCGAAAGCGAATTCCCGAATGAGATTGTCTTTTGCGAGCGGTGCGAAATGTGCGTGCATCAGCAGTGCTACGGGGTGACGAATATTCCCGAGGGCGAGTGGCTGTGCTGGCCGTGTCACGAAACGGAGCGGTTAGAACGGGAGAATGGATTGCCGGGGACGCGGCCGCCGCGGTATATGCGCGAGGCGGGCGACGGAGCCATGTACGACCCACGCGTGCAGTGCTTGTTGTGTCCAGTGAAGCGTGGGGCGTTGCGCACGGTGATTGATCCGAGGACGATGGCGAGCCCGGGGCCGATGTCACCGCCGGCGAATGCGAACGCGACGGATGCGCCGGCGACGCCAAATTCCAACGGCGCCAACGCCGCTCCGCCGACGCCCGGAAGCGCCGGGACGCTCCCTGGAGTCACCCCAACGCGCGGCGGTCGCCTTCGCTGGTGTCACGTCGTATGCGCACACTGGCAACAAGCGGTCGATACCGATTTGTACCTCGAAGGACCCGCCGCGGTGAGCGGTTTGGATGACATTCGAGGCGCGTTTAAAAACGCTCGATGCTCGGCGTGTCGACTCGACGACGGCGCGTGCATCCCGTGCAGCGCCACGAATTGCTCGGTGGTGTTCCACCCTCTGTGCGCGCGTCGATGTGGATGGCACATGTTACCTCTTCAATCTCCCGAACCTATTGCGTTTTGTGCGCGGCATAGCGTCGACGAGCGCCGCGCGCCGGGATCGACGACGCGCGCCAAGTACAGCTCAAACACAAACGGCGCGCGTTTCGGTCAACGCCAATCGAGCAAAAAGAAGCGCACGCCCACGCTGGATGAGATGGACATGCTTCGCCGCGCGCGCGTGGGTCTCGAAACCTTGCGTTTGCTGTGCGACCGCGTGGTAAAGCGGGAAAAGATTAAACGCTTGCAACTTGAACAGCATCACGCGTTGTGGCTGGCGCAAATTCGCGGAGACGCGAGCGGGCCAGTGTACGAACTCGGTGACGACACCCAGGCGCACGTGTACGTGCCTGACATTTCAAAAGAACGAAAGTTGCTGTTTTTGACCGCTCAGGAGTTTGAGGCGATTGAAAGGACGCGCGGTATCTTTGGCGGATTACCAGACGACGTTCGACTCGTGCGCTGCGACGCGAGCGAAGCCGAACGACGCGCCGACGACGACCGCGCCGACGACGCTGACGACGGTAAAGAAAACGGCGACGGCAATGACGACGAAATCAAACCCAACAATCAACAATAGCGCAATTCGCATCCATCACACGCGATTGCATTGCAATTTACTCCCTACTAGTAGTCAGTCAAAAAGGAAACAACGCCCGCGACGATCCGCTCGAGCGCCTCATAACGCGTCGCCTTCAAACCGTGAGTGCGACGTTCACCCGCGTCAAAGACGCACACACGCATCATGGGATGTTCGTCGAGTAAATCATCGAGCGTCAACGCCGATGCGACCGCGGGTGAGGATGAGTTCTTCGACGCGAGCGAAGCGTTGTTGGCGCTGCCTTCGTTCATGCGCGCCAAGTCCCTCGAACGCCTGAGCTCCACGAGCGGCAAGCGCGCGAACGGTGAGCGAAACGGCACGGCGGGGTCTCTTAAGAGTTCTTCGGCGCGCAAACCGCGATCGTCGCCGGATTCGGTGGCGAGTGGTATGTCCAAGTGCGTTGTCCCGGTGTTTGAAAGCGGTTTGGAGACGCTCGCCGACGAACGCGGCATGGCGTCGTGGAGCCCGAACCCGCGCGGTGTTGGGTTTAAACTTCGAGGGAAGACGTATAAGCGTGATAGAAAGAAGATTGCGAGCGGGGCGCCGTTTTACGAAACCAAGGCGGTGATGGCGTTTAAATCGGATGAGAAGGTTGGCGATTGGATCAAAAATTTGTTTTCGGATGACTTAGGGACAAAGATACGAGATCAAGTGCCTACGGTGCTGATTGCTAATATTATGGTGCCAGATTATAAGCCCACTGGGGGAATGTTTAAGAAGGGCGAGGATAACAACGGCCCAGGGCATAACGTTGTGTTGTTGTGTAAACTGAGCGATTTCGCGCGCAAGACGCTCGAAGAAACGGCGAATTGGGACGATTTACCGGCAGATTATAAATTATTATTGAGATATTTGAAGGGTGATGGCACTGGGCGCGTCGATACGCATCCGCACGAAATGGCGGTGCGTCAACAGACGAAGATGGTTGTCATGGTGGTGAGCGGAAATGAAAATTTGCCGTGGGTCGTGCGCACGGCTGTTAATCATGGGAACGGTAAGCCTTTCATGGTGAACAGAACGTCATCGTACATTCAACGTTCTGGCGCGATTGAAATTAATATTGACGCGCACAATTTCAGTAACATGGCGCTCAATGGGTTGCGCACGGTGCACACGTCGCTCGGAAAGTTGATTTTAGACGTCGGCGCCACGGTGCAAGGTGAGAATGAGGAGGAGCTTCCCGAACGTTTGTTGTTTTCATGCCGCGTAAACTATGCAAAGATTGAATTAATCGACGCGCATGTAGACATGATCGAGGTGAATCCAGACGATCGCGTGTGGTTACCTCCAGTGAAAGCGGCGTTGTCGTGAGCGGACTCTAGTTTTAAACGTGTAAAAATTGCTTCGCTTCATTCAATGAGTTTAATCGCTAGTAGTCGTGAAGTCGCCACCCATTTGTCCCATCGGACGGCGGTTCCAGTTTCCGTCGCCATCTGCGCCGAGCTCGACGTTGAGTTCGAGTCTCGCCGGCTTTTCGCCGCGTTCGATGGCGTCCAACCCAGCGCGCAAGTAATCTGACTTTTGCTGAGCATCTTCTAAGCAGTCCCATTCAAAGATGGGAATAGAAAACACCCCAAGGTTTTCACCTTCGAGTTGACGCTGCTTCAAGCGCGTTTGTCCGAGAGGACGCTCGCGATCGTTGCGTGCAAAGTGCGACGGACCGTCAACCTCGATGACCACTCCGTTGGGCTTCGCCGCCGGCAAGAGCAAATCACATCGGTAGCCACTCACCACGGCTTCTTCTTCGTACTTTTCGCCCATGTATGATAAAATAGCGCCCACATCGCGTTGGAACCACGATACTACTGGCGGACGATGCTGCGTGTTCCACGCCTTGTCGGCGGCTTGGCCGAGTTCGGCGGGAAGTGGAGCAAAGCCAGCGCGCGTGGCGGTGAGCGCCGCCTGGTGCAACATATTTAACTGACGTCCCTTCCATGGACCAAATACGTTATCGTTGTGGTGTTCGTCATCGGTGCTCGCCGACGCATCGTGCTTGTGCACGACTTCAGCGTCGTGTTCGCCCCGGTGCACGATTTCAGCCCAAAGCGTCTTGAAAAAGAGCGAATCGAGCGCATCCTCCATGACACAAAATGACCACGCCAAAGAGGCCAAGATGGTGGCGTTAAATCGGTGAACTTGCGAAGCCGCGGCTTCTGTCGGCGACATGTCCGCTTTGCGCGCAGGCGCGCGAGTGACCCACACGTCCAATCCGTCGAGGAAGCCGGCGTGCTTGTGACCGAGGTGCGCAAACGCCCACGCGATGGTGGTGATTTGGTACGCCTGGAACCCCTTCATGCCGTGCATCGCCGCGTGAATGTCGAGTTCTTGGAAGAATCGATCAGAAGCGTGGCGGGAGATTGCCAAAGACCACGCAATGTCAGCGATTTCATCCGACGAAAGCTTGTCCATCATGGAGGCGGCTCTGTTGGACAAGACCTCAAGCTCGGCGCTATTCGCACGCTCGCCCGAAATTACCCCGAGCGCCCAGCACGACTTTGAGAGCGAGTCTGGCGCGAGTAAATCTTGGTTTGCCGAACGCGCGGCGGCGACGCAGGTTCCAATCAAGTGCGCCACTCTCGGGTCGCGTCGTAACCCCGCGAGTTCTTCGCGGTCGCAGCGCGAATGCTGCGCCTTTTGTGCGATGAGCTTCAACATCGACGCCGCAATATCGGGCGAAATTCTACGCAAGCCTGCATTTTCAAAAATTTTCACCGCATCGTGAGGGTAAACCGCCGCGCGAGCGTCGAGCTTGATGGTTTTCCATTCATCCTTTGTCATGCTGAACTGCGACACGTCGCGCGTCGGATCCATTTCCCACGCCGTATCCCGCAACAATTCCTCAATCCCGGGTTCGGGTTTCATGTAATTCCCATCATCATCCATCTCGTACCCACGCATCGCAGCCGTGCGCGCGCGATCTTCGTCTCGACCCGCGCGGTTGTACCTTCGTCCCGCGGGCGCTCCCGGCTGCGCCCCGCGCTCCTTACGAAACTCAGCCGCTCGCTTATTCGCCGTCGCTCGCGCTTTTTGCATCCAGTCGCTCTCGTTTTCATCCTTATCACCTTCACGCCCGGCGTACACGCGAACCGCGCGCTGTGAAGCACACACCGTCGACGTTTTCCCGACGACGCGTCGGGTTTGCCGCGCCAGCGATCCCGACCCCGCCCCAGCCGTCGCCCCAACCGTCGCCCCAATCGTCGCCGCCATCTCACCGTTTCTTCCCAGCCGTCACACCTTGATTTAAGAAATCAAACTTACGCTTAAACTTGGCCGCTTGTCCAGTCGCCGGGCCTTTAACCACTCGCCCGGTGTACGCCGGGTGGTTGTTCGCGTCGAGCGCCAAAAACAAATAATCCCCGAGCTGCTTCACCGAAGTCCGCACGCGATGCGTCGCACCGTTCGTTGCCACGACTGTGAGTTTATGCAACAGTGGATGTATGCCCTTTCGTGGCTGTGCGCGCCGTGGGCGAGAGAAAACACGCAACACTGGTGAGTACAAAACCTCGAGCACGCTGCGCTGCGCATCGAAAGACGCGGTCCATCGCCGCCGCGACGGCGCGGACGCGCGCGCCGCGCGCCGACGCGCGACGCACGACGCGCGTTCGACGCGTGACGCATCGCGAGACGCGACGAGAGCGAGCGCGACGTACCATCAACCGCGCGTGAGCAATTGTGAGGTTTGTGTGGCGCGCAGCGACAGTGTTCGGCGCGCGCGCATGGCGACGTCGTCGCGCGCGATGGACGCCGCGCGCGCGACGCAAAAGATGCGCGTCGCGCCGCGCGCGGGCGCGGGCGCAGCGCGACGGGGACGCGTCGTCGTCGCGCGCGCGCTCGGGTCGGGCACGGTGACTCGCGTGGCGAGGTTGGGGAAAAACTTAACCTTTATTGATATTCTGTCGACGACGGCGATCGATGGCGATGGCGACGCGCGCACGCGAGTGATGTATGCGAAATGCGTTGAGGATGTGCCAAAGCTCGTGCGCGCGGGGGCGGTGATTGAGTTTGAATGGACGCCGCAGA
>Ga0222714_10003555_pt1 | contig 15766 bp, 11 predicted proteins | sample C33_3DmetaG_FD_165048 | JGI IMG/M metagenome (GOLD analysis project Ga0222714, IMG submission 165048) | Estuarine water microbial communities from San Francisco Bay, California, United States - C33_3D | ecosystem: Environmental > Aquatic > Marine > Unclassified | place: USA: California...
GCTTCTCCCGCTGCTTTCGCTGCTTCTGCTAATCGAGTTTTTTCTTCCGCTGCTGCTTCTGCTTCTCCCGCTGCTTTCGCTGCTTCTTTCGCTGCTTCTTTTGCTGCTGCTGCTGCTTCTTTTGCTAATCGAGTTTTTTCTTCCGCTGCTGCTTTTGCTACTTCACCCGCTCCTCCTTTTTTTATTCTAGTCTTAGTCTTAATATTAGTCTTAGTCTTAGTCTTAATATTAGTCTTAGTCTTAGCACCACCACTAAGTATTTTTGTAACAGTGCATGTTCTTACTGGGTCATTTCCACTCTTTCTCTTACCTATTCCAAACATACCCAGAGACACAAAGTATTCTAATATTATATAATATTATTTTATAATAAATTTGACGGTTTTTTTAAATTCTTTAATGTATTTGTCAGGAATGAATTCAAATGAAATGAGATTCATATTAAATAGAAAATTATCATAACAATCGTTTTCTTTTAAATAAGCAGTTCTTTCATCTTCTTCCATTAAAGCAATTGTATGCGCTTTTTCTTTTGAAATAAATGAAGCAATTTTTAAAATATTATCGCTTTTATCACCATACATTGCTTTAATAAGCAGGTCTTGGCGAGGATCATTTACACCTCTAGCTTTTAATTCTTTAAACTGCATGTTAATAAGAACTATTTTATCTCCGACAATTTGCAGATAATCATTATCATTTGTAATGACTACAATATCATTTTTAACCTTTTCTTTAAGATACTTTTGAGTAAGATAAATGACATCGTCTGCTTCTAATCTATCTACATTAATTTGTTTAATACCTAATTTAACAATATAATCATATAATATTGGAAAAATATTTCTGTTAAAATTATTACTTTGAACACGAGTACCTTTATAGTCTTTATAAAGATCATTGCGCCAAATATCGCAGCGTGAACAATCCATACAAAATATAATATTTTCAATAGAACTATTCCATTTTTTCACAATCTTTTTAATATCAGCATCCATATGCTTAATAAACGCGGCTATAAAAACTTCATTTTCAATAATATTTTCCGGATCAATTTCAATTTTTTTAAATGTAAACCATCTATATGTAGCAAAATATCTATAAAAAGTATAATAACTTGTATCAATAAGTACTATATTTTTATTGTTATCTAATGTAAGCTCCATTTATAATATATATTATATCATATAAGTTTATATCATAATTATGTATCATTTTTTATTATGTATGTGATAATGCTTGTTCTAAAATAATTTTGAGTTCTGCTGGTCTAGTCTTATAATCATTCCATTCTTTAATAACCATTTTAAATATTTCTTTATCTTTATTATTTTTTCCTTCTCTTTTATATTCTTCTTTTAACATTTTAAGACGATATGTTAAGAAAATATTATAATTAGTAGGTTTTTTAACTACTTTAGTCTCAATATTATCACATGTACTTAAAGTACTTTCAGTATCACGGACATTTTCAATATCAGTTTTTTTAACATTTTTAACGCTTTTTTTAGTATTTTTTACCGAGCTTTTAACTTCAATATTATCATCAACGCCACTAACTTCTGATATATTTTCAATATCAACAGTTTTGTTATAATCTTCTAATTTGTTAATTAGCGGTTGTTCATAAGTAATTCTGAAATCATCATCTTTGCGTACCCATATTTTCCTATTATTTTTAATTTCAACAACCCAAATATTTTTATCAAAACCTTCTAAAATAGAATTTACAGGATATCCCTCAGCTGATAATCCAAATCTTAAAGGAGATTGTTCTTTACCAGTATAAGAAAACGATGAATTATTAATACAATTGCGTCTGAACGACATCTTTATATAATATTATTACAATAATACATATATCATTTTTTAATATTCAATGATAAAAATGTTCTATGTTTTTTTGTATCATCACAAAAATATGATATACAATAATATAAAAATTTATTATATTTATTATGAATAATTTTTATACAGATTTAGATATTATATTTAATAATAATGAAGATTTAGAATATCTAAAAATAAAAATAATAGAAGCTTTTGAAAAAAATAAACTTAATAAATCTAATAATATCGCTAAATCAATTATACCTGTTAATTTTAAATTTATAAATGGTCAAATTGTAAAAGTATAAATATATATATAAAAATAAAATAGAAATGATTAAAAATGATCCAATATCAATTATGATATATATAATAATAGGTATAATAATATATTTTGTTCTTGCAGGAATTTTCAAATTTTTTGAATACTATTTGATGTTACCAGTATTTGTCGGGCTGGAACCAGTAATTAATCATAAATTATTATTTATTCCTAAAATAATATATTCAATAATATATTCTACACAGGTAATAGTATTCTTATCAATTATATTAGCAATTATTGTTATAGTATTAATATTTTTATATATTATACGTTTTATACTATTATTTATGATTCCTCCTTTTCCTATTCCTATAGGAATTATATTATATGAGGTCATCCCTCCTTTTAAACAATTAGATGAAGCAGGTATATTTAAATTAATAGAAGATATTATATCAGCTGTATTTAAATTTTTTCCATTTCTTCAATTAACTGTTATTAAAATTATAAAAATATTAATAATATTTTCAAAGAAAAATTTTATAGATTTAATTAAAGAGTTAAATCCTGATTTAGATTTAGATAATTCTGAGTTTTCTAAAATATTTATAGAAGAGTTTATGAACGATGATAATAAAGATAAAAAAGCAGATGATATAATAAAAGAATCTAAAAAAAAAATAACTGAATATATTGAAAATTTTGAAGAAAGCTCTAAACAAAATAGTAAATTTTATGATGATACAAAAAAAGCAATGGAAAATCAATTAGCTGCAGAAAGTTATAAAAGTTATGATAGTGCTTTACCAAATATGAATTTAATAAATATTATGACAACAGCATTAAATAATAATACTACAACATTTACTAAAAAAACTAGTACTATAGCAGATCGTATAAAATTAGAATTATCTAAAACCGCTGATTAATAAAAAATAGATATATTAGATTATAATAGATATATATAAATGAGTAATCTTAATAAATACGCTAAAATAGGTTTAGATAATATTATACAAATAAAAGAAATTCCAGGAAATGAAAAATTGGTAGAATATCTTAATACAAGAAAAGATATAGATGAATTTATAAACGATGAAAATAGTATTGGAAGTTTTGATTTTAATTTATTAAAATTAAATTATTATTTTAATAAATTTATGTATTTAACTAATGATTATTTTAATGAAGAAATAGATATAATATTTAATACAAATTTAACATATTATGATTTAATACTTAATATAATATTTTTATCATTATTTTTTATTGTAATAATAATAATATATTGGGATAGTGTTTATAGAGATGCTAAATTAAATTCTAGATGCTATATTATGGATAATATTATTAATGATAATATATTTTTAAAAAATTCTAATATAAAACCTTATATTTATAATATATATATAATTGAAGACAAAGAAGACAAAAAATTATATTCAGAAGATTTTTTATTAAAAATAACATATAATTTTCAAAATAAAACAACAACAACTGAAACAACAACTGAAAATCCTACTACAAATCAAGGTAGTAAAAAAGACTTTAATTATTATGATATATCAGATAATAAACCAAAAAAAATTAGTATTAATGATTGTGATAAAAAATATATTATTACAAATGATAAAGGAGATATTATAATCAAAACTGATCATGCGAATGAACTGAAAGAATTTGTAAAAAAATATTCTAATGATCCAAATACAGGTTTACGCCCTATTTATGATATTTTTCATGCTTATGCTAAATATAAAAGTTCTGATTATTAGTAAAAAGTAATAGCTAATAATTTACGCAATTCATCTATATTTTCTTCATTTTTCATCTTAGGATATGATATATTAAATTCAATAAACATATTACCTTTATTTTTAGTATTTATTATAGGTAATCCTTTGCCCTCTAAAAGATATTTTTTACCATGAGATAGGACTCCAAAAATCTTTGTATTAATATTAATTGTTTCTTTAAAATATGGAATACTTATATTTTTACTTAATACAGAATCAATAAAAGATATGTCGCATTTATAATGTAAATCGTTGCCACTGCGAACAAAATGCTTATGTTCTAGAATATTAAAAGTAAAAATTAAATCACCTGGTGTTGAGTTACTATTTTTTGGTTGTTCACCAAGATCTTTAAAAACTGTTTTAAAATTTTCATCAATTCCTGGAGGAATTATAAAAGAAGCGTTATTATCTTTCATATATGTTCCTGATCCTTTACACTCGCTACATGAAGATTTAGCATCTATAATAGTACCTGAACCACTACAATTATCGCAAGTACCTGAAAATACTTGTTGAAATATTCCAAGATTTTTAACTTGTTGAATAATTCCTCTACCATCGCATCTGTCGCATTTTTTATTACAATTTAAACAGTATTTTTTTACACTAATACTCATTGTGCGATTAATACCTTCATATATATCATCTAATGTAATATTTATTGTTTTATTTATTGCATCACATTTTGTAGGTTCATTATTTCTTCCTCTACCTCCCATGCCAGCACCGTGAAAATGTCTAAATCCACCACCAAAACCACCGCCTCTATTAAAAAAATGTTCAAAAATATCATCATGACCTCCCATACCACCCATGCCTCCCATACCTCCCATACCACCATATTGTTCATCATTATTTGCATCATATTTTTGTTTTTCATTTTCATTTGTTAATACATTATATGCATTTGAAATATCTTTAAATTTTTTCTCAGCTTCTTGATTACCCTTATTTTTATCAGGGTGATATTTTACTGCTAATTTTTTATATGCTAATTTTATTTCTTCTTGTGATGCTTGTTTAGTTACACCTAATATTTCGTATAAATTATCACTCATTATGGTTTTTAATATAATTTTATTTTTATATACAAAATTAAAAAATTGTTTTAATATAAATAATAATAATTAAAACAATTTTTTAATTTTTACAGCATATAATAAAGCCAGTTATTAAATACTTCTTCAATAATATCAAAATCTTCATTATTTATATAATAAGATAAAGGTAATATAAGAGAAATATTATAATTTTTATCAATTTTTTTTATGAAATCGCATAAAATTTTTCCTTCAATAATACACCTATCTCTATAAGTACGAGGGATACACGTATTATCCCAATCTAGAAATAAGACGCATATTTTAGCATTTATATCAATAATATCTATTTTTGTAAGATAATCAACAATATAATTATTGTTTTCAAATGCTATTTTTGATGCTTTGTCAATATCTATTACTGATAGATCGTTTGTACAATCATTAATAGCATTATTAACATTGTCACAAACTGCTTCACACAAATTGGGATATCTAGCAATCTTTTTGAGAACATTATAGTCTGTATTGAGTTTTACAATAGTGTTCATCTCATTGCAGGTCTGAGAAAGATTGTATAGACCATTTACGTCATCTTCAGTATTCTTATTAAGAATGGTTGTAACAACTGAGAAGATATCGTATGTTGTCATTTTCCTTAAATAAAGGTAGTAATGTTTATTTATAAATTTTTAATCAGTTTTTTATTTATTTGAAAAATATTAGGACATTTTTATTATATATAAATAATAAAAATTGACAATTCAGTAATAATTATAAATAATGTCTATCAATACAATTTCTAATAATAGTCAATTCAATTTACATAGTAATGATATTATGATAAATATTATCGATATAATTAAAAATGATATAAATTGTTTAATGCTTCTTACTCAAACAAATAAGGAGATTCGTGATAATATTATAAAAAATACAACATATATACATCAAATAGATAATATCAAAAATACTTCTAATTTTAATAAGATGTTTCAATATATTAAAATGTATTCGAGTTCAATAGTATATAATAATTATCCAAATTTAAAAGTATATGATAATAATAACAATATTATTAAATATTTTGCAAAAATTCAAAAATTAATACCTTATATTGTTCCTTCACAATTATATGCTTTTAATGTTATGTTATGTGTAAATTACAGTAGTGTAAAATATTGGGCAAATAATCCACCAAAATACATAGACAAATGTATGATAGAGGAATCAAAGATAATGTATTATATAATAAAAAAAATAGACCCTCTCTATCAAATAGTAATAACACCTGATAATTACATCGTTAAATTTGATTCAAAAGAATTGATTGATTGGCTTGATAATCTAAACAGTCTTAAGGAATAAAAGTAATCAAAAAACTAGATCTTTTATTTGCGTAAAATAATATATTCTAAATATAAAATGATATCTCATAAATATTCATGTAAAACATGTAATAAACATTTTTATCATAAAATACATTATGATAGACATAAAATGTTACTACATCCGTTAAAAATTTATATTGAAGATATAAATTTTATAGAAAAATAAAAATTGATACATTTTTTTAGATAATTTATATTATATATTTACAAATGCTCTGTGAAATTTGTTCAGATGCTAATGCTAATTATGGATATAAAGGTGGTATTAAACAATTTTGTTCTATATGTGCTAAAACTTTACCTAATACATGTAATCTTACAAGGAAATTATGTAAAGAAGAAACATGTCTTAAAGAACCTTCATTTAATTATGAAGGTATATCTGGAAAACTCTATTGTACTACTCATAAATTACCAGGAATGATTAGGAATGATACTAATAAATGTATTTATACTAATAATGATATTAAATGTACTATTATACCTACATATGGAATTCAAGGAGAAAAAGCTAAATATTGTTTTGAACACAGTAAGCTTTTTGAAAATATGATTAGAGTTTCCTATAATAATTGTAAATGGAAAAATGGAACAGAAGTTTGTATTACAAGAGCTTGTTATAATACTGAAGGAAAAAAAGCTCTTTATTGTAGCGTCCATAAAGAACCAGGTATGATTAATGTAGTAAATCGTGATAAATGTATTGAAGATGGATGTATAACAAGACCATCGTATAATTTTCTAAATGAAAAAAAAGGTATTTATTGTGAGATACATAAGAAACCTAATATGCATAATATAAAAGACAAAAGATGCGTTCACGAAGGATGTGTGAAAATAGCTTCATATAATATTATTGGTATCAAAAAACCTTTGTATTGTGACGAACATAAATTAGAGAATATGACTAATATTAAAACTAAAAAATGCGAGTTTGAAGGTTGTAATAGCTTGCCCACATTTAATACTATTGGTGAAACCATTAAAAGATTTTGTGCTAAACATAAAGAAAAAGATATGATTGATGTTAAACATAATAAATGTATTGAAGAAGGATGTAATAAAGTTGCTTATTGCAATATTATAGGAGAAAAGAAACGATTATATTGTTGTCATCATAAAAAAGAAGATATGGTAGATTTATCTAAAACAATTTGTAGATATAATGATATATCTAATTGTATGTCAAGTGTTGGTAAAATTTACGATGGCTATTGTGTAAGGTGTTATGTTGGTTTGTTTCCTAATGAAAAAAAAACGAGAAATTATAAAACTAAAGAATTAAAAGTTTGTGAATTTATTAAAGAAAACTTTAAGGATTATACAATTCAATTTGATAAAATTGTAACAGATGGATGTAGTAAAAAAAGACCGGATATTTATATTGATATGGGTAATTATACAATTATTATTGAAGTTGATGAAAACCAACACGATACTTATGGAAACATTTGTGAAAATAAAAGATTTATGGAAATATTTAATGATTTAGGTAATAGACCAATGCACCTTATTAGATTTAATCCAGATAAATATTATAATAGTAAAAATGAATTAGTTAAATCATGTTGGTCTCAAAACAAAGAAGGTTTATCAATTATTAATAGGACAATGAGAGATAATTGGAAAAATAGACTAAATACACTTGGAAAAACTATTAAAGAGGCTATTGAAAATGAACCAGAAAAAGAAATAGATATTAAATATCTATACTATGATGAAATTTAAAAAAATGTAAAAGAAGATTTTAGAAAGTTATTTATTTTTTAATTACATACATAACGCATCATAACGTTCATAGTATATAGTTCTTGTGTTAGTAATTTGAAAGCATATGGAATTCTTATCTGAGCAATGTCAGTACAATTCTTACAATTATTACACTTATAAATATTTTTTTCAGTATTGACAGTAGCTGACATACCACATTTTTTACAGATAAATATTCTATAATTGTCAGCAGTATCAAGCATCTTTTCTTTAAGGAAACCAGGAAGAGCGTGTCCTAAAATTGCGTCCCTCTCCATTTCACCCAGCCGAAGACCTCCATTCCGGGCTCTCCCTTCTGAAGCTTGTCTGGTTAACATCACGATAGGACCATTGCTTCCTCTCGAATTACCAGTCCATACAGGCTTTCCATTACGTCTTACCATAAATATCTCACTTGATACTGATAGACAATAAACAGCACCTTTATAATCGTAAATTTCTTCTTCTTGAATTTCCTGCGTTTTAACATGTCCGTGATTAACACAAGGTTCATTTTTTGTTTTAATAACTGATATTCTCCAAATATCGTGATTATTAGTAATTTCTCTTTCTTTAATATATACTGTATTAGCACCTGCTTTAATATGACAAGTCTTATTTCCAGACCATCCAGCGTGAAGTAGAAGTCTCATAAAATCGTCAGCAAGTTTAATAGACGAAGTATAGTACAAACTGCTTGTTGAATTCTTTTTAAAGCTTCCATCACCTAATTGCATAGAATGTACTAGAAGCTGTGCTTGTTCTTTGCTTAATTTCCATACCCATTCTGGCATATATTTATTTGGAGCTCCGACGCTTAATGGTGCTAAATAAGCGTGTAGTTGTTTATTATTAATTTCTAAATGTTCATCGCAAACATTATAATTATATCCCATTTTTGTAATTGCATTATATAGAACATCTTTTACTCTTTGTTTATTAACAGCAAATCCTATTCTATATTTATTTTTATATTCTCCATTATATGCCCAACCTTCTGTAAGCCATATTCCAAAGAATGTAAGCCAAGAATCCATATCTAATGTTTTTTCAGGATGTTCTTCAAGTGATGGTAGAATAAACTGATATGTAGGCGCATCCCATTCAGCATTTTTCTTGTATTTTGCCATTTTACCAACAATATCCTCTGCTTTTTCAAGACGATAATCACTCCAAATTCTTTTTCTTGTATGACAAGTCTTAACATACATTCTATGATTAGCTGTAACATCAAGGTCAATATTTGAATTCTTAATTCTATACATTTTACCTTCATAATTAGGATAATGATGAACTTCTAATGGCTTCTCATATACTAACTTGCCATCTTTTAGAATAGCAACTTCATCATCCATAGTTACTTCTGGAATGAATTTCCAACCATTTGATGTAAGAACTTCGTGATCGCCGGTGGTGCAATGTACTTTGTCTACGACCATATGCTTGAGTCTCTGGTAATATGTTGGACCGATGAAAATCTCTGTTTTAATTTGTTCTCCTGTGCGTCCATTATACATAATCTCATTACCGTACCTTTCCATACCAGAAAGTTCTAGAACTTTTGCGATACTTTCTACAGAACAATCATTATATGGTGTAGCATCTCCAAATGACCCAATATGGCATCCCGCTTTACCCATGATACACTCCATAAGCTGTGCGATAGTCATACGCGATGGAATAGCATGAGGGTTCATAATAATATCAGGTACAATTCCGTCTTTTGTAAAAGGCATATCCTGGTGTTTATAAGTCATACCAATTGTTCCTTTTTGTGCGCTAGTAGAAGCGCATTTATCACCAATCTCAGGCTTACGATTTTTACGGATACGAACTTTACAGAACTTATAACCATCGCTATTAATTCCCGAATAATTCATATCAATATAGCCTTCGTCATTTGCTTTCATACAAAGACTGTTGTCCTGATAATTAATGACACCATTTGTCTTTTTAGGCATAACTTTCCCTGCAATAATATCATTAGCATCCACATAGGTATTTTTCTCTACAAAACCATCATCTCCTAATTTTCTATAAGAAAACGGCTTTCCGTTAGTCATATTTGTAGGATTAGTAAATACTTCCTCTTCGCCAGTGCTATGATTTTTTGTACATACATCACGCATAGCTTTATAATAGGTACTTGTAAATAGTCCTCTATCAAGCGCAGACTGATTAACCATAATACTATCTTCCTGATTAAAACCCGTATGGGTCATAATAGCAACAATAGCATTTGTTCCAGATGGAAGCTCGCTACTATAAGTATATTTAGATAGACGCGTTCTTACAATAGAACGCTGAGGATAATTAAGAATATTTCCCATAGTATCAATACGTCTATTAAAATTACTCATATAGACACCTAGGGCTTGTTTACCCATAGCACAATTGCTAACAGCAAAACCATTACCAGCAATAAAGCTATGATTCTCGCTTTCAACAGTAATATCAGAAATTTTATGGTTATTATTTTTAGTCTTTGAATAAAATGGTACAAACATAATATCACCTTTAAATTCAATTAATTTATTCCATTGATCAATAGTATAATCACTATCCCAGCCAATACGATATTTATATTTGGTATAGTTAATATATTCATTGATTAAGGCAATTTCTTTTAAGAATTCATTATTATAACGAGCACCAAATGTATTATAATAAAGAGCAATACCATCGTTTGTCTTATACCAATCTTTATTAATATTAAATTCATCCATGATTTTTGAAACTGTTTTATCAATATTATCAAATACATATGAAATTGGAATTTCAGGAATATTAGATGAATTGCTTTCTTTAATATTATCTAGAGACTTGTAAATAGCTGCTAAGTATGCGCTAATAAATTCAATCTTTGTAATATTAGAGCAATTAGATATCCATTCAATATTCTCTGTTAATCTATTAAAATATAATACATAATTTGTGTCAAATACACCATATTTAAAGCCAATAAATTCAACATCTTTGTTAAAATCGTCAGCATCTTTTTTATTTGTAAATACATTTTTGTTAACGTAATAATAACCAGCAATACGAGCAATAATATTAATTTTGTCATTTGTATTGCTTAGAGGATATAATCCCATGTCTTTATAAATATTTGAGTATTCTTCGGTATTTTTAAACATTATAATGTTGTCAATATTTACTTCTGGTGAAATATATGGTGTTTTATAGTTATAATTTTTAATATAAATACCAAGTTTAATTAGTTCATTGATATATTGTACTTCCATCCATCCTTGATTAGTAATGAATTTATGATCATATGTAGCAATAATATTACGTCCACTAATAGTTGAAATAGTATAAACCATTTTAGGTGTAATACGATTATATTGAGCAACAACAGTTGTATAATCATTAATCATTGTTTCGGGATTAAAACATACAACCTTATCACCAACCACAACATCTTTTATTTTTTTATATGTTCCGTTACTCATATATACTGTCTCATTTTGATTGATACATTGATAACAATTTCTAGGAGACTGATTATGATCACTAAAGGGAATATTAACACCAAGAATACCATTCATGAGACTGGGATGAATTTCACAATGAGTGTAAAATGGTGGATAAGCAGTACCTTTCATACCTTTATCAAGATCATTTGGATATGTAGCAATCATTGCGTGATTAATTTCCTCACAATCCATATATTCAATAAAACCTTCCTCGTCTAAATATGAATCTTCATCTTTGATTTTTGAATCTTCACATGGTGCGATGAAATAGTCAAAATTCTTGTCTTTTTTATATTCATCCCAAGAGATATTTTTTCTTTTAAGAATTCTGTTAATACGTAGCTCTCTTTTCTTTGTAATAGGATCAATGTCTACAATATAGAGAGGACGATACATTCTACCTGCTTCTGTGCTAATTGTAATAAAGCGATGTTGAATATCCCAGATTACAGATGTCATAGGATAAATATAACCACTTCTTTTATAATGCTTTAGTTTAGTATATAATTCATTTGGTTTATCGTGATAACCATAAATATCACCATTGATCATTACATATATATTATTACAATCTCCAAGTTTATCAAGATAATCATTATCTGTATTATTATCGTCATATATATTGACCCCTTCTTCTTTTAAAACATTGCGAATATGTGTTGAATCCATTGAAACAGAGATATTGGTACTTAGAGCCATATTTTTAACAAGACCTACCGAAGAACCTTCCGGAGTATTGTGACTGATACTCATATCTCCTAAAAGGAATCTTCCATTGCCCTCAAGTTGCCACCCTACAAATGGTTGAATGTCTTTTTGGACTAATTTGAAAGAACTTTGTAAGTAACTATCACATCTTTTTTCATGTCCTTTACTATTACATTTATTTAATTTCTTACGAGGAAGTACAGTTGGAATCTCATATAAATATTTTCCTGTAATACTTAATTCTTTATACGGCTTTTTTCTTTTCTCTCCATTAACTGTATAAGAACAAGTACCATCATTTAAATGACACGAAAACCCTAAACTTCTTGCTAAGAATTCAGCATCATATATAATTTTATAATTTGGTTTTCCTTGACATATTCTAATTTCATGTCCATTAGCTCTTACACTACCATCTGTATCTATTAATCCAGCTAATACTGCTAATCTGGTTTTACGATCATTTGTCAAATAATCTAATGGAATATGTTTATTATTAACTAAATTATATTTAGCTAATAATTTTTTAAGTGGTGCTTTCTCACTTTTATTACAACTAATTCCAGGTTGTGTATTATTGATTGTTGAGATAATAGTATATGAGTATCTATTATCTTTTGTAATTGTTACATCATTATCTAGACCCCATTTAATCCATTCGTCAAGTAATTCTTTATCTGCAGTAGCAAATCCATAACCGGATGACAATCCATCGCCTAGCCACATACCTAGTATGTATGGATCTAAAGCAACTTCTTTTGTTTCCCAATTAATTCCATCTGATTTAAATGTATATAATTGATTTTGAACATTTTCAGGTAAAGATAGATATTGTTCAATTGTAATATCAATTACATTATCGTCGTCAATAGATGAACTAAATTCATTTAAATCTTCTGTATTGTTAAAATCTTTATAGTTATATTTTAATTCTTTTTTATCAAACCACATTAATTCTATTTTTCCTCTATGGTTTCTAACATTTTTATGTTTTTTAACTTTTAAAGTTAGAATATGATTATCTGTAACAGTATAATTCATAAAATTATTTTTATGCTGTATTACTTCATACATAGTTTTATGCCCTGAACAAGTACTTTTAACTCTAACAGAATTACCATTGTCATCAATTAGATAATCTCCGATAATAATATCTTCTGCTTTTTTAATAGTACCATTCCATAGTAATATAGGAGTATTTGGGTCAAAACATTCCGCTGGACAGATCATACCCATCTGCGAATGATCTAACTTACGAGGTTGTACAAGTTTGCCATTCTTCTCCATTGAGGTGTTAATACGACGAAGATGCGAAAGGGTGCTTGAATATGACATACGATTGAGAACCTGTGAAACTCCTTGTTTAATATTTTGATAGCTTCCAATACTCTTAATACCCCAGTTACCAGTTGAAAGAGAGTATTTAATCCATGATTCCATAAGAGATTGTTTAAAATACCTACGAATATTAACATCTGTAATAATATCAGCTGTTGTAATATTGTTATTAGCGCGCCAAAGATTGAGTTCTTTTTCAATTACTACTTTAAGTTCTTTTGTCATTTTGCTATAGCATTGGCGAAATAGATTACTCATAAGAATTCCAGGAGTATCTACTCGCTTGTTCATGTAGGAATCGCGATTATCATATGAATCATATCCCATGTAAATACGAAGCATTTTGCGGATCATAAAACCAAGATAAAGTGCTTTTCTTTTGAAATTCTTACCAGTATGAGGAAGAAAATCGTTTATAAGATTATTTTTGAGGAGTTCTCTATTATCTGTATTTTTATTAGCACCTGATAAGATTTTAAGAAGAATATTTTCTGCCTGTTCTTGGGTATGAACATCACAAGCATCTTCACAACATGCCATAAGCTCTGTAATAATGCGCTTATTATCATTGTTGTCTAAATCGTATACAATATGCTTGATGATATCTTTGTCGCTAATTACACCAAGAGCCCTAAACATTACAAATACTGGAATCTCACTACGTAAAAATGATGTATTAAGGCGGATGATACGACCCATATGATTTAATTTTCCAGACATATTTAGACTAGTAGTTTTAGGAGGTAAATAGGAGTTATCTTTCATTGAACGAATTTCAGCATATAGACCTTCTGTATTATTATTTGGCTGAAATACAAGTGTTTTATTTTCATTAATACGATCTTGAGAAATAAGTACTTTCTCATTACCATTTATGATAAAATAACCACCGAAATCATACCTACACTCATTATTATTCTCTTCACCAATACCATTAACTTGATAAAGGATACATGATTTTGAACGAACCATAATAGGTATTTTGCCAATATAAACACCGTTTACAGTTTTGTCAAACTTTTCAATCATACCATCAGCATTAGTAACTTCAATACTGATATTAACATTCACATATAAATTACTAGAATATGTAAGATTATTCATTCTAGCAATATATGGTGTCATGATAGTATGAGTACCATCTGGAAGTTGATAAGATGCTTTTGTAAGAGAAGGTTGAACAATACTGATATTTATTTTATATGTTTGATCAGTATTTTCTGTTTTTAAATTATTGCCAATTTTTATTGGATTAAATCCTGAAATAATTTGTCCAAGTGTATTATCAATGAATTTATTATAACTGTCAATTTGATGTTTTATAAGAGGATTTACAGAATCCTGTGAACCTCCTTTGTGATAATAAGTATCTAAAATATCCCAACATGATTCTTTGCTAAACATTATATAGTTATATAATCTTAAATCTTAAATAATCATTTTTTATTATTTTATGAAAAAAAAATATTGTAATATGATAATATTTATTTTGAATTGGTTAAATATTTATTAAACCATGTAAAACACCCCTTTTTTTTTATTTCTTCAATATCTTCACCGTCAATATCTTTTATTTTTTTTAAAAAAATATTTTTGAAACATGTAAAATACCCTGTTTTTTTTATATTTTTAATATCTTCAATATTTGTAATATTTTTATATATATTTATATATTTTTTCAATTCTTCTTTATTTATATTTTCCGGAACAACATTTAATAATATACATTTTTCTAATAAAGCGATTGGTTCTTTTATGCTTTCTATAATAGCATTAATATCTAATGTTTCAAGTATTATATCATTTTGAGATGTTACTTGGTTTATTTGAGGTTGTACTTGAGATATAACTTCATTTATTTGAGGTTGTACTTGAGATATAACTTCATTTATTTGAGGTTGTACTTGAGATGTTACTTGGCTTATTTGAGGTTGTACTTGAGACGTTACTTGGCTTATTTGAGGTTGTACTTGAGACGTTACTTGGTTTATTTGAGGTTGTACTTGAGACGTTACTTGGTTTATTTGAGGTTGTACTTGAGACGTTACTTGGTTTATTTGAGGTTGTACCTGAGATATAACTTCATTTATTTGAGGTTGTACTTGAGATGTTACTTGGCTTATTTGAGGTTGTACCTGAGATGTTACTTGGCTTATTTGAGGTT
>Ga0222714_10003556_pt1 | contig 15766 bp, 7 predicted proteins | sample C33_3DmetaG_FD_165048 | JGI IMG/M metagenome (GOLD analysis project Ga0222714, IMG submission 165048) | Estuarine water microbial communities from San Francisco Bay, California, United States - C33_3D | ecosystem: Environmental > Aquatic > Marine > Unclassified | place: USA: California...
AAGAAGGTGAATTGGTAGTCAGAATAAACAGTGCAATTGGAGATGGTACAATATCGTATCCTCAAACAGATGAAACTGTTATTACTGAACAAACTCCATTTACTTTTGATAAAAATAGTTACTATTTAGATAGTAATGAAATAACATTCGATAGAGCATAACGTGGGAGGAAAAAACGAATGACAAGACAACTAATAAACACTGGTATTCTTCCAAATGACGGTCAAGGAGATTCGTTAAGGGACGCTGGTGGAAAAATAAATTCCAATTTCAGTGAATTATACACTGCACTTGGAAACGGTACTGCACTTACAGTTATCAACAATAATATAATTACAGCAACCGGTGCCAACAAAATTACATTTAACTACAATACCTTAGCATCTTTACCAAGTGCCACAACTTATGATGGAATGTTCGCCCACGTGCATGACACAGGTTCGGCATATTTTGCTCACAATGGATCATGGATTCAACTAGCAGATGCATCAGGCTCTATTGATATATTTTCAGATGTAGATACTTCCACAGCAACTCCTTCAAATGGACAAGCATTACTCTATGATGCAGGTGCACAAAAATGGAAACCTGGCAACGTTGTTGCTCAAGGCGGCGGTGGCGGTGGTGCTACAACTTTTGTTGGACTAACAGATACTCCTACTTCTTATTCAGGTTATGGTAATGGATTTGTTAAAATAAAATCTGCAGAAGATGGATTAGAATTTGTAAATTCATTCAATATAGATTTATTAGCAGATGTGGATACAACATCTACACCTCCAACAGCAGGACAAGTTTTAAAATGGAATGGAACCAAATGGGTTCCTGGTGTTGATGCGACCACAGGTGGTGCCGGCACAGATGCTGACACATTGGATGGTTTGGACAGCACATATTTTTTAAACTATAACAATTTAAATAATAAGCCTACTATATCTACAACATTAATAAGTCTAACTGATACGCCTTCTGCTTACACAGGTGCGGCAAATAGATTTGTTAAAGTTAATTCAGCAGGAACAGGAATAGAATTTTCAACTGCCACAACAGGTGCAACAATTCTAAATGAACTGACTGATGTTACTGTAGGTTTACAAACATTCAACGTAACTGGTGCAAACTATACAGGAGCAACTGGTGTGTTAACAATGACTATTGGTACACACTCGTTAATAGTTGGTCAAAAAGTAATCATAAAAGGTGGAAGTATAGTGTTCACGTGTGCAACAGATAATCACGCAACCACTCATGCTTATCCAAGAACAACAGATCCAGCATACAACGTACCTGTAGCAATTACATCAACAACTGCAACATCAATCACAGTGAATGTTGGTGTATCACCAGACACATCTGCTCACATTTTTGTAAGTGCGACCAGCAATGCTGTCAGTGTTGCTCCATCTCAAGGAAACGTTTTATATTTCAATGGCACAAGATGGGAACCAAAAAACGGTCCAGTCATCACTTGGAGATTAGGTGCTAATGGCACATCAGATTATACATTTACTGGTCCAGGATTTCCGACACCAGCAACTACTGATCCTGTTCTTTATTTGACTAGAGGACATACTTACGTATTTGAAAACTTGTCTGGTGGTGGTCATCCATTCCAAATTAGAGTATCAAATGGTGGAGCGGCATATTCATCAGGCGTAACAAACAACGGTGGATCAACAGGTAATATTGTGTTTGAAGTTCCGATGGATGCTCCAAACACTTTATATTATCAATGTACAAATCACTCAACCATGGGTAACACAATTAACATAGTGAGCTAATAGATGGCACAAGTATTTGGCGTAGGCATAGACAGATTACAGGAAACACTGGCAAACAATAGATTTTTCTATGGGTTGCGTAGAACAGAACAAGGCGAACTGTATATGGTAAAATCAGATTTGTTAAGATTAGAAGATGGTGTTCAATTGAATAGACCTGGAAATGTTGACGAAAATTACAATAATTGGAGTAGAGGCGAAGATTTCTTTGAAGGAAGAGATCAACAACACAGAAAAGTTTATCCAAACCTTGTGTATGAACAATACAAATGGGATGGTAGAAATGTTTTTTACTACGTGAATAGTGAAGGAGAATTAGTGTTAAAAGTAAATGAAGCTCACACGTATCCAGGATATGTTGAGCCTTATGTAGATGTTTAAAGGAGCGATAAATAGTATTAGGAATTAATCAATGGCAGATTTTCGTATAGATAGGATAAGATTTAGATGGAGAGGTGATTGGACAACCAACACTCTTTATGTTAAAGATGACGTACTAAGATATGGTGCAAAAGTTTTTGTTTGTATCGAAGTACACACATCAGATTCAAATTTTTACAACGACTTAAACAATCAAGTACCTAGATGGGTACAAATGATGGATGGTCAAAGTTGGACCGGAGAATGGCAACCTTCCACTTTCTACAAAGTAGGTGAACTGGTTAAAGTTGGTGGTTTAATTTACAAATGTATCGAAGGACACATTTCAAATGCAGATCCAGACAATGGAGTATTGGGTGATGAATTAAAATGGGTGTACTTTGCTCGAGGAGAAGACTGGGCAAGTGTATGGCAACCAGACACACTTTACAATGTTGACCAAACTGTAATTTACGGTGGATCAATTTGGAAGTGTAACACAGCACACACATCAGGAAGTATCAATGATGGTTTACAATTCAATGCATCTTATTGGGATCAATATTCAAGATCAGATAACTTTAGAGCAGATTGGACTTCAAACACAATATACTATCCAGATGATGTTGTTTATTATGGTGGAACACTTTACAGATGTACAACAGGACACAGATCTGCTCCTTCAAACAAATTTGTAAATCCAACTATAACTTCCACAACAACTGCTAACGGAAGTGGTTTTCAATTTTTTATTTTCAAAATAGCAGAAACATACTATATCAAAATTACTAATAGTGGATCTCAATATCTTGCTACTGAAACTTTCACAATACTAGGCAGTGCATTAGGTGGAACTAATGCGTCAAATGATTTATTGATTACTATCAATACAGTAGATGCACAAACAGGAGCAATATCAACAGTTTCTTTAGCAGGAACAGCCAATTCCGAAATAGATGGATTGGAAGGAAATGCAGGACAATGGGAAACTGTATTCACAGGAATTAGATACAGAGGAGATTACGCATACGGAGAAAGATATGCTCCAGGCGAATTGGTTAGATGGTCTCCAGGTATGTGGCAAGTCACAACTGGTCACTGGGCAACTGATACAAGAATGGTGGAAGCAAACTTCTCACTATGGATGCCTGGTTTAGAATATGAAAATTTATGGACTTTAAGTCAATATTATCAACAAGGTGATGTGGTACTGTATGGTGGTTACACTTATGTGGCACTACAAAGTAATATTGGTGTTGAACCTTCTGTAACAGATTCATCCCTAACATGGGAATTGCAAGTTGTAGGTTACACATTCAAAGGAGAGTGGCAAGGTACAACACTTGATCAGAACAGTCAAATTATTCCTTATGAATACAGAACAGGAGATGTTGTACGAGCAGGCGGTGATCTTTACATTGCAGTTAGAGACAACTCTGAAGTTGGTCCTGACACTAGAGATTCTTACGATCCAGGTTCAGATGAACCTTTTCCTTGGCAGTTACTAGTAACAGGTATTGCTTTCAAAGGTCCTTGGATAGAAACTGATATTGCTGGTCAAACAGGCAACTCAACATATTTTCCAGGAGATGTTGTAACCGTAGCAGGTACTTTATACAAATGTATTCTTAAACACGAAGCAAATTCATCAGATGCTAAACCACCGTTAGACTTTGCATCAGACAATGTTGGTCCTTATTGGGTATTATTAGCACAAGGTCACACACCGAACGTTTTGGAATATCCAGGTGATATCAAAACACAAAACGATGATTCTACAAGATTAAGAATTGCTGTTGGAGATTCGGGCCAATTATTAAAAGTTAATTCAAACGGTTTACCTTTCTGGGAAGATTTTGATGTAACTCCAAAAGTTTATTATGTTGCACCAGATGGAGTTGATGCAGATGATCGTGGAGTGCAAGTATCAGCACCATTTAGAACTGTGAAATTTGCTTGTGATTTTGTTAATTCAGATTTAGGGCAAAGATCACCAGCCACAATATTCATTAAAACTGGAATATACAGAGAAATATTGCCAATCAAAGTGCCAAGAGATACAGCATTGGTTGGAGATGAATTAAGAAGTACAGAAATCAGACCAGCAACAGGATATGCAGATCAAGATATGTTCCATGTAAACAATGGTTCAGGTATTAGAAATATGACTTTGAGTGGTTTATCTGGCACACTGGGCCCAGTCAACGAGTATGGCACAAGAAGACCTACAGGAGGTGCTTTTGTTTCATTAAATCCAGGAACAGGAATAACAGATGCTTCTGCTTGGATAACAACACGTTCTTGTTATGTACAAAACGTAACAACATTTGGTACAGGTTGTATTGGATTAAAAGTGGATGGAGATTTACACAATGGTGGATACAAATCAATAGTTGCCAACGACTTTACACAGGTAATTGATCAAGGTATTGGTTTCTGGGTTAACGGAGAAGGTAGATCAGAGTTAGTATCTGTGTTTACATACTACTGTCATATAGGTTATCTAGCAACTGGTGGCGGAAAAGTTAGAGCAACCAACGGTAACAACTCATATGGAGATTGGGGATCAGTTGCAGAAGGTGTTACTGGTTCAGAAACTCCTATCACAGCACAATTTAATAACCAAACACAAGAAGCACAGGTAGATGCTGTATACAATGATGAAAACGAAATATTTGCATTCGCTTATGATCACGCAGGACAAGATTACACATCAGCAACCATAACAATAACAGGTTCAGGAGAAGGTGCGGCGGGTACAATTGAGTACGAAAACACCAGAGACAGTGCTGTAAACAAAATTAGAATATTAGGACCAGGAGATTCGACTCCGGCAGGTGGTGCTGGTTACACCAGTAAATCAGGACCTGCAATAACAGGCGATGAAACATCTATTCAATTGAATCAACAGTTCCAAGGCACATCAGCACAAACTGTGGGACAAAGAATTTATATTTGGGAAGGTACTGGTCGAGGACAATATGCAATTATTGATTCTTTTGACGAAGTTACAAAAGTTTGTACAGTCAAAAAAGAATTTGATAACACACCAGGATGGCAACATTTCTTAGGTGGATTTAAAATTGCAACTGAACTAGATCCTTCAACAAAATATTTTATCGAACCAAGAATTCAATTCAGTCAACCACCATATTCAAGTGCAACTGCTTCTATTCCTTTATCAGGAGATTATTTACTAGGAGCAAGTAAAAGAGTAGGCAGTTCCAATGTAACTGTTTTACTCGGTAACGGTAGAGGTTTAAGATCAACAGATGGCATTAACTGGACTACTTGTAACGGTGTACCAACACAAACTTGGAATAATATAAGTGCAGGTACCAACTACTTTATGGCGACCAGTGCCGCAGGGGGTCTTGCAAGATCTCAAGATGGTGCTAATTGGTCAGACATTTCAGGTTCTATCGGAGCAGACATATTCAGAGGCGTTGCGTATGAAAAAACAAATCAAAGTTGGGTAGTCATTGCAGAAACAGGTATGGTATATGTTTCTGTAGACGACGGAAACAGTTGGACATCTCAACAATTAGAACCGTACGATGGATCAACTCCAGTGTTTACTAAGATTGCGGCAGGTAATGGTTTAGTGATTATAGGAAATGATTTTGGTCAAACATGGGAATCTGTTGATGGTGGAACAACTTGGGAATTAGCGGCAGACATTGGTGGAATAAAATATCTAGTACAAGAATTAACTTTCGCTGGTGGTAAATTTATTGCTTCAGTTCAAGATTCACCATTTGATGATTCAACTTCAATAAACAAATTTTTTGTTTCAAATGCTAATGCGGCACAAAGTTCAACAAGTGCTGTCACAGTATGGACAGAATCAGACGCTCCTCCACACGCAGGACCTTACTCAGTAACTTATTCGCAAGGTACATATGTAGCAATTACACAAAACGGCGAAGTTGCTTATTCATATGATGCAGTGAGTTGGAAAGAATTAGCAGTGTTAACCGGCAGTTATTCAACAATTGTAGGTGGAAGATCTAATGGTGGATATTTTGTTCCAATTAAATCAACCACGTCAACAGATCTTACTGTGTTAAGAAAAGGTGCACCACCAGTAACAAGAGTAATTACTAATGCAGGTAAAGTTTCTAAAGTACAAATTATTGATCCAGGTTCAGGATACGCTTCTGCACCAACAGTTACAATCACAGATAATATTAATACTATTGATGTGGCAGTGCAGGCAAGAATAGCAAGTGGTGTTTTATCACAACCTACATTTACAAATAGAGGTACAGGATTTATCAATGTAAGTGCAACTATAGACGGAGATGGTTTTGCTGATGAATATCAAACAGGTAAAGTTATGCAGATTAAGAATTTATCAAGAGAACCAGGACCTGGTGACTTGTTGTACATTGATGGAATAGATGATCAAATTTATAGAGTAACACAGATTACAAATATTTCTGGCACAGTTCCAAATTTAACAGCACAATTTAGAATATCACCAAGTATCAGAGAGAACGAATCACCTGATCATGAAACTGATATCACAATCAGACAACTATACTCACAAGTTAGATTAACAGGTCATGACTTCTTAGATATCGGTACTGGTGGATTAGGCACAACAAATTATCCAGAACTTTACACCAATGCAGGATTTACAGAGGGTTTCGAAGCACAACCAAATAGAGAAGTGGCCAACAACGGTGGAGGTAGAGTGTTCTACACTTCAACTGACCAAGATGGTAACTTTAGAGTTGGTGAACTATTTGAAGTTGAACAAGCAACTGGTATTGTAACACTTAACGCAGACTTATTCAACCTACAAGGATTATCAGAATTAAAATTAGGTGGAGTTGTACTGGGTGGAACAGAAGTTGTTGTTAGAGAATTTTCAACTGACCCTACAATGGCGGCTAATTCAGATAACGTTGTACCAACGCAAAAAGCAATTGTTTCATTTATTGGTTCAAGAGTGTCTGGCGGTGGTGCTAATTTGAACGTTTCGGGATTCAGAGCAGGTCAAATTAAGGTACAAAATAGAGAAATATTCAACGAAGCGTTCCCAGAAACAGGATCAATTGAGATTAATAGAGTAGCAAAATTAAATGGAGGTATTGCTGGCTATATGATGGCTTTGAATTACTTTACAGGCGGTGTAGCAAGTACCGAATTAAATGAGGGAGATCCAATTAGTGCAATTGACAGTTCTAATGGATATGGCTCATAATGATAAATAACTGTAACAAGAGGATATATTAACCCATGGCTGAGTTTAAATTAGGTAGAATACGATTTGTTTGGAAAGGTGCCTGGTACACAGGTGCTCAATATGCCGTAGATGATGTTGTTAGATACGGTGGTAGAACATACATTTGTGTTAAAAATCATACTTCTCAATCAGAATTTCAAAACGACTTAACAGCGGCTAATTGGCAGTTGATGTCAGATGGTCAAGAATGGAAAGGCGACTGGCAAGTAAACACAACTTATAAACCAAATGATGTTGTAAAATATGGTGGTTACATTTATATTTGTAACACAGGTCATACCTCAAACGTAGATGTTAATATCGGATTAGAAGGTGACATAGCAAAATGGGATTTATTCATTGAAGGTTTTGATTATAAATCAGATTGGGCAACTGGCACAAGATACAAAGTAAATGATTTAGTAAGATATGGTGCAACTGTTTATCTTTGTACCACAGAGCACACATCGGCGGCTGATGCGGCAGATGGATTAGAAACAGATTTAGCAAAATGGGAAGTGTTTGCAAAAGGATTCAATTGGTTAAATGCTTGGGCAACTGACACAAGATACAAACCAAATGACACAGTAAGATATGGTGGACAACTTTATGTTTGTATCACTGGACACACTTCAGCCGCGACAGCGACTGATGGTTTAGAATTAGATCAAGCAAAATGGCAGTACCTACACAAAGGTATTGAATATTTAGGCACTTGGGTTACAGCAACTAGATACAAAGTGAATGATGTTGTTAAGTACGGTGCAAACTTATGGATTGCAACAGCGGCTCACACAGGAACAACTTCACTGGCGGCTGACGAAGCCAACTGGGATATCTTTATTCCAGGTTTAGAATTTGAAGATTCATGGAGTGCAGTAGTACAATACCAACCAGGTGACATTGTTACCTACGGAGGTTATCAGTATGTTGCACTTACAAATAATTTAAATGCTGTTCCATCAACACAAACTTCTGATTGGGATTTATTCGTAACAGGTTTCAGTTTAAAAGGTGATTACAGCAACGTAACTGCCTACAGAACAGGAGATGTGGTAAGAGTTGGAGGCTTAACATATATTTGTATTGCAGACACAACAGGTAACAGACCACCAAATGTTCTTTATTGGGACAAATTAAACGAAGGTTTATTCTGGAAAGGCACTTGGGGAAATGCAACTTATTATGATAAAGGTGACATTGTACGAGGTGCAATCAACACAGATACATCTTATGTTTGTATCACTTCACACACTTCAAACAATGTAGGCCCAGCAACAATTAATGAACCAGGTTATTCACCAGGTGCAGGAGTTGACACATCTGTTTGGCAATTATTATCAGGCGGACCAGAAAATGATGTATTATCTGCTCAAGGTGATATTTTAATTTACGGTGCTTCAGGACCAGTAAGATTACCAATCGGCGCGGCAGGACAAGCTCTTGTTGTTAACGGTGCAGGCACATTACCTGAATGGGGATATGTGGGACAAATTGATCAAGTTTACTATGTAGGTCCTAACGGTGTTGATTTACCGGCTCCTAATGCTGGTGTAACATTAGACAGACCATTTAAAACAGTAAGATATGCACTGAAAGAAATTGATAATGGACCAAGAAATCCTCAAGGTGTTTATATGCTTACAAGAAACAAAGCATTCATTCAAGCAGAAACAATTGCTTGGATTGACAGACAGATCACAAATAACATAACACCTTTCACAAACGCATTCACTTATGATGCTGTTAAGTGTAAAAGAGATGTTGGCATTTTAATTGATGCTGTAACAAATGATTTAAAACACGGCGGTAATGCTCAATCAAGACTAGCGGCATTGAGTTACTTTACTCCAGCAGGTGCTTCATACATCACAGGTCAAATTGCTGAAACAACAGCGGCAATCAACAGAGCGGCTTATATTGCACAACAAGTGATAGCAAATGCAACTGGATACAGTGCAGAACAAGTCACAATAGCTCAATATGTTGATATTAACTACAATGCAGAATCAACAGTTGGTACTGACATCGGCACATTGATGTCAATATCATCAGCGGCTATAACAGCAGGAAACGTAAGCAGTGTTCCAGCAGAAGTTAAACCACAAAAAACTTTAAATGTTAAAACAGGAACTTATTACGAAATTCTTCCAATGAGTGTGCCTGAAAATACAGCAGTGGTCGGTGACGAATTAAGATCAACCAATATCAGACCAGCAGGCAGTTTGGTTCCTTCAGGTGATGTACAGTACAGCATACAAGGAGTTCAACGTATGGAAGCAATTATTTCAGACGTGATCCAAAACAGTGCTGTAACAGTTACTCCATCAGGTGGTGTAATAGGAACAGATCCATCAGGAACTTTTAGTACTCCTGGTATAGTTAATTCAGCAGTAAGTGCCACAGCGGCGGCAACTACATCAAATGGTTCAGGCACAGGCTGTACAGTGAACTTTACAACCAATACTTTCTCATTCTTCACAAGTTTAACAATTGCGTCTCCAGGACAAGATTATGCAATAGGAGATACATTAACTATTCCATCAAATACAATTTGTGTTCCTGGTAACGTTCAATTAGGTGCAGATGTAACTGTAACAATAACAGATATTACTTCAGGAAACACTATTGTACAAAATGTAGACCTTCCGGCAGGTTCAGCGGCGGCTGGTACAGATGCGGCAACACTAGCAGATAACATTGAAAAATACATTAATTTTTATGTGAATGCATCCGGAGCCGCTCCAGCATTAACTGGTGCTAACATTGCCAACACATCGGCAGGATACACAGATGCTCGTTTAAGATTATTAGCAAACAAAGAGTTTATTGCCAAAGAAGCGGCTGAGTATGTGAAAAGAAACAATCCAAGTTTAGTGTTTGATCAAGCACAGTGCGAATCAGACATTAGAGATTATGTGGATGCAATTATTCATGACTTACAATACACAGGAAATTATCGAACACTCAAAGCGGCTAAATGGTACGTGAATGCTGTGAGCGGTTCTACAACCTCTGATATGTTCTATATGAGAAATGCCACAGGTTTAAGAAACTGCACAGTACAAGGACTATCAGGCTCATTGGGATCAGCAAACAGTTATGGTACAAAACGTCCTTCAGCAGGAGCGTTTGTATCACTTGATCCAGGTTGGGGCACACAAGATTACAAAGTATGGATTGCTAATCCAACAACAGGCTCAGCAACATACACACCAACTGATGCTACATATGATCCAGCAACAGGTGTTACAGTATTAACAATTGGCACACACAACTGTCAACCAGGTGAATCTATTAGATTAACCACTGCAAGTTTAACATTCACTTGTGATTCAGATGGCAACGTGTCGCAAATTGCTTATCCAAGAACAACAGATCCAGCGGCGGGTGCTGAGATCATGATTGATGCAGTTACTCCAACAACAATCACAATCAATGTTGGTGCAAGTCCAGGAGGACAACAATATCCACACACTTTTGTGAGTGCTTTAGCAGATTCAGTACAACAAGAAATTGTTTGTAGAGTTGGCGGTAGATCACCTTACATACAAAACGTAACAACTTTTGGAACAGGGGCTGTAGGACAAAAAATTGACGGAGACTTACACGCAGGTGGTAATGACTCTATGGTATCAAACGACTTTACACAGGTAATATCAGATGGTATCGGTGCTTGGATTACAAACTTAGGCAGAGCAGAACTTGTATCTGTGTTCTCATACTACGGACACATTGGATATCTTGCAGAAAACGGTGGAAAAATCCGTGCTACAAACGGTAACTCATCTTATGGTGACTTTGGTTGTGTGGCAGAAGGTGTTGATGCAACTGAAATTCCAGTAACTGGTGTTGTAGACAACAGATCAACAGATGCACTTGTGGATACAGTGTTTACTGATGGCAATCAAATACTTGCTTTTGGTTATTCAAATGCAGGTAGAGAATATTCTAATGCTACAATCACTATCTCAGGCGATGGTTTTGGTGTTAATGGTCAAACAGCAACTTATAACACTGGTGGTGTTTACAAATTAAGATTGTTAGAAACAATAACTAATCCTGAATCAAATTTATATGGAAAAGGTTATGTAACATCTACTAATAATGCACAGACTGGAACAACGACTCAGATCACATTGGCGGCGGCTGATTCAGTGGCAAGCGGTGTTTACGTAGGTATGGCATTGTTCATCACAGAAGGTAAAGGCGCTGGTCAGTACGGATACATTGACACGTATTCATCTTCAAGCAAAATTGCTACAATTAAAAAATTCTCTGATGATTCAGCAGGCTTTGACACATTAGGTGGCGTTGCAGTAGAGAACACTTTAGATTCAACTACAATATATGAAATTACTCCAAGAGTAGTAATTGGTGCTCCTCAAGATGATGGATCAACAACTCCTAGACAAGCAGTTGGTAAAGCAGTAGTTGTAGGTGATCAAGTTACAAAATTATTAATATTAGATTGTGGTGCTTCTTACACATCGGCACCAACAGTAACACTTGTTGATCCTAACAATACAACAGATGCTCCAATACAAGCATACATTGGTGATGGTGTATTAGGTCAACCTACTTTTGTTTCACGAGGGTTAGACTATAAAACAGCTCAGGCTTCAATCACTGAGATAGGTGCTCAAGCAAATATTTTAGCAATCACTAAGGCTTCACCAGCAGTGATTACAACAGATGGTGCTCACAATTTCAACACAAAAGACAAAGTTAAATTTGATCAAATATTAGGAATGGTGGAATTAAACACTGGTGTATATTATTACGCAAAAGTTTTAACTACAGACACTTTTGAAATTTACAAAGATTATCAATTGACTCAACCAATTGATTCTACAAATTTCACTACATATCTAAGTGCAGGAGTGGCAGAAACTTTTGGTGGATTCAGAGATGAATATCAATCAGGAAAATACATCAAAGTAGAAAACTTAACAGATATACCAAGAGCAGGATCAAACATAGAGTTTGGTCATATACCTGGAACTTACTACAAATTAGTTGCAGTAAATCAATTGCTTGGAACTCAAGCACCATACACAGCATTATTGCAAGTGTCTCCAGATGTATCTGCAGGACAATCACCAGAGCATGGTGAGTCTCTAACAATGAGAATTAGATATTCTCAAGTACGATTAACAGGACACGATTTCTTAGATATTGGTACAGGTAACTTTGCAAGTACTAACTATCCAGGATTACCAGGACAAAACCCAATTCCAGCAAATGAAACTGTTGAAGGTGGTGGAGGAAGAGTGTTCTTTACTTCCACAGACCAAGACGGTAACTTTAGAGTTGGTGACTTGTTCTCAGTAGAACAGGCAACTGGTATTGCATCATTGAACGCAGATGCATTTAATATCTCAGGATTACAAGAATTGCAGTTGGGAGATTTAGCATTAGGAGGCACAAGTGCTTCTATTAACGAATTCTCGACTGATGGCACAATGGCGGCTAACTCAGACGCAATTGTACCAACGCAAAGAGCGATAAGAACTTATATTGCATCACAAATAGGTGGCGGTGCAAGTTCGCTCAATGTTAACTTAATTACTGCTGGATTAGTGGTAATTACAGGTAATACGATAAGTACAAGTAACAACGTAGGAATCAATTTCCAAAGCGTGACAAACTTTACAAAAGGTGTGTCAGGTGTACCGATTGCGATGAACTACTTAATACATAGTTAAAGGAGAAAAACGATGGCTTCAGGAAGATTAGGAAAAGCAGATCTTACAGCCGCTACCAATACAACTGTGTACACAACACCAGTTGACACTTTTACAGTGGCATCTGTGTCGTTTTGTAACAGAGGTAATCAAGCCGTTACAGTTAGATTAGCGGTGGCGGACGCGGCGACTCCAGATAACTCAGAATATGTGGAATATGAAACAGAAATTTTGAGTCATGGGGTTTTAGAAAGAACAGGTTTAGTACTGTCAGCAGGGCAATTATTGGTAGCACGTTCAAGTGGTGCTAACGTAAGTGCAGTAGTGAGCGGTATTGAAACAAGTACAGCATAATTTTAAGGTAAATTATATAAATAGTACTAATAAAGGAAACATACAATGGGTAGATACATATCAACAACTGGAACTGCTGGAGTGGTCACTAAACAAGTGGCAACAACTTACCAAGCAGTTGTAAATGATAGAATCCTAGCAGATAGTGCCGCAGGCACTTTCACAATCACATTGCCTCTAAATGCTTCTTTGTTAATCAATGATACAATTCAAATCATTGATGCAACTCAAAGTTTTGGAACAAATGCGGTTACTGTGGCTAGAAATGGTTCATTAATTCAAGGATCGGCAGAAGATTTAACGCTAGACTTGAATGGTGCAATCATGACTATGATTTACACTGGTCCAACTTATGGTTGGATAGTTGGTGCAGTATAATTATTATTTTTATACTACACTTATAACTTGGAGAAATTGAGACAATGGCTAGTTTAAGATCATTATTAGGAACAAAATCAAACGAATTCGTATCTGTTGAAGAACAGAACCTTGAAAAAGGACGTATCTACGTTTATACACCTGGTACCTTTTTTGGTACATCAATTTGGTGTGGTTGGTGTTTTCATCCTGAAGTAAGTGGAGTTGCTACCATAGAAATGTGGGGAGCAGGCGGATCAGGTGCAGAGATGTGCTGTTGTGGTTTCGGACTTCCAGGAAATTCAGGAGCATACTACAGAAAAACAATTTCAATGGCTCCAGGAGATTATATTTGCGGTTACCCAGGATTCAGTTGTGGTAATGCAGACGATTTATGTTTCAGAGGCTGTTCAGATTCTTCTCAAATGATTTATTGCGTAGGCGGACAATGTATTTGTGCTTGTGCTAGAGGTGGTAAAGGTGGAATGACCATTTGTTCTACAGATCCATCTTACTATTGTTGTTTTAGAGCAAACGGTTTCTGTGTAACAAAAACATTTAACGAAAATTGTGGTATTGTTTGTAATCAGTGTAACGGTGCATGGTGTGCCATTAGTTATGGTGGAGATGTTAACTGTTGCGGAAGACCTTCTTGTGTATCAGCATTTGGTTGTTATCCTTCTTGTATATGTTTGTTTATTGGACACATTCCAACACCAGCAGGTATGTTCGCTAAAGAAGGAAACATGATTGTATACACTACAGAAAATGATAATGATTTTGCTCAATGGTCTGGATCAGGACATCACCAAGCGTTAGCAACGTTGGGTGCTGGTAGATGGCCAACAGGAGGAACTCCATTTGCAACTTGTTGGGGAGCCAGCAAGGCTTGTGGATGTTATAATGAAGACGGATGTAACCCAGTTATGCCTATCGGTACAGGTGGAAGAGGACCTAACCCATGTCCAGGTGTTAGAGATCACGCAATCAGAGGTGGACACGGAGGAGTGCGAATTAAGTTCGTAAGTTAATTTATTATGGCAAGTTTAACCACACTACTACAATCTAAATATGATTTTGTAACAGGTAACGAACAAAATTTAGAACAAGGACGTATATACACTTACTACTCTTCTACAAGCAGAGGCATGACATTTAGATGTCACGTGTGTTTCGTAGCACCATCAGATGGAACAGCAGTAATTGAAATGTGGGGTGCGGCAGGTTCAGGTGCTGAAATGTGCTGTTGCGGTGGAGGTATTCCAGGTAACCCAGGTGGTTATGCGAAGAAAACAATCACTATGGCACAAGGTTGTTTCATATGCGGAGTTGTAGGTCAAGCCTGCGGTAATGCAGATGATTTATGTTTCAGAGGTTGTTCAGAGCCAACTCAAGTTTGTTGGTTTGGTAATGGCGGTGCAGATGGCTGTATATGTAGCATGGGTGGAATGGGTGGTAGATCATATTGTTCTACAGGTAACTCATTGTACTGCTGTTTCGTATCAGGCGGATTTTGTCACACACAAGGTGGCGAAGCATATTGCGGTATTATTTGTAATTTCGTTGATTCCGATGCCGCTCCTCAATATTGTTCTTTTGCTTATGGTGGAGACACAAACTGCTATGGCGGATTCAGTTGTCACTATTTCAGAGGTTGTCAACCTAACTGTAACTGTAGACAAGTTCCAGTAATTAAAATTCCACCAGGAATGATATCAACTTGTGGTGGTGAAGTACACTACACACTGGATGAATCATCAGGCAGATCAGATTGGTCAGGCATGGGTGGATGGATGCACGCCTCTCACGCAATGAACATGGCAACACGTAACCCAACACAAGGCGGTCCATACACTGCTTGTTGGACAGGTAATAGAAGTTGTGGTTGTTATGAAGCAAATGGTTGTATCAATTTCTTCCCGGCAGGTATTCCAGGACAAGGACCTACACCATGTGGAGATGTTAGAGATCACGCTCACAAAGGTGGAAATGGC
>Ga0222714_10003558_pt1 | contig 15765 bp, 14 predicted proteins | sample C33_3DmetaG_FD_165048 | JGI IMG/M metagenome (GOLD analysis project Ga0222714, IMG submission 165048) | Estuarine water microbial communities from San Francisco Bay, California, United States - C33_3D | ecosystem: Environmental > Aquatic > Marine > Unclassified | place: USA: California...
GACAGAACTTATCGTCACCCGCCGTGAAGGCGACATCGCCACGGTAATCCTCAACCGGCCGGAGAAGCTCAATGCGCTGAATCGGCAGATGTGGGAAGAACTGGGCAAGACGATGCGCCGTCTGTCGGACAATGAAGGGCTGCGCTGCATCGTGCTACGCGGCGCCGGGGGCAAGGCCTTTGCTGCCGGAGCCGACATCACAGAGTTTGCTACCGAGCGAGCCAATTCCCGTCAGGCGAAACTGTACGGTGAACTCATCGATGGCACGATAAAGGCCGTCGGTCAATGCCGTCACCCGACCGTTGCCATGATCGAAGGTGTCTGCGTCGGCGGCGGACTGGAGATCGCAGCCATGTGCGACATGCGTATCTGCGGCAATTCCAGCCGTTTCGGTGTGCCGATCAACAAGCTGGGATTGACCATGGCTTACGGCGAACTCGCTGGATTGCTGGCCCTGGTCGGTCGCGCGGTCACGCTGGAAATTCTCCTCGAAGGCCGGGTGTTCGAAGCTGAAGAAGCCTACCGCAAACGGCTGGTCAACCGTGTCGTCGCCGACGACCAGGTCGAGACCGAGGCCTACGCACTTGCGCGCCGTATCGCCGATGGCGCACCGCTGGTCGCACGCTGGCACAAGCAGTTCATCGAACGCCTGACCGTGCGTGCCGACATTCCTCCGGAAGAATGGGATGTGGGCTATGCCTGCTTTGACACCGACGACTATCGCACCGGGGTCAAGGCCTTCATGGCCAAGGCAAAACCCGATTTCAAAGCCCGTTGATGCGACTGCTGATCCTGTCTTTGCTGGCTCTTGCGAGTGCCGCCTGCTTTGCCCAGGCCGACTATGCACGCGAGCAGCGCTGGGCTGCTGAAATAACCCCCTCAATCCTGGTCGGTGATCCAGTACAGCTGGCGTTGCCGTCAGGACGGAAATTCCTCGGCATTTATGCACCCAATGCCCAGGCACGCGCCGGGGTCATCATCGTCCACGGCCTCGGCGTTCATCCAGACTGGGGACTGATTAATCCGCTGCGCAGCAATCTGTCCGAGCAGGGCTATGCCACACTCTCCGTGCAGATGCCGGTGCTGGCTGCCGACGTGCGCGGCAGTGAATACCCACCTCTCTTTCCGGAAGCTGCGGAGCGGCTGGTCGCAGCGGTCAAATATCTGCGTGACAAGGGACATCAGAAAATCGCTATCGTCTCGCACAGCCTGGGGTCGCGCATGACCAATGTCTTCCTCAATGGCAAGGATCGACCGGCAATCGATGCCTGGGTAGCCATCGGCATCTCCGGCGAATTCACCAGACCCGAAACCTTCCAGGTCCCGGTACTCGACCTTCACGGCGAAAAAGATCTGCCCGCTGTGCTGTCCAACGCCGCGCGGCGCGCCGACGCGATCCGCAACATCCGCGGTTCCGCGCAGATCAGCGTGGCCGGGGCCGAACATTTCTTCACGGGCAGGGAAACCGAGTTGGTGCGCAACGTCAGGCTGTTCCTGGACCGCGCGACACGCTGACCGTGGTTATTGCTCACCTTTCAGGGCTGTTCAAAATGCGTACTCTCGCCGCGCTTCTGACCATGTTGACGGCTACTCATGCCGTGCACGCCGCTCGCCCGCTGATCACCGATGATGCGCGCACTGTCGATGCTCATGCCTGCCAGGTCGAGTCATGGGTCAGGGACAATCGCGGCAACCGCGAATTCTGGGCGCTGCCGGCGTGTAATTTCACAGGTAATCTCGAACTGACTCTGGGTGGTGGGAAAACCCGGGAGTCAGGCACCACGGAAACTTCTGATGTCGTGGTTCAGGGCAAGACATTGTTCAAGCCCCTCGACACCAACGGATATGGTATCGGACTTGCGGTAGGTTATAACGCCCGGCCTGCCGACAATCCCGAACGCAAGCTGTTGGGCAACCCCTATTTTTACGTTCCGATAAGCTTTTCGTTCAAGGATGATATTTTCGTGCTCCACACCAATGTCGGTGCACGTCATGCCCGTGACCAGGGAAAAGCGCTGGGTACCTGGGGTATTGGTTCGGAAACCAAGCTCTCGGACCGCACTTACATCATTGCGGAAACCTTCGGTGAAACCCGTGGCAACCCTTCTTTCCAGGTCGGCGTACGATTCTGGATCGTGCCCAATCATGTACAGGTGGACACCACCTACGGCAACCGCTTTGGCACCCAAACTGACAACCACTGGATATCGATCGGGATGCGCCTGCTCACGGTCCCCTTCCTCAAATAAGATCTCTGGTCTATTTCAATGTCTGATGACCGCCAGTCCGTCACCCTGACCGGTGGAAATTTCCAGTGGGACGATCCGCTGCTGCTGGAACAACAGCTCAGCGACGAAGAACGCATGGTCCGTGATACCGCCCGCGAGTATGCTCGCGAAAAACTCGCACCACGCATTCGCAACTGGAACCGCGATGAAACCTTCGACCGCGACGTGATGCGCGAAATGGGTGAGCTCGGTTTCCTCGGCGCACCGCTCGAAGGCTACGGTTGCGCCGGCATCGGTTATGTCGCCTACGGCCTGATCATGCGTGAGCTCGAACGCGTCGATACTGCGTTCCGCTCAGCCGTAGGGGTGCAGGGCGGGCTGGCAATGACGCCGATCTACGCTTACGGCACCGAGGAGCAACGCCGCAAATACCTGCCGAAGATGGCGACCGGCGAACTGCTCGGCTGTTTCGGCCTGACCGAACCCGACCACGGTTCCGACCCCGGCAGCATGCTCACTCGCGCGCGCACTGTGGACGGCGGTTACCGTCTGACAGGCACCAAGCTGTGGATCACCCATGCGCCGATCGCCGACATCATGATCGTCTGGGCCAAAGACGACGGCGGCGTAATTCGCGGCTTCATCCTCGAGCGCGGCATGGAGGGGCTGTCGACGCGGAAAATCCAAGGCAAGTTTTCCGTACGGGCTTCGCCAACCGGCGAAATCGTCATGGACAACGTATTCGTTCCCGAATCCAACCTCTTGCCGGGCGTATCAGGACTGAAGGGACCGTTCGGCTGTCTGAACAACGCGCGTTTCGTTATCTGTTGGGGTGCACTCGGCGCGGCCGAGGCCTGCTGGCACAGCGCACGGCAATACACCATGGACCGAAAGCAGTTCGGCCGACCACTGGCCGCGAACCAGTTGATCCAAAAAAAGCTTGCTGACATGCAATCGGAGATTGCGCTGGGTCTGCTCGCCTGCCTGCACGTCAGCCGGTTGCGTGATCAGGGCAAGGCCACGCCGGAAATGGTCTCGCTGCTCAAGCGAAATTCGACTGGCAAGGCACTGGAAATCGCGCGCATGGCACGCGACATGCTCGGCGGCAACGGCATTTCCGACGAATACCCGGTAATCAGGCACATGCTCAATCTCGAAACCGTCAATACGCTGGAAGGCACGCACGACATCCACGCCCTGGTTCTCGGCCGCGCACAAACCGGGCTGTCGGCGTTCAACTGATAGGTTCTCCCGCAGCAGCGCGAGTTTACGATCACGCCCCGTAACGATAACCCTTGTCAATGTCGGCCCGGGTAACGATTCCGTAACCGGGTTTGCCATCGTAGGCCGCCGCGCACTCCACGTACAAGGCTTCGGCACCGGCGTCCATTGCCTCCAGCGCCTCCTGCAGAGTTGCCTGCAGTCCTATCGAAGACACCTGCAGCCGTTCAGCCGGCAATTCGAGCAAATCAAGATTCGCGTCTTCAGGCGCTTCCATCATCTGCCGCGCCAGATCCATTACCGGCAGTAATGCCACCGGCCCGTTTTCGCCCAGCACCAGTATCCATTCCGGACTGCCGGCCAACGTGCCTTCGATCACCGCGCGCGAAACCAGCCGCGGCAATACGATCACATTGGTATCCATGACCGCGCCGATGCCGACACGACGCAGGGATTGCAGGAGGGGATCGTGCCGGTAATCGAGCCCGCGGGCCCGCATCAGCGTGACGAAAATTGACTGCTGGCCGAAGACCACCCGCGATACACCGTAAGCGGCAATAACGGCCAGCATCCCCGGCCAGATGATGTTGGGGTTGCCCGTAAGTTCGAGCATGGCAGTCAGCGCCGCCAGCGGAGCATGCAACGCGCCGGCCATCATTGCCCCGAAGCCGATCAACGCATACAGCGCCGGGGACGACATGCTGTCCGGTGCCACCGAATGGCCTAGTGCGCCAAACGCCCCGCCTGCGGCAGCACCTATCACCACCAGCGGACCGATGAACCCGCCGGGTATGCCCATGCCGATGGTGAGTCCGGTCGCCAGCCACTTGAATACAACTATCGTGATCAGTACCCCGATGCCAAAACTGCCGAGCAAGGTGCTCCCGACGGTGTCGTAGCCGACGCCCATGATCTGCGGAGCCGGCCAAGCGAAAAGACCCGTAAGCGCCCCTGCCAGCAGGGCACGAGCCCAGAACGACCAGCCCCGGGTATGGCGTGCAGTGCGGTCAACCAGCATGATGAATGACGCGGCCAGTGCGCCAACGAGCAACCCCATTCCCAGCACATAGGGCAATTCCCACACTGACTTGAGTACCGTTGCCGGCACGCTGAATGCCGGTGCATTGCCATACACAAGGTGGGTAACCGCGGTGGCACTGACCGCCGCCAGTATCACCGGGGCAAATCCGACCACGGTGTATTCCATCAGCACCACTTCCATCGCGAACGCTACACCCGCCAAAGGCGTGTTGAACGACGCCGCGATCGCCGCAGCCACGCCGCAGCCAACCAGCACGCGCAGGCTGTTGTTGGGCAGGCGCAGATACTGGCCGGCGAGACTGGCGCTCGCTGCGCCAAGATGAATGGCAGGCCCCTCGCGCCCTACCGACAATCCGGCGACGATGGCCACCGCAGCACTGGCGAACTGGACCAGGGCGCTTTTCAGCGGCAGCCGGCCCTGATGATAGGCAAGCCGCTCCAGCACATGAATCACACCGAGGTTGCGACTGGCATCGGACAGCCGGTGGAACATCGCGGCAATGACCAGCACGCCAACTATCGGGAACACGAAGCGCAGTACAACCGACAGTTCTTCGTAATTCTCGGGTCCGCCCGGCGGCAGCAGCGCTGACTGGGCAAGTTCGATCACCCCGCGGAAAGCCATCATCACCAAAGCGGCCAGCAGACCGCTGACAATGCCGAGCACGGCGAATTGCGGCAATGCCTCCGTCCGGGATACTCGCAGGCGCTGAGTTTCCAGCGCAACGCCCAGCTTTGCGCGCCAATCGCGCAACCGTGATTTCATGTCCGGTCCGTTATCGGGATATTCCCCGAATATAAGTTCTAACGGTGCCGGTTACCAGCAACCCTGCAGTGAGTGCGAACGTCGCACGCCGTGCCTGGCGTGCTTTATTCGGGTTTGATCCCCGCCGCTTTGGCCACGCCTGCCCACTTTGCAAGTTCACTGCGGATCAGCTGCGCATAGGCTTCAGGCGAAGCGCTGGGTGTCGGTTCAGCTCCGCCTTTCTGGAACCGCTGTTTCACCTCGGGATCATTCAGCACCTTGACCACCCCAGCATGCAACTGCCTGACAATGGCGGTAGGCGTTCCGGCAGGGGCAACCAGCCCGTACCACTGCACAGCTTCGTAGCCGGGCAATCCGGCTTCGGCGATCGTGGGAATATCGGGCGCAGCAATCGACCGCTCCAGACTCGTTACCCCATGCGCACGCAAGCGCCCGCTTTTGGCGTGGGGCAACAGGGTCAGAATGTTTGCCGCCAGCATCGGCACATGACCTGCCACCACATCACTGGTCGCGGGACCGACCCCCTTGTAAGGGACATGGATCATTTTCAGCTTCGCCATGTGAACGAACAACTCCATGGCGAAATGCTGAATGGAGCCAATTCCCCCCGAAGCGAATTGCACGCTCCCAGGTCGGGACCTGACATATGCGATCAGTTCCTGGGTGTTTTTGGCCGGAAGCGAAGGATGAGAAACCAGAAGATTAGGCAGTGTCACAGTACGTGAAATCGGGGCAAAATCACGCGCCAGATCAAATGACACCTTGCGCATCACCGCCGGATTACTTGTATGCGACGCGATGATCGCCAGCAGCGTGTAACCATCGGCGGGCGCCTGGGCTGCCATTTCAGCACCGAGATTGCCGCTGGCGCCACCCCTGTTGTCCACGACGATATGCTGATTGAGAATCTGGCTCAGCTTGGGAACAATCGCGCGAGTTGAGGTATCGGTGCCGCCGCCGGGTGGAGAGGGCACAATCAGCCGGATGGGACGATCGGGATAGGCAGCAGCCGCCCAGGCCGCTGAACACAGGAACAAGGCCGCCACGAGCAGATCGACAACTCGCCTGAAACCACTCACTTTGTATCGCATGCCTGAATTCATGATTTCCTCCTCCATAATTATTGGCCCCGGATTCATATTATTGTCGGGGATTTGAAACTCAGTAAACGGTGAGACCTCCGTCAATAACCAGGGTCTGGCCTGTGATGAATTCGCCGCCTGCACCTGCAAGATACGCGACTGCCCGCGCGACGTCTTCTGCGGTGGCCAGCCGGCGCAACGGCACGCGATCGGCCATGACCTGCATGTATTTTGGGTCGGAAGTCGTGGCCGCCCGTGAAGGAGACGGCGTATTGACGCGACCGGGCGCCACAGCGTTCACGCGTATTCCGTGCGGTGCCCACTCTATCGCCAGCATGCGGGTCATCTGCAGGATCGCAGCCTTGGAAATCCCGTAGGTCGATCGCTCGGCAGCGCCAAGAATGCCGTGGGTCGAAGCGATATTGACCACGCAGCCCGGACGCTTCGTTTCGACAAGATGACGGGCGAACTGCTGGGTCAGGAAAAACGTTCCTCCTGCATTGGCATGCATCACGGAATCCCATTCAGCGGGTGTGACTTCGAGGGCATGCCTGCGCAGGTTGACCCCGGCATTGTTTACCAGAACATCAACTTGTCCGAGAACCTTGATTACCTGTTCGTGCGCTTTATCAATGCTCTTCTGCGAACAAAGATCCAGCTCGACAGCGGCCGTGCGGCAACCGGCATTCTTGAGTTGAGACAACGTGGAATCAAGGTTGGAGAGGCGGGTCGCCGAGACTGCGATGTCGAATCCGTCATCCGCCAGGGCCAGTGCCGAAGCTGCGCCGATGCCGTACGAAGCGCCCGTGACAAACGCAACCTTGCGGAGTGATGGAATGGTCGCAGCCATGCCTCTTACCACCCCCTGGGCTCGGCTTTCAGAAACGTCATGCCCGCCAGATCTTCCAGCAGGCGACCGCGCTCGACCTCCCCCAGCCCGCGCACGGGTGGGCGCGGAACACCGCATTCACGCCCGAATGAGCCGAGTGCGGCCTTGAGTCCGGCCAGTCCGTCACGCAGCCCGGATTCTCCGGCAGACTTGATCGCATGATTGAGCGTTCCGATACTTTCCTGCGTATCGCGGGCCTCGATGAATTGATTTTTCCTGCATAAATCAAACAGGCTACGGGCCAGCCTAGGTGCGATGGCGGAAAGCGGCGAAAAAGCGCCGGTGCCGCCGAGAGCACCCGATGAAACCATGAAGTCCCCGCCCGCGATGAGTTGCAGGTCCGGCCTGAGCTGCCGGCCATTGCACATCACTTCTTCCATGAAAACAAAATCGAGGCTGGCATCGACAACGCCCGCGAGATTCGGCACCCGCTTGATGACATCGAGCACGATCTCGGTGGACAGCGTGGTGCCAACCGATTCGACCGGTGGGTTGTAGATGTAAAACGGCAGTTTCACTGCGGTGCCGATGCGCACCAGGTGTTCCACCACCATGGATGCTTTTGGATGCCAGAAGTACGGGGGATTGGACACGATCGCGGCGGCTCCGGCCGCCTCGGCATGCAAAGCGCGATCGACGGCAATGCTGGTGCCGGCGTCGCTGGCGTGGGCGATCACCGGGACGCGTCCCTTGACCTGCTTCATCGCGAACTCGAGCAGCTTGCGCAACTCGGGATCGGTCAGGCTCATATCCTCGCCTTCCGGCATTGGCAATGCCAGCGCGTCAGCACCGTTGCGGATGTGGAATTCGAGCACCTTGGCATAGGTGTCGTAATCGATGTTGTGATCCTGCTTGAACGGCGTGACCGGGGTATGTACCAGTCCGGGCTTGAATGTAGGCATGATGTTCTTTTCAGTTTATGCAGGTTACCAGCCGTGCGGCTCGGTCTGCAGGATATTGAGCTCTTCCAGTTGCGTTCTCAGAAACTCAACCCGTTCTTTCGTCGCGGTGGGCAGCGGCGAGCGGGTGGGGCCGACCGGCCTGCCCATCATGATCATCGCCCCTTTGAGCGAGGACGGATACTGCTCCTTGAACAGGCGCCACAGCCGCGAGATCTTGAACTGGCAGTCGCGCGCGGTATCCCAGTCGCGATCGACCAGCGATTTGTAGAATTTGTTGCACAGGTTGGGTGCGATCGCGCCCGAAGACGAAAACGAACCGCAGGCGCCCAGCGGATAGGCGGCCAACAGATGCTCGACGCCCTGGATGATAGCGAATCCCGGCCGCATCTTCAGCGCGACACGCGAAATCTCGAGGAATTTTTCGCTGTGAAAACTCGCGTCCTTCATGCCGATGTAGTTGGGCAAGCGGTCTATCAGGCGCTTGGTCAGCTCGGAGGTGAACTCCACGCCTTCGCCGTTGCGCCAGGGCGAGTTGTAAGTGAGCACGGGCAGTTCGGTGTGGGTGCCGATGCGGACGATGGAGTCGTAGATTTCTTCCTGCGACGGTCGGCGGCAGTACGGGGAGATCGTCAGCAGCATATCGGCGCCGATCTTCTGCGCGTGGCGTGCGATGTCCAGCGAATCCTCTTCCGACAGCGTGCCGACGAATATGGACACCGGCACGCGCTTGGCAACGGTCTTTACCGCGATCTCGGCGCCGAGCTTGCGCTCAGCGATGGTCAGGTTGAGCGATTCGGCCTTGTGGTGCGGCCAGGCAATGGCGGGTGCGCCGTTGCGCACGTGGAAATCCACCATCTTTGCAAAACCCTCACCGTCAAAGCTGAAGTCGTCCTTGAGCGGGGTCACCGGCGCCTGCATCACCCCGTGAAGATTAAAATTTTTCACGTACACCTCCTGACAAAACGAAGCCGGTCGCCCGGCGAATGTCCTACTTCACCAATCCGAGGTCGCTCATCACCGTCCGCGTATCCTGGTACGCCTCGGCCAGCCATTTGTGCAACGGCTCCCCGGTGGTGAACTCCGAGGCCACGTTGTTCTCGTCCAGCTGTTGCTTCCACTCCTTCGTTGCCACCACCTTGGTCAACGCACCGCTCCAGAATGCAACCTGATCGGCGGTGACACCCGATGCGGCTAGTATGCCGCGCCAGTTGGGAATTCCCGTTGCCGGCATGCCCTCTTCGCGCATAGTCGGCACCTGCGCCAGTTTGCCTGGCTGACGTTGCGGTGCGGCAATGCCGAGGATGCGCATGTTGCCGGCTTCGGTCTGCGGCATCGCCGCGCTTACAGAAGACACTACCGCATCGATATGGCCGCCCATCGCTGCAGTCATCGACTGTGCGTTGGTCTTGAACACCACGAATTTCAGCGCCTTGGGCTGGATTCCGGCGGATTTCATGGTCTGTGCCGCAGCCAGGTGGTTGGGACCACCGCGACTGACCAGGCCGAAGGAAATCGCATCAGGACTCGCCTTCAGCCGCACCACCATGTCGCGCATGGTTTTGATCGGCGAATCCGCTTTCACCGAAATCACCGTGTAATCCACCAGCAGCAGCGCCACCGGCGAGAGCTCGGTGTACTTCTGCTTGGTCAACCCCGCGATCTCGTTGGTAAACACCGTGGCCGTCGAATACAGCAGGTAATGCGGATCGGCCTTGTGCTGGTTGACGTAGACCACCGCCAAGCTCTGGTTGCCGCCGGACTTGTTGACCACCAGCGCCGGCACGCTGATAAGCTTCTGTGCCTGCAGCGAGCTCTGCACCAGACGCGCCATCTGGTCATTGGTGCCGCCGGCCCCCGTGGGCACCACTATTTCCACCGGCTTCTCCGGTTGCCACGCTGCGTAAACCGGAAAGAGCGGCAGCATCATGAGAGCGGCTGCGGCAGTCAACAACAGTCTCTGCGGATTAAGAATTTGCATTATCGTTTCCTCCCCTTGGTTTCGGTAAAGCCTGTCACCGCGTCAACGCGGTTTCCCTTACCGGCGACCGCAGGCTGCCCAGATCATCGACAACACCCTGCACTTCCCGGTCTCCCAGGTGCTCGTAGTACCTCACCGCCAGTGCCAGATCCTGCAGCGCCGTGCCGACCGACTTGAAAGTCACCATCCCGCTCGCGGGAACAGCCGTCGCCCCCGACACGACCTGCGCCAGTGTAGTACGTCGGGATTCCGGTAAAACCCCCGCATCAGCAGCAGCCAGCAAATCGCCCGCTTCCTTGAAGGCATGAACTGAGTCAACGATAACCAAGGCGGCTTTGCCGAAACAATTCACATCAACCTCGGCAAACTGCTTGCGGGTATTGCCGACAGCACAAAGCAACCGGCAGCCTTCCAGCCATTCACCACGCAGTACCGGCTCCGCACTGCGTGCGCTGCTGGCGGCGATAACCACCTGCCGGCCATGCACGGCTTCTTTGACGGATGCGGCCGGGGAAACAGGAATCCCGAGTTTGCGGCCCATCTCCTGCGCAAAGCGTTCGCGATTAGCCGGCGTCGGGCTGAAAACAGAAGCTTTCCCGATTTTGTAAACGGAGGCGATGCTTTCCAGCTGGGTCCTGGCCTGATTGCCGGACCCGATTACAGCCACCGACACCTCGCCTTTGATGGCAACCTTGCGCGCAGCCACGCCGCTGGCCGCGCCGGTACGCATGTCAGTAATGAGTTGTCCGTCGAGCAGCGCCAGCAATGCGCCATCGGAGAGCCGGTACAACGATATGACATATCGGGTACCGACGTTCTTCAGCGTGTGGTACGCCTTCATCGCGCAATAACCGGCCTGTGTGTCCGCCGCGACCAGCACGCGCATTGCGCCCACACCCAGTTCGGTAACATATTTTGGCGATACCACGGTGGAACCGGCCGACTCATGCGACAGCGCCCGCTCGAGCAGGTCTATGGCTTCTTCCATTTTCATCACGCCCTGCATGGCGGCGAGACCGAGCATTACAGCCATAAGAGAAAGTCCTTTGTTGCGCGCACGGAAATATCAATCTGCGGCAAAACTCAAGGGGATTCTATCGGTTGAATCTGGCGAAAATATTCAGTCAAGACTAGAATGACTGTTAATTTTTGACTTAACAGTGGCGGGGCTTTCCTGAACAATCTGCACGGCATCCTGGTGTTTCTCCACGTGGTCGATGCCGGCTCGCTGAGTGGCGCCGCACGTGCGCTGGGAGTCACCACCGCCGCCATCAGCAGCACGCTTGCGCGCCTGGAACGCACCCTTGCGGTCCGCCTGCTCGATCGCACCACGCGTCGACTGAACATGACCGCGGAGGGTGCGGAGTTCTATGCCCGCTGCAAGCAGGTCGTAGCAGACCTCGAGGCCGCCGAGCGTGCTGTCAACCGCAGCGCCCGCGAACCTGCCGGGCTGCTCCGCGTCGGCATGCCGCAGGGACTGGGGAGAATGTGGATCATTCCCCAGTTGCCGCTGTTCCAGCGGCTTTATCCCGCTATCACGCTTGAGATCTCCTGCCGCGACTACATTTCCCCAACCCAGGATCACGATCTCGACATCTCGGTGCGCTCGGGAGAACTGCAACCGACCCGACAGGCCGCACGCCTGCTCGCACGCTGTCGCTATGCCGTATGCGGATCTCCCGCGTATTTCGAGCGCCACGGCAAACCATCCAGTCCCGACGAACTGGCCGGGCACGTCTGCCTGGCCTACCGCCGTCCCCGCAGCGGGCGTGTCCGGCAATGGCGCTTTGCCGAAGGTCGTGAAACAAGAAATGTTTCCATCAGCGCGAAAACGATCTTCAACAGCAACGAAGCGCTGGTCGCGGCCGCCGTTGCAGGCCTCGGGCTCATTCAAGTGGCAGACTACTATGTGCGCCCCGCACTCTCTTCCGGTGAGTTGAACGAGGTCATGCCCCGCTACAAAACCGGGGGCTACGACATTTCCGTGCTGTTCCCTGTGCATCCCCACGTTGCCCCCAGGCACCGTGTATTCGTCGATTTTCTGGTTTCCATTTTCAACCAGCCGCCGTGGATTGCACGTCCGGGCTCCAATTGATGCAGATGTACTCGGCAATCGCGAGCCGATAAACAGTTACTCTGCACAATGCCGATACGGAGCGCTGATGGGCTTGCCGCCATCAGGTAATGACCGATCGCGCCATATTTGCGACAATGACCTCGACTCCGGTCCTAAGAGATCAGGAGCACCAAAGCCTGCAGCCCCGCGGCTGATCACGGCTTCACGATAACCATAGAGGAGATGTCATGCATAACGCACTCATATCCCGCTTCATGCCGCCTCTTGTTGCGGCACTGGTACTGATCGCCTCCGGCGCCGTTACGGCACAGAGTTTTCCGACCCGCCCGGTACGGATCATCGTGCCGTTTTCGGCCGGTGGCCCCAACGACATTCTGGCGCGGGCCGTCGGAGCCAAGCTGGGGGAACGGCTTGGTCAGCAGGTCATTGTCGACAACCGCCCCGGCGGCGGTACCGTCATCGGCACTGACATTGCCGCACATTCGCCCCCCGACGGTTATACGTTGCTGATGGCGTCAACCAGCCACGCGGTCAATCCTTCGCTGAAAAAAAACCTGCCCTATGACCAGAAAAAGGATCTCGATCTGCTGATCCTGATGGCCAACGCGCCGAATCTCGCGGTCGTGCATCCTTCGTTGCCGGTGAAATCAGTGCCGCAGCTGATCGCGCTTGCCAAATCACGCCCGGGTGAAATCACTTACGGCTCAGGTGGTGTCGGCGCTTCCACACATCTCGCAGGTGCGCTGCTGGCAACCATGTCGAAAACAAAAATGATCCACGTCGCTTACAAGGGCGGTGCGCCCGCGACCCGTGGCCTGATTACCGGCGAAATCACCTGGATGTTCGGCACTTTCCTGCCGACCATTCCGCACGTACGCGCCAACCGCCTGCGCGTGATCGGCTCCGGAGGCACCAAGCGCTCACCGGTGCTGCCGAATGTGCCTACCGTTGCTGAATCGCTGCCCCGATTCAATTCGCTCGGCTGGTGGGGCATGATGCTGCCCTCCGGCGTACCGGGACCCATCGTCGACCGCCTCAACAGGGACATTAATGCCGCACTCAAGGATCTGCATGATCAACTGCAACGTGACGGCACCGAAGCGATCGGCGGCTCCCCGGCCGACTTCCAGAAATTCTTCGATTCCGAAGTGGTGCGCTGGGCTGGTGTGATTAAATCGCTGGGCATCAAGCCCAACTGATATCCTTTTCGCGCCGGGGCCAGGCTCAAGGCTCCGGTGCGTCAGGGAACATCCGCTTAGACACACCCCGATTAAACCCTGTTTCGTTGCTCAACCCAGCCGCTACTCTCACGATGCCAAACCCTAACTCCCTTTCTTTTGACCAGATCCAGGCTGCGATGAACGCGATGATCGAGAAGGCACGACAAACGCCGGACGATGTGGTTGCCATCGCCATTACCGACAGCACCGGCAACCTGCTGGCCTATGCACAGACTGGGCACCTGCGGCTATTCAGTCGCCGCCATGCCATCCGCAAGGCCTACACGGCCGCAGTGATGGGTACCGACACGGGAAGCAACGGCAAGAAACTCAAGGAACAGGGACGCAGCATCGCCGAGATGGGTGATGCACAGCTGACGGCGAATCAGGGCGGGCTGGTGATCAAGCGCGACGGCGTGATACTGGGCGGGATCGGCGTCGGCGGTTACGACGGCGGACACCTGGATGAAGCGCTGGCAAAAGTCGGGCTAAACAAAATCATCCCTTAGCTGGACGCTAAGTCTGCTGGGAATTGGATGCCCTGATCAGGCGGTCTTTGATCGCCATCCACTCCGCCGCCTCCGGCGGCTGTTCGACCAGGATCGCGTCACACCCGGCGTGATCGAGGTCACGCAGGTTGGCATATAAATCATGCGCATAGCCAGCGGCATCGGCAGGCGCGGCTTTCCACACCATCCCTTCGATCACCGGTTGCAAGGTCGTGCGCGCAAGCACGGCAACGCGTTTGCCCTGGCGGGTCAGACTGCGTGCGAGTTCGGCAACGAGATCGCCTTCCATCAGCAATACCGGCGTCTGCGGCGCATAGTGCTTGTCGAGTGAACCGGAGACGCGCGGCGCCTGCGCATCAGGGGCGGTGAGCGGCATCCCGGCCACGGACTCGATCTGCTGCGGCGAAATCCAGCCCGGACGCAATAAGGTTACGCCGCCGCGCGAGCAGTCGACGATGGTCGATTCGATGCCGACATCAGCCGCGCCGCCGTCGAGCACGCAGGCCACCGCGTCGCCGAATTCCTCGCGCACATGGGCTGCGGTAGTCGCCGAAACATGGCCGAAACGGTTGGCCGAGGGCGCGGCAACACCACCGCCGAATTCCCGCAACAGTTGTTGCGCGACCGGATGTGCAGGCACGCGAATGGCAACAGTGTCCTGTCCACCGGTAACGGCATCGGGTACGCGCGGATTGCGCTTCAGCACCAGCGTCAGCGGTCCGGGCCAGAATTTTCTGGCAAGCGCATGCGCGAATGGCGGCACGTCGCGCGCCCAGTTCGCGAGTTGCGCAGCATCGGCAAGGTGCACGATCAGCGGATGATCGGCAGGCCGTCCCTTTGCCGCGAAAACCTTGCGTACCGCCTCCACGCTGGATGCATCTGCGCCGAGGCCATAGACGGTCTCGGTGGGAAACGCCACCAGCTCGCCGGCCTTGAGCTGAGCGGCGGCGTGGGCTATGTCGGCTTGTGAAACAGAATGCGTCATGGCGTCAGCGTGCCGCAGATCGATAAATATGTCAATTAAAACAATGGTTTATGTTTATTTCCGCGCTGCAATGCCTGCAGAAGCGTAGCGAGCAGGCCGGTGCGCAAGGAGTCGCGCAGCGGAATGACGAGACATAACTGATAGTTTGGCGAGTTATTCCGCGAGCACGCGACACCGCGCGCCGGACGCGCAGCAGCTTAAGCAGGCATTGCCAAAGGTTTGAATTGCTTGCTCAGCTTCAATCCCTGCGACTGATAGTTCGAGCCGATGTTCACGCCGTAGATTTTTTCCGGTTCGCCGAGCAGGCGTTCGTAGATCAGGCGGCCGACGTCCTGGCCGTGTTCGATCATGAACGGCACGTCGTGTGAACGCACCTCGAGTACCGCACGCGCGCCGGTGAGATTGCTTGCGCCGTAACCGAAGCCGGGATCGAAAAATCCGGCGTAGTGGATGCGGAATTCGCCGACCGACGGATCGTAGGGCACCATCGAAGCGGCATGGCTGTTGGGAATGCGCACGCGTTCGCGCGACACCAGGATGTAGAAGTCGTCCGGGTTCAGCACCAGGCTGCGGTCGGCATTGCGCGTGATCGGCTCCCAGAAATCGAGCGGATCGTAGTGATTGAGCTTCGATAAATCGATCAGTGGCGCGTGGTGCTTGGCACGATAGCCGATGATGCCGTGGCTGGCATCGCCTTCGAGGTCCACCGAAATCCACAAACCGTTCTTGATCATCGCCGGCAGCGGCACGTCGCTGTCGGAGTAGACCAGCTTCATCGTCTGGTCGAGTTCGGTGAGCTTGGTGTCGGAAGGCGGCGGATTGCCGCGGACGAAGCGGATCTGGTTGAGCCGCGTGCCCTGCTGCGCC
>Ga0222714_10003560_pt1 | contig 15761 bp, 14 predicted proteins | sample C33_3DmetaG_FD_165048 | JGI IMG/M metagenome (GOLD analysis project Ga0222714, IMG submission 165048) | Estuarine water microbial communities from San Francisco Bay, California, United States - C33_3D | ecosystem: Environmental > Aquatic > Marine > Unclassified | place: USA: California...
CGGCCAGGCCGGTTGGTGTCGAGGCGGCTCGGGCCCAGGTTCGGGACCTGGCCGACGAAGTGCTGGCGGTCGGCACTCTGCGCGCCAACGAAAGCGTCATCATCAAGCCGGAGATTTCCGGGCGCATCGTCGCGATCGGTTTTACCGACGGAGCACGCGTTGCGCGCGGGCAACTCTTGTTGCGTCTGGACGACTCGGTGCTGGCGGCGCAGGTCGAGCAGGCTCGCGCCGAACTCGGTCTGGCCCGCACGAGCTTCGAGCGCACCGAGGACCTGGCCAAGCGCAATTACGTCAGTGGCAGCGCCCGCGACCAGGCCGCAGCCACGCTCAAGGTGCAGGCTGCCCGGCTCGAACTGGCTCAGGCGCAACTGGCCAAGACCCGAATCGTCGCGCCGTTCGCAGGTGTGCTGGGCCTGCGCAACGTCAGCGTCGGTGACGTCGTCAAGGATGGTGCCGAACTGGTCATGCTCGAAGATGTCTCCAGCATGAAGGTCGATCTGCGGCTGCCGGAACGGTTTCTCGGGCAGTTGCGCAAGGGCCAGTCGATCCGCCTGCGCATCGATGCATTTCCGGGACGTGAGTTCACGGCCAGGCTGGACGCGCTCGATGCGCAGGTCGACGCGAACGGACGCTCGCTGCTGGCGCGCGGTGTGCTTCCCAATCCGGATGCGAGCTTGCGCGCCGGGATGTTTGCCAAGGCGCGGATCGTGCTGCGCGAAAAACCTGCGGCGATCGTCGTGCCCGAGGAAGCGATCCTGCCATCCGGCGGGCAGGCGAGCGTTTTTCGCGTCGTTGACGGCAAGGCGGTTCGCACCCGGGTCGAGACCGGGATGCGCCTGGACGGCAAAGTCGAGATTCTCAGCGGGGTCGCGGGTGGCGAACTGGTTGTGACGGCCGGGCAGTTGCGCTTGCGCCGTGATGCGATGCCAGTCACCGTGACCGAGCAGCCAGCCTCGGGGGCAGGCGCTGGGTCGGCTGCGTCGACGGCTCCTGCGAACGGCACGGCGCTTGACAAGGCGCCGCCGGCGCGCAAACCAGGAGCCTGACGATGCTGATCTCGGACGTGTGCATTCGACGGCCGGTGTTTGCAACCGTCCTCTCGATGGTGGTTGTTCTGGTCGGACTGGTCTCGTACTCGCGATTGTCGGTGCGCGAATACCCGAAGATCGATGAGCCGGTGGTGACCGTGACGACGCAGTACCTTGGCGCGTCGGCCGACATCATCGAGACGCAGGTGAGCAAGCCGCTGGAAGATTCGATCGCCGGGATCGAAGGCGTCGACGTGCTGACTTCGATTTCTCGCCCTGAACAGAGCCAGATCTCGGTGCGATTCCGACTGGACCGCGACCCGGACGGTGCGGCGGCCGACGTCCGTGACCGTGTCGCGCGGGTTCGCGCCAAGCTGCCGCAGGAAATCGAGGAGCCGGTGATTTCCAAGGTTGAAGCCGACGCCAGTCCGATCGTCTGGCTCGCGTTTTCCAGTGACACCCGCTCCGCGCTGGAAGTGTCCGACATTGCCAACCGTTATGTGAAGCCTCGGCTGCAGACGCTGCCGGGTGCGGCTGACGTCAGGATTTTCGGCGAGCGACGCTATTCGATGCGCATCTGGCTGGATCCGGACCGGCTGGCGGCCTATCGGCTCACACCGGCCGACGTCGAGTCGGCGCTGCGCCGCCAGAATGTGGAGGTGCCATCCGGTCGAATTGAGAGCCGGCAGCGCGAGTTCACGGTGGTCGCACAAACCGATCTGAGGCGCGAGTCCGAGTTCGAGGATGTCGTTGTCAAGACGGTCAAGGACTATCCGGTACGGATCAAGGATGTCGCCCGGGTCGAGATCGGCGCACTGAACGAGCGCACCAATGTGCGCTTCAACGGCCGCGCGGCGGTCGCGATTGGTGTGATCAAGCAGGCGACCGCCAATCCGCTGACACTCGCCCGCGCACTGCGCGAAGAGTTACCTCGGATCGAGTCGGAATTACCCCCGGGGGTCAGCGTCAACATCGCCAACGACAAGACGGTGTTCATCGATCGGTCGATCGATTCGGTGTACAAGACCATCCTTGAGGCGGTGGCCCTGGTTGCAATGGTCATCTTCCTGTTCCTGGGTACCTTGCGCGCCAGCGTGATCCCGCTGATCACAATCCCGGTCTGTCTGGTCGGGTCGCTCGCATTGATGTTGGCGGCCGGTTTTTCGATCAATACGCTGACCCTGCTTGCACTGGTGCTGTCGATCGGCCTGGTTGTCGATGACGCGATCGTGGTGCTCGAAAATATCTATCGGCACATCGAGAACGGCATGAGCCCGATGGCGGCGGCGTTCAAAGGGGTTCGTGAGGTTGGTTTTGCCGTGATTGCGATGACGATCACGCTGGCCGCTGTGTACGCTCCGATCGCGTTCACAACCGGACGCACCGGCCGCCTTTTCGTCGAATTCGCACTGACGCTGGCCGGCGCGGTGCTGGTGTCCGGCTTTGTCGCGCTGACGCTGTCGCCAATGATGTGCTCGCGCTTGTTGCGTCATGACCCGAACCCGAATTTCTTTGCGCGCGGCATCGATCGCGTGCTTGGGGCAATGACGCACGGCTACGCCGTTTCGCTCGGCTGGACCTTGAGGCAGCGTTGGCTGGTGCTTCTGGTCGGCGGTGCGGTGGCCTCGGCGAGCTACTTTCTGTGGACCGGCATGAAGCGCGAACTGGCGCCGGTCGAGGACCAGGGCACGATTGTCAGCATCATCAGCGGTCCGGATGGCGCGTCGATCGACTACACGCAGAAATACGCGCTCGAAGTCGAAAAACTGATGCGCGCGATCCCGGAGGTGGATCGGGTGTTCGTGGTGGCCGGCAGTCCGAGCGTTACGCAAGGTATCTCGTTTACCCGGGTGGTTGACTGGTCGGAGCGCGAGCGCACGATCAAGCAGATGATCGCCGAGCTGCAGCCCAAGCTGCTGGCCATTCCCGGAGTGCTGGCATTCGGGATCGCGCCGGCGCCGCTTGGGCAGTCGGTGCGCGAACGGCCGATCAATTTTGTGATCCTGAGTTCCGATCCCTACGACCAGATGCAGCGCACGATCGCGCCGATGCTGGCCCAGTTGCAGCGCGACCCCAGACTGCAGGGTGTGGACAGCGACCTGAAGCTGAACAAGCCGGAGATCAAGGTGCAGGTCGACCGAGAGCGTGCCGCCGATGCGGGCATCCCGGTCGAGACGATCGGGCGTACTGTGGAGACCGCGCTGGGAGGTCGTCTGGTCACGCGCTTCAAGCGAGAAGGTGAGCAGTACGATGTCGTCGTTCAGTTTGACCCGCTCAAACGCAACTCGCCGGAGGACATCTCCAACATCTTTGTGCGCGGTCGCAATGACTCGATGGTGCCCCTGGCCAGTCTGGTGGCGGCCCGCGAGGGCGTAACCGCGCGTGAGTTGAATCACTTCGGACAGCGCCGCGCGGTGACGATCACCGCGAATCTCGCACCGGGTGTCTCACTGGGCGAGGGGGTCGACCTGATGGAGGAGATGGCGCGCAAGCACCTTGGCGTCGGATATGCGGTCGACTACAACGGCCAGACACGGGAATTCAAGGAGTCTTCGTCGGCCTTGCTGCTGACCTTCGTGCTCGCGCTAGCTTTCATCTTCCTGGTTCTTGCGGCGCAGTTCGAGAGCTTCGTCGATCCGCTGATCATCATGCTGACCGTTCCGCTGTCGATGACCGGTGCGCTCGGGCTTTTGCAGTTGACCGGCGGCACGATGAATGTGTACAGCCAGATTGGCCTGATCACGCTGGTGGGGCTGATCACCAAGCACGGCATCCTGATCGTCGAGTTCTCCAACCAGTTGCGCGATCAGGGCAAGGAGTTGCTGCCTGCGGTCATCGAGGCGGCCAGCCTGCGCCTGCGTCCGATCCTGATGACCACCGGCGCCATGGTGCTCGGTGCGGTGCCGCTGGCGCTGGCGGTCGGAGCGGGCGCCGAGAGCCGCCGGCAGATCGGCATGGTCATCGTCGGCGGGATGACGCTCGGCACGGTACTGACGCTGTTTGTGGTGCCAACGGTCTACACGCTGCTGGCTCGCAAGCGCCGGCAGTTGGCGGCCATCGATGCGGCACAGGCAAACGCTCGGGGCGAAGCATCGGCCGGATCCCCGCACTGAACGCAGGAGTGACAGATGCGCCAGATCATTCTCGATACCGAGACCACCGGCCTGTCGGTCGAGGACGGGCACCGGATCATCGAGATCGGATGCCTGGAGGTGTTCAACCGTCGCATCACCGGTCGCCACCTCCACTACTACCTGAATCCGGAGCGCGACATTGACGAGGGCGCCCGCGCGGTCCACGGACTGAGTGAGGACTTTCTCCGCGACAAGCCTCGCTTTGCCGAGGTTGCCAGCGAGGTGCTGGAGTTTGTCACCGGCGCCGAGGTTCTGATCCACAACGCGAACTTTGACGAAGGTTTTCTCGATGCTGAGATGCAGCGTGTCTCGCTCGGTCGCTTTCGGGATCGGTGCGCAGGCATCGTCGACACGCTGGCGATGGCCAGGTCGCTGCACCCGGGGAAACGCAACTCATTGGACGCCCTTTGCGAGCGCTATGGCGTCTCGAACGCCCATCGCAAGCTGCATGGCGCTTTGCTCGATGCTGAATTGCTGGCCGACGTCTACCTGGCCATGACGCGCGGCCAGGACAGCCTGGAGATCGCCTTGCACGCGGATGCGCAACAGGGCTCGGGTCCCGGAACCGATGCCGACTGGCCACCTCAGGGGCTCAGGGTGATCGCTCCGAGCGATTCCGAGCTTTTCGCGCACGAGGCGGTGCTCAAGGGAATCGAGAAGGACGCCAAGGGGCCTGCCGCCTGGACGCGGATTTACGCCGACCCTGCTGGGTTAGAATGATGGGTTAAACGGAGCAGGTTGCCGCATGAAAGAAACCCGTCACGCACGAGGTCTTCGCGACCGCAAGTCCCATCTTTCCCCCGACGCCGAGCGACTCGTTGCCGCAGCGCTTGGCCTTGCCAATTCTGGCAGCCGCATCGAAGACAGCTTCTGGGAAGGCGTGCTTGCAACTCGCATCGATCATCTGCTCGACGCCGGGCATCCGCAGTCGGTGTTCGACGCCCTCGATCGGCTCAACCAGACCGACGCCGAAGCCTACGGTGCGTTGATTGAGGCGGTTGAATCGTCGGCCGAGACCGTGCGGCTCGACGTCGATGGCCAGGGCTGGGATTGCCTGCTGGTGTCGGCGCCGCTGGTTGCCTGGACCCGGTTTCGTATCCCGGCAGGCCCCTTGAATGCCGATGTTGCGCAGACGCTGGCAGCGCAGTGGCAAGCCCATGTGCTGACCCGCGACGCGAGGTTTCGCCTGTCGCCGTACCTGTACAGCATCGACCAGATGCCGCGCGACTTTGCCGAATTGCGCAAGCTGACCCGCAAGCTTGCGGTGTCCGCGGTCTCTGGACAGCCGGCGCGTCTGGAGTTGCGCAGCCTGCCGGAAACCGCCGAAATGCTGGCAGACACCCGGTACCTGCTCGGCGTCGTGGCGGTGCCGCGAGGCAAAGCGCTTTTTCGCTGGCAGGAGCACGACTCCGGCGAGCATGCCAGTCGGGTGCAGTGTCTTGAGCAATGGATCGCGCAGGGTCGTCCCAACCTGGAGCCCTTGCTAGCCGGTTGCGGATTCGAGTGTTTGCTGCCAGATGCGTATCACCTGAACATGCGGGAATCCGACCGCCGGGTGCGTCCGTACGCAATTCGCGCGGCGGTGCATTTTCTGACCCATGCGCTCGGAATTGAGGCTGCTGACCTGCATGCGTCAGCGATGGCCTTCGGTGCGGATCGTGCCGACGAGTACCGGATCGGCATCTCAATTGGCGACTCCGAAGAGGTAGCCCAGGGCGTGGTCTGGCCGCTGCTTGGCGCAGAGGGAGAAACCGACGATCCGCCGCCGCTGGCCGTCATTCGTGAGACGCTTCGCGAGGTCGGAGTGACCGATCTTCGTGTCTGGCCCGAACTGGTCGAGCCCGAGTATTGCGAGGACTGCGGCGTGCCGCTGTATCCAAACAGCAAGGGCGAGATCGTGCACGCCGAAATGCCCGAAGAAATCGGGCCCGAAACCTCGCACTTTCACTGAGCGAGGCGGTGGGTAGCAGTTTGGAATTCGCGGCCTCCACAAGTCTTACTTGCCGCCGCGCAGGCTGGCACGCGCCTTGGCGATTCGCTCGTCGAGGTAGGCGGAATAGAAGTCTGGTGTCGTGTAGCCTTCGAGCCGGTCGGCGATTTCGCCGGTAGGGCCCAGGAAGACGACGGTTGGCGCAATTCGTACGCCGAGCCGAAAGGCCAGCATGTAGGGGGAGCGAATGTCGGCGAGCCAGCCGGTCACGGCAGGCTTGGGGGCTGGCTGGGCCGGTGCGGTAAAAGGGGTGTCGTCGTTCAGGTCGAACTCGATGACTTGAATGCCGCGCGAGGCCGCCTGTGCCGCCAGCCCGAACAACTGGTCGCGGCGCAAGCGCAGACACCAGCCGCATCCCTCAATGCTGAACAACAGCACAATCGGCTGTTGTTTCGCGGCAGCACGCTCGAGCAGCGGAACCAGTGAGCGCGGTCGCTCCAGATGAGGGATGGTCGATGCGGCCTGCGCATGCCGGGCAGAGGGCAGCAGGCCCGCTGCTGTCAGGGTGATCATCGCCAGCAACAGGGCTCGTGCCAGCACCCGCCAGGGAGATCGAACCCGCATCGGGCGATGGACAGGCGAGCCCGAAACTCTGGTGTGGTTGAAACGCCACATGGGCAATACCTCGCGGTTGATGCTTAAGCTTGATTATATGCGTCTATGCGCATAAACTCCGGCCGCATCATGAAAGAGCAACTCATGGACGAACTGTCGCACGTCTTCGAGAAAGTTTCGCAATATTTTTCGCTGCTGTCCGAGCCGATGAGGATTCGGATCCTGCACGCGATCTGCCAGCACGAGCGCACCGTCAACGACGTGGTTGCGGAAACCGGCGCGACTCAGACCAACGTTTCGCGTCACCTGAATGCGATGTACCGGGCCGGTGTGCTGTCCCGTCGCAAAGAGGGCACCTTCGTCTATTACGGGGTCGCGGATCACGTGCTGACCGACCTGTGCAGAAATGTTTGTACGCACATCGTGGCGCAACTGGACAGTCAGGAATCTGGTGGCAGGCCGTTTCAGGCGCTGGCACGGGATCTGGCGACCGGTGTCGATGGTTTATCCGAGTTCGATTCTTTGTCCCGAAGGGATGGCGGATCGGTGCCCAAGCCGGTCTGAGCTGCAGCCTTGTCGTGGCTTGAATGCAATCCAGAGATGGCGCCTGTCACGCGTCATTGAAAAATACCTGGGAGGAGATTGATGGATCATGAATCGAGGGTGCCTGGCAGGATCCGCAGGGCGCCCGAAAACACGCTGACTCCTGAATTGCAGGTGCAGGCTCGCAAGGCCCGTCGCAGCTTCATGGGCAAGGCCCTAGCGATGGGCGCCGGTGCCACTGCGGCGGCCAGTGCCAGAGCGGCGAACGGTGATCCGAAGATCCTGAATCTGCCGACCCACACCACGACCCTCGGCCAGCCTGTGGCTGCCCGTGCTTATGGAACGCCGTCGGTTTGGGAGAAGAACCTGCAGCGGCGCGAAAGCCCCGGGTTGACGCGGGTGTCTGCCGCGTCGGTCAGTTTTACGCCCTTGCAGGGGCTGTTCGGCATCATCACGCCCAATGGCCTGCACTTTGAGCGCCACCACCAGGGCTGGTATGACATCGACCCCAGCGGCCATCGGCTGATGGTGATGGGCATGGTCAAGTCGCCGCGTGTGTTCACGATGGATGATCTGATGCGCCTGCCCGCAGTCTCGCGCATCCACTTCATCGAGTGCGGCGCGAACACCGGCATGGAATGGGGCAATGTCGCGGTTCCCACGGTGCAGTACAGCCACGGCATGCTGTCATGCTGTGAGTACACGGGAGTTCGCCTGTCGACGCTGCTCGACATGGTGGGCGCCGACATCAAGAACGCGCGCTATGTGCTCGCCGAAGGCGCCGATGGTTCCTCGATGACCCGCACGATCTCGATGGATGCGGCGCTCGATGACGTAATGGTGGCCTGGGCAATGAACGGCGAGATGCTGCGTCCCGAGAACGGCTATCCGCTGCGCCTTGTGGTGCCTGGCGTGCAGGGTGTGTCCTGGGTCAAGTACCTGCGTCGCATCGAAGTCGGCGACAAGCCCTTCTACACGAAGGACGAGGTGATTCACTATGTCGACCTGATGCCCGACGGCACCCATCGGCAGTTCACGTCGGTGCAGGAGGTCAAGTCGGTGATCACGACCCCATCCGGTGGCCAGGTGCTGCTGGACAAGGGCTATTACAACGTGACCGGTCTGGCCTGGTCCGGCCGTGGCCGCATCAAGCGGGTCGACGTGTCCTTCGATGGCGGTCGCAACTGGCGCACTGCTCGGTTGGAGGGCGCGGTGTTGTCCAAGGCCCTGACGCGCTTCAACATCGACTGGGTCTGGGACGGCTCGCCAGCAATCTTGCAAAGCCGCGCGGTCGATGAAACCGGTCATGTGCAGCCCAAGATCAACCAGCTGCGGGCGGTGCGTGGCACCCGCTCGATTTATCACAACAACGCGATCCAGTCGTGGAAAGTGTCCGAGACCGGCGAGGTGTTCAATGTTCAGGTGTACTGATCGGATGCGGCACGTCCTGGCCGGTCTGCTGATCGCTGCTGGTGTCGCGGGCTATGCCTCGCAGGCGCTGGCGCAGGCAAAGCCGGCAGTCGCGGCAGCGCCCAAACCCTGGGCGCAGTTGGGTCGTGTCGCCACCCCGGACGAAATCAAGGCCTGGGATATTGACGTGCGTGCCGACTTCAAAGGTCTTCCGGCGGGCTCCGGCTCAGTCGAGAAGGGCCAGGAAGTCTGGGAAGCCAAGTGCGCGAGCTGCCATGGCATTTTTGGCGAATCCACGGAAGTGTTCACGCCGATCGTCGGTGGGACGACCAAGGAGGACATCAAGACTGGGCGTGTTGCGAACCTGACTCGGCCCGACTATCCGCAGCGCACCACGATGATGAAGGTCTCGCAGGTCTCCACGCTTTGGGACTACATCAATCGCGCAATGCCCTGGAACGCGCCGAAGTCGCTGAAAACCGATGAGGTCTATGCGGTGCTCGCATACATTCTGAGCCTGGCCGAGGTGGTGCCGGAGGACTTCACGCTGTCCGACAAGAACATCGCCCAGGTGCAGCAGCGGATGCCCAATCGCAATGGCAAGCTCGCCTACACCGAGATGTGGAAGGTGTCGGGCAAGCCCGATGTGCAGGGCAGCACCTGCATGAAGAACTGCGCGACCGACATGGATGTGCGCTCGATGCTGCCGGATCATGCCCGCGACAGTCATGGCAATCTCGCTGAGCAAAATCGGGTCGTCGGTCCATTCCGGGGTGCCGATACGCTGCAACCACCGAACGCGAATCCAGCGGCGCTGGCCAAGGCGGCGACCACGAAGGCTGCATCCGAGACCGTCCAGATCGCCAAGGGAACTGCGCAAAAGCCTGGCGATCAGATCGCGAAGGACGCGAACTGCCTTGCCTGCCATGCACTCGATCGCAAGCTCGTCGGACCTTCGTTCAAGGAGGTTGCCGAGAAGTACAAGGGTGATGCGAAGGCGCCGGAGATGCTCGCCGCCAAGATCCGCAACGGCGGTCAAGGAGTCTGGGGAGCGATCCCGATGCCGGGCAATGCGCAACTCAGCGCGGAGGACCTGCAGTCTGTGGTCAAGTGGATCCTGGAGGCCGGTCGGTAGAGTGAAGTGGATTCGCGGCAACTTGGGCGTCGCGGGCAAGGTCATGCCAGAGCGTTATGCTTCGATGCCGATACTCACTTTGGGTAGGCGTGACGCGGCCTGGCTTTTATGAAATATTTCGGACTGACTCAATACGCACATTCCCGTACCGGGATGCGTTGAAGCATTATTTGGAATATCAATGGCTGTTTGAGAGGCCAGCAATCTGGAAGGAGATGAAGCAAATGAAGCAATCCCGTCGTCAAACCCTGCAGGCCGCTGGCGGCCTCGGACTGTACGGTGCGCTGGTCGCACTCGGACTGTTGCCCGCAAGCGAGGCAGCCGCCCAGCAGTTCAACGCGAAGGCCTTCGAGGCCAAGACCATTGCTGACGCGATGAAGGCGCTCGGGGCGTCCGCGCCGGCCGAATCCAAAGACGTGTCGATCATTTCGCCCGACATCGCCGAGAACGGTGCGGTGGTCCCGGTCGGCGTCAAGAGCGCGATCCCGAATACCCAGTTCATCGCACTGTTGATCGAGAAGAATCCGTTCGCGCTGACCGCGGCCTACGACATCCTCGAAGGGGCCGATGCCGAGGTGAACATGCGCGTCAAGATGGGTCAGAGCTCCGACGTCTACGCGCTGGTGCGCGCCGACGGCAAGTTCTACATGGCCAAGAAAGAGATCAAGGTCACCCTTGGCGGTTGCGGCGGCTGATCCTGCCATCCCCTTGAATCAGTCACATTAGTTACGAATACCTGGAGCAAAGAAATGGCAGATCCGATGCGAATCCGAGCAGTCGCCAAGGATGGCGGCGCTGATGTGCGTGTGCTGATGGCGCACGAAATGGAAACTGGTCAGCGCAAGGACTCCAGCGGCAAGCTGGTTCCGGCCTGGCACATCACGCAGGTCACCGCTGCCCTGAACGGCAAGCAGGTCCTCACCGCGTACTGGGGGCCGGCGATTTCGAAAAATCCGTACATGCAGTTCAAGGTCTCGGGCGCCAAGGCAGGCGACAAGATCACGATCTCATGGGTCGACAACAAGGGTGACAAGCGTACCGACGAGGCGCAGGTCAAGTAACACGAACGCTGGGTGAATGTCGCGGTACAAGCGGCATCGCCCGACGGTGTGACGATCGAAGGAGGAGACGATGAAGCGATTTGTTTTGGCGGCAGCACTTTCGCTGCTGACCGTATTTTCTGGTGCGGTTCAGGCCGACGAGATCAAGACGGTCTATCACCTGAACGCGGGACTGGAGCAGGCGTCAGCGGGTCTTCGTAACATTCGCAATCATCTGGATGCGGACCCAAACGCGAAGATCGTGGTGGTCACGCACAGCAAGGGCATTGATTTTCTGCTCGACGGCGCCAAGGACAAGAACGGCAACCCCTTCGATATCTCGGTCCAGGCGCTGAAGGATCGCAAGGTTGAGTTCCGGGTGTGCCGTAATACGCTCGCGTCGCGCAAGATCGACGAGAAAACCGTGATCCCCGAGGCCAAGATTGTGCCCTCGGGTGTCGCGGAGATAGCCAGGCTTCAAGCCAAGGAAGGTTTCGTCTACCTTCGCCCTTGAGTCGTCAATGCGATCGCACTCGAGCGGATCTGGTCCGTTCGCGCGACGCAGGCAGGCAACAAGAAATCCATGGAGAGAGGCACAAACGTGATGAGAACAAACATGATCGGCAGGGTCAGCGCGTTCGCACTGACCGCTGCGTTAGGCATGGCAGGTATCAGCAGTGCGCTTGCCCAAGGCAAGGATCCCACGATCGAGGCAATCGAGAAGTACCGGGAGATGCTGCAGGATGGCAACCCGGCGGAACTCATGGTCGCCAAGGGTGAGGAGTTGTGGAAGCAAAAGCGCGGCCCGAAGAACGCAAGCCTGGAGGCCTGCGACATTGGTCTGGGTGCGGGTGTCGTTGATGGTGCGTACGCAAGGCTGCCACGCTACTTCGCCGATACCAACGAGGTCATGGACTTCGAGAGCCGACTCGTGCATTGCATGGTGACGCTCCAGGGCTACAAGCGAGAAGACGTGATCAAGAAGCCATTTTCTGGCGGTGGTCAGAAAGCCACCGATCTGGAAGTGCTGACCGCATACGCGGTTGACGCCTCCCGCGGGGTCACGATCGCTGTGCCGCAAAGCCATCAGAAGGAAATCGCATCCTTCAAACGTGGCGAGAAGATGTTCTACTTTCGCGGTGGCCCCTACGACTTTTCCTGTGCGACTTGCCACGCGGTCGATGGCCAACGGATCCGCTTGCAGGATCTGCCTAACCTGACCCAAGAAGGTCCTGCTCGCCGGGCTTTCGCCACCTGGCCGGCGTATCGGGTCTCGCAGGGCGCAGTGCGCACCATGCAATGGCGCCTGAACGATTGCTTCCGGCAGCAGCGTTTTCCAGTACTTAAATATGGTTCCCAGGCTTCGATCGATCTGATCACGTTCCTGGGTGTCAACGCAAACGGCGGCAAGATGGATTCGCCCGCGATCAAGCGCTGAGAAGGAGACGCAGATGATCAATCGAACAACATTCATCGCCGTTTCTTGCGCGTCGCTGCTGGCCGGTTGTGCCGGGCTGGTCAGCGTCAGTGACAAGGAAGTCGTCGATACGCTGAAGGCCTCGTTCTCCGAGCGTGGAATCGCCAAGCTCGATCGGCTCGATCAGAGCGAGCTGCAAAAGGCTTGTTCCGAGTACGCACGCAGCGATCTTCCCAAGCCGCTGCGCGAAAAGCTTGAGAAAGCTGCGCTTGCAGCGGTCAAATATCCAGCCGACGGCAAGTACCTGGGCGACTGGAAAAAAGGCGAAAAGGTTGCGCAAGGCGGTCGGGGACTGCAGTTCACTGACAAGCCCGGCGCCGCGAATGGCGGAAACTGCTACGCCTGCCATCAGCTCGACAAGAAAGAGCTGTCGTACGGAAACATCGGGCCTTCGCTGTGGAACTACGGCAAGCTGCGCGGCAATTCTGAGCCAATCATGAAGTACACCTGGGCCAAGGTCTGGAATGCTCATGCATTCAATGCTTGCTCGCAGATGCCTCGCTTTGGTGATGCCAGCATTCTGACCCAGTCGCAACTCAAGGACGTGATGGCGCTGCTGCTGGATCCGGCTTCCCCGGTCAACAAGTAAGGGTGGTTTCGCGGACACCGTCCGGCAGTATTCGGACGGCCGCGATGCAGCATGCGGTCGTTTTCGGACGACCGTTTTTTTTGAAGTTTGCATGCGCGTTTGCGCATGCAGGCATTGATGTGAACTGGCCCGCGAACGGGTCGTAACCAGGTAGTGAACCAAGATGGATCGACGTGAATTTCTCCAGGTGCTGGCCAGTGCTTCGGCGGCAGGGCTGCCGCTGGCGGGTTGTGCTGGTATCGGTGCGACCGGTGGAGCAGGGGCCGGGACTGCGGGTCAGGCGATGTATGACATTCCGCGCTTTGGCAATGTGAGCCTGCTGCACTTCACCGATTGCCATGCGCAATTGACGCCGATCTATTTTCGCGAGCCGAGTGTGAACATCGGCATCGCAGGCGCTCTGGGCAAGGCCCCGCACCTGGTCGGCGAGCATCTGCTCAAGGCCTTCGGCGTCAAACCGGGTAGCCCGTTGGCGCATGCGTTCACCTATCTGGATTTCGACAAGGCTGCGCGCACTTACGGCAAGGTCGGGGGCTTTGCCCACCTGGCCACACTGGTCAAGCAGTTGCGGGCGTCGCGACCAGGGGCCTTGCTGCTCGATGGTGGCGATACCTGGCAGGGTTCGGCGACCGCGCTGTGGACTGACGGGCAGGACATGGTCGATGCCTGCAAGCTGCTCGGCGTCGACATGATGAGCTCGCACTGGGAGTTCACCCTCGGCGCAAAGCGGGTCAAGGAAATCATCGACAAGGATTTCAAGGGCAAGATCGAGTTTCTGGCGCAGAACGTGAAGACCACCGACTTCGAAGATCCGGTCTTCAAGCCCTACGAGATTCGATCGATGAATGGCGTCGCGGTTGCAGTGATCGGTCAGGCGTTCCCGTATACGCCGATCGCCAATCCGCGCTACATGACGCCCGACTGGAGTTTTGGCATCCAGGAAGACCGGATGCAGAAGATGGTCGATGAGGCGCGCTCCAAGGGGGCGCAGGTGGTGGTGGTCCTGTCGCACAACGGCATGGATGTCGATCTGAAGATGGCCAGTCGGGTCACCGGGATCGACGCGATACTCGGCGGGCACACGCACGATGGCGTGCCACAGCCGGTCATCGTCAGCAATGCCCGGGGCAAGACGCTGGTGACCAATGCCGGGTCGAACGGCAAGTTCCTCGCGGTGCTCGACCTGGACGTCAAGGGTGGCAAGGTGTCAGACTACCGATACAGGCTATTACCGGTGTTTGCGAATTTGCTGCCAGCCGATCCGCAGATGCAGGCCTACATCGACAAGGTTCGTGCGCCTTACAAGGCCAGGCTCGAGCAGCCGCTGGCGGTGACTGACGGCCTGCTGTATCGGCGCGGCAATTTCAATGGCAGCTTCGACCAATTGATTCTCGATGCGATGATGGACGTCAAGGGCGCACAGATCGCGTTTTCGCCTGGGTTCCGCTGGGGAACCTCGGTGCTGGCGGGGCAGACCATCACCCGCGAGCACCTGATGGACCAGACTGCGATTACCTATCCGTACACAACGGTCAGCGATATGACCGGCGAGTTCATCAAGACGGTACTCGAAGATGTCTGCGACAACCTGTTCAACCCGGATCCCTACTATCAGCAAGGCGGTGACATGGTTCGGGTCGGTGGCCTGACTTACGCCTGCACGCCGTCGGCCTCAATGGGCAAGCGGATCACCGACATGCGACTGAACGGGGTTCCGATCGAGGCCAAGAAAACCTACAAGGTAGCTGGCTGGGCGCCGGTTGCCGAGGGAGCAAAAGGCGAGCCGATTTGGGATGTGGTCGAGACCTGGCTGAAATCCAGACGCACGGTCTCGCCGCGCAAACTGAACCTGCCGCGCCTGGTTGGCGTGCAGGGTAATCCCGGATTGGCCTGACAAGTTGCCGGCGAACTGTCGGCGCAACGCAAGGAGCTTCACGATGAAATCGACACGGAACTTGTTCAGATCGAGCGTCGCCATCGCGGTGTTCGCGCTGTTCTGCGCGCCGCTGCCGTCGGCGCTCGCCGCGGATGCCCTGGTCACGGTCAAGCAACTTTCACCCGAGATCGCCTACAAGGCGGCGCGTGCAGCGCTCGAGAATTGCCGCACCAGGGGCTATTCGGTTGGCGTTGCGATCGTCGACCGCGGCGGCGTTACCCAGGTGTTCCTGCGTGATCGCTTCGCCGGTGCTCACACGGTGCGCACCGCGATCAACAAGGCCTGGACCTCCGCATCGTTTCGGCAGTCGACCCTTGCGCTGGCTGCCGAAACGCAGGCCGGCAAGCCGATGAGCGGAATTCGAGAGCTTCCGCGTGTGATTGCCGCGGGTGGCGGATTGCCGATCGAGGCATCCGGCATGGTCGTTGGTGCGATCGGCATATCCGGTGCGCCAGGTGGGGAGGCTGATCAGGCGTGCGCGCAGGCCGGCATCGATGCGATTCTGGCCGATATCGAACTGTGAGCGGCTGTAGCGCTGGGCCTGCAATGCGGGGGCTGACCGCAAGCGTGTTGCTGATGCTGGCGCTGTTCTGGCTTGCCGAGCCGGTCGGCGCCCAGGCCGGCGCTTACGAGCCCTTGACCGTCAAGGTCCAGCCACGAAAGCTCGCGCCGCGAAGCTATTTCGTGCAGGGAGATTCCGGGCCGATCTCGACGACAAATAACGGCTACAACTCGAATGCCGGGTTTGTGATCACCGACGAGGGGGTCGTTGTCTTCGATGCACTCGGCACGCCTTCGCTGGGCGCAGAACTGCTCGCGCAGATTCGCAAGCTCACCGACAAACCGGTGCGTCGAGTCATCATCAGTCACTATCACTCGGACCACTTCTACGGTTTGCAGGCGTTCAAGGAAGCGGGTGCCGAG
>Ga0222714_10003561_pt1 | contig 15760 bp, 13 predicted proteins | sample C33_3DmetaG_FD_165048 | JGI IMG/M metagenome (GOLD analysis project Ga0222714, IMG submission 165048) | Estuarine water microbial communities from San Francisco Bay, California, United States - C33_3D | ecosystem: Environmental > Aquatic > Marine > Unclassified | place: USA: California...
CAAGAAGCGTTGACTGCTCGTTCTAATTTCTTGCGTGCGGGTGGTATGTAGTGGCTGTTGACCCGAAGATTGATGAACTGTTGGCGAGGCTGGCAAACGTAAAAAGTTTGCCTGCCCCTTCGCAACCTTTTCGTACTGCTGAGGCTGCTGTCGGTTCTCAGGTGCGTGATGCTGCTGGTAGGGCGTTTGCGTCCACACCTCGTTTGGGTGATGCGATTCAGGGTATTCAACAGGGTGGTTCTGCGCAAACTGGTGCTGGTGGAATGTTGGCTCGTGCTTTGGGTTCGCCGTTGGGCAAGGTGGCTTTGGGTGGGTTGAATCTTATTGATGCGCCTCGTCGTGCAGTTATTAGCGGTTTGAAAGAAACCGTTGACTTGTTGGATGATGACCCGAATACGAAGGCTTCGTTTAAGGATTTGCGTTCACAGTTTAATGACCCGACTTTTGGGTTTGGTCGTGTTATGCCGATGGAAGGTTGGAAGGGTCGCATAGTTGGTTTTATTGGTGACGTTGCGTTGGACCCGTTGACGTATGTTACGTTGGGTGGAACTGTTCCAGTTAAGGCGATTGCTCGTGGTGCTGGTGCTGCTGGGTTGCGTGCAACTGCAAAGGTTGGTGCAAAGGATGTTGCGTTGCGTGCTGCTTTGGGAACGAAGAATATTACTGGTCGTGAAGGACGGTTCGCTTTGGCGAACCTTGTCAAACAATATGGTGGAAATGTTGATGAGGTTGCTGCCGTTGCTGCTCGTGGCAAGTCTGCTGTTCCCGATGACATTGCAAAAGTTATGGGTTTGCAGCGTAACGGTTTGTACATGTTTGGTTCTCGTGTGCGTTTGCCGGGTTCTGGTGTTATTGGCGGTGCGCTTGAGTCTGGTTTGATTAAGACACGTTTGGGTATTACAAACACAAACGTAGGCAAGAAATTGCAGTATTGGTATACGCCGAAGGGTGCTTCGGGTACGTCTGGCGATTTGAAGAATGTTCGTGCAGATTTGGCTTCTGGTCGTTTGCCGAAAGACAAAATTGATTTGGTGTTTGCGAATTTGCGTGGAGCCGAGAACGGACGTGCTCGTGGCGCTTCGTACGGTCAACAGTATTTGCGTGATGCTTCACAGGTCGCAAAGTTGGAGACGGTTCAAACTTTTGATGACCAGATTCATCGTTTTATTGAAACTGCCGACCCTTCCCTGTTGTCCCCGGACCAGCGTGCCGCCACCGCTGCTGTGCAGGACCATTGGGAGAAGGTTCGTATTTTGTTGGAAACTGAGGGACAAAGAATTGACCCGAGTTTCAGGTTGAATGTTGGTGCTATTGACCCAACTACGGGTCGTCCACGATACATTCCGCATATTCAAACACCCGAGATGTATCGTTGGCGTCAAAGAAACGCCAATAGTGCTTGGGCGAAGTTGTTGGATGAACAGACAAGTGTTGATGTGTTGGACATGAACAACAACCTTGCTTCTCGTTTTTTCAAGAAGGGGGACCAATTTTTGGGTGATGGGCCAGTTATTCAAACTGGAACCATTGATGAGTTGAACCGTCTGTGGAGGGACTACTCCAAACTTGATTTTGATATGTTTGAGACGAGCACACAGCGCATTCTTGCCGGGTACGAGCAAACTGTTCGTGGTGCTTTTGAGGCGTTTACGTTGATTGACGAGTTGAAGAACTCTGACTTTGTTCGGTTGATGCGTACACAGGGGGAGATTGACCCTGATTATTTGAGGGCGTTGGAGAGGATGGCGAAGAGTAAGACGCAGCAGGTTGCGAATTTGAACTCGTCTGCTCGTTCGGCTGCTGACGAGTTGGTGAAGGTTGTTCAACAGACGTTTGATACGAATTATCGTCGTTCTGTTGCTTCAACTTTGCAACGCAATATTGTGGATGTTCGGGGCGAGGTTCGTGCTGGTGAACGAGCGGTGGCTGATGCTGCGGCGGCTAGTTCTCGTGCTGCTGTTCTTTCTAAGCAGTTGACTGATTTGTCTGCCAAGCAACAGGCTGAGGCTGTTGCGTTGGCTGCGATGTTTGAAGAAAAGAACGCTGTGATGATGTTCATGAACGATGCTTTGACCCGTTCACATGATGAGGCGCTTGATTTGGCTCGTCAGGCTGACCAGATGAATGAGATGATTGCTGCTCGTGTTGTTAGTGCCGAAGAGGCTGAGGCTGCGTTTGAGGCTTTCACGCAGAAAGCCAAGGAAGTTAATGAGGCGCTTCGTCGTTCTGAGGAAACTTTGGAATATTACCGTTTGTACGGTGACGAGTTGGGTCCTGCTTTGCAGAATATTTATGAACGTATTCGTTTGGCTGATGCAACGACTGCTGGGGCGTTGGATGAGCCTGAAGTGTATCGGATGTTGGAATCCGACATTCAGGAAGGTCTTTTCTCTGGGGATGAACGTGTAAATAGCGTTCTCAATATTTTGATGCGCCCGTTTGACAACACTCCTTATAGGAGCAGCACGGATTTGGGTCAGGCGTGGTTGAGTGAATCAATCAACTCGATTGGTGATACCGGAAGGTTGTTGAACAGCGTTCCAGATATGGGTGCGCCTAAGGGAAATCGTGCAACTCGTGCGAACATGGCTCGTGCTGGTAAAAGCAATAGACGAAAGTTGACTGGTGCTCAGGTTAATGACATTATTGGTCGGGGCGCAACCGTGGGCGATAATCATGAAGAGATGGCTGATGCTTTCTTCTTTATGACAGCACGAGAATTGCGTGCCGTGTATGATGCCAACGGTGGTGGTGCTGCGGGTTTGGCCGCACAGGATGCGCTAGCCAAAGAGTTGCTTGAGGGAACAAGTTCCCGTGCAAAAGTTTGGCGTGAGGCTCGTAGTGCCGTTCAGTACGTTAAGGAACAGATGGATGTTCTTCGTGAGATTGGCTCTATGCGAGTTCAGCGAGGTGGAAGGTATGCGGATGCTACGGAAACAATTGCTCGCATTGGGGAACTTCAAAACGATATAGATGTGTTGCAGTCTGCTGTTCCCGATTTGTCAATGCAAGCGTATAATCGTGCAAAAGAGTCTGTTGACCAGTTTACCAGTGCTCCGGGTTTTGTTGGAACTCCACAGTTTTCCGCAGATATGTTTGAGCGTTTGAACATATTGGTGAACAACTTGGCTATTGGTCGGCCAGAGTTGCAGAAGTACGCAGAATTTATTGGTTTCCAAAATGTTATTAGGCAAACAAGGGAAGCAATTGGTGATGGTTTAATTCCGCAGGCAAAAGGTGTCAAAGATTTGTTTCAGCAAATTGACGATTTTGTTCGCAGGGAGTTCACAAATCAAGATGAACTTGCAAGACAAATTGCCGTAAAAGAAAATTTGGAAAAGAACGCTGGCGCCGCTTTGAAGATTGATAAACGGTATACAGAAGTTTCTGCTGACCTTTTGGAATCAAGCAAAGATGCTGGTCTCAAGTTGTCCAACTACCACATCTTGCATGCGACACGCCTCGCTGTGGACGCCATTGCGGCGTTGACCCCTAGCGGTACTGCGCCAAGTGAGGCGCTGTTTGCGTTTGCTCGTTCTGGTGCTGCACGTCAGCAGTTGAAGCATATGACCGATTTTCAGCGTACGGTGTTTAATGCTGGCGAGGTGATGGAGAAGATTCGTACACAGGTGTTTGGTGGTGTTGAGGTTGCTGGCGATGTGAAGGTTGCGGGAGACAGGATTCGTTCTACGAGGGTTGCTGACCGTGCGATTGTGTTGCGTCAGGCTGTTCAGAATCTTTCTGATGATGAACGTGAAGCGTTGTATGCGGTTGTTGGCGATTTGAGTTATGTGGAGAAACAGATTTCTATCGGAACGAAGATGGAGGTGGCCCGTAGGACCACCCCAGAGTATGCGCAGGCTCGTGACAGTGTGTGGGCTGTTGAGGCTGGGAATCCGGATTGGCGTGCACAGATTGAGTTGGATATTCCGAGTTATGTTCGTACCCCTTCTCGTGCTCGTACTTATCAGTATGCGGATGATGCGGCAAGGTTTGAGACTGATGTTTCTGAAGGTGTTGCGGAGTCTGTTAATGCTCAAATTAAAGAAGCGCAGAATCGTATTAACCGAATGGAGAATGCAACGCCTCAGGCGTTGAATAAAGAAATTGACCGCCTTGTTAGTGTTGGCAAACTAACTTCCAGTGAGGCTGATGGTTTGCGCCGTGCTGTCAAAAATGGTGAAGAGGCTGCCAAGCGTACACAGAAGGTTGCTCGTGAGCGTGCTGGGGCTACCGGTAAGGGTGAGCGTGCTGCACGTCAGCGTGCTCGTGGTGTGTTGCGTTCTGGTGATGAGACGTTTGGCATTAGTCGTGCGTTTTGGATTGCCACAAGAACCAATGCTGATGGTTCCACGTTGAGTAATCAACGTGTGTTGGACTTCTTTACGATGGTATTCGGTGATGGCGAGGTTCGTGTTTCTAATAGCGGTGGCTTTAAGCGTCCTCAAGCAACGAGGGAGTTTGATGTCGGAGGAGGCTACTCGCAACAAGGTCGTCAGTGGTCTGGTAGGTCAAGAAACGAATTTTTGGAATCCGAACAAGGATTTGCTGTTAGTCGGGAAAGCACAGAAACCCTTGCAAGGGATGCGGAAATGTTTGGAAATCCCAGCGAAGAGGGCTATCGCGCGGCAGTAACGGAAATTATTCAAAAAGCAAAAGCAGAAAAACAGAAAGCAAAGGCTGAGTTGCCTGCTGGTTTGAGCAAGGATGCCAAGGAAGAGGCGTTGCGCAATATTGAACGTGACTACTGGCGTACGTTGGGCAATGAGGAAAATGCTTTAGTTGACATTCGTGCGGTTGAAAGAATTTTGGATGATATTGACAAAACCAAGGTTGATATTCGCACCCTTAAGGTGAAAGCAGGAAATGAGCCTGTCGGTAGTTTCAAGAGTCAAAGTTATGCTGCTTCTGCTGCTCGTCTTGAAGCAAAACTAAAGTCATTGCGTGGACAGTTGAACACTCTTGAGCGTGAGGCAACCCAGTTGATTCAGCGTGGGACTAGCACCCCAGCAGCAACATACAAATACATTTCTGTTGCGGATTCTGTTTTGGGTAAGGCTGGTGCTCGCACACGTGCACGTATTGAGGCTTTGCGTACGTTGGCTCGTGACCCCGAGGCTGGTGATGCGTTTAGTTTGGCTACTGGTGTTGAACGCAATGAAGTGTTGACTGGAACGTTTGGATATGTGGAGTATCTGCGTGGTCGGGCGAATGAGTTGCAGGCTGCTTATGATGCTACACAAAGGGCTGCTGCTGAATTGAATAAGATTGAGGGCAGGATTGGTAGGTCTTCTACTGCTCGTCAACGTGGAATTGAGGAAGCGGAGCAGATTGCGGCAAACCCGAAGATGCAGAAGAGAATGGACGCCGCAATTGATGTTGTGTCTGATGATGAAACTGTTCGCAGTAAAGCAACAAGAGATTTGTTGCGTTCCAAGCAGTGGACGGCAAAGGAAGAACCTTTGCCTCCACGTGTGGCGAGGATTGTTAATGAGCAGGAACAGATTAAGCGCCAGATTTTGGCGATTGAGAAAACTCCAGAGTATACGACTGCTGTTGAGCGTGAGTTCAGACACAAGGCGTTGATGCTTTTGGCTCGTTTGGATTTGACAGACCCAAACATTCAGTTCCCGCAAGCAGTTTACGATGAGTCCACATACGGTGCGTTGCGTGCGTTCGCCAAACGTGGTGCTGGTGTTCGTGAAGGTTTGGATGATTCCTCTTTGAATGTGTTCCGAATGAACGAGGTTTCTCTGGAGGAAATCGGCAACGACGTGTTAAACGGTTCGGCTTCAAAGTATGTGTTCGTTGTCGGCAATCAGCGTGTTGGCGAATCAACCGTTCGTGATGCGCTATTGAAGAAGAATCGTTCCACTTTCCGTTACACGATTGATTCTGTTGACGATGGTTCCGGAACAAAACGAATTGTGTACGTGGACAAGTCCAACGGGTCAAGGCATAGTTTCGGTGAGAAACTTGCCGATGAAACCGCTGTTGGTCGTGAAATTGTTTTGAATGACCCAGTTTATGTGTCCAAGGTGTTTACTCAAGTTCAGTCTCGTGAAGGGGGAACTTTAACTCTTGCTGACCGTTTGACTGAACAGTATTTTGCTGTGTTGGATGGAAACTTGATTTCTTTGAAGAAGAGCAACAGGATAACTCCGGGGGCGGATGGCGACAGTTTCTTTGACCCGCTCACCACGTATGCGACCTATGGTTCGCCTGCGGGTGAGCGTGTGTATCGTTTGGACAACATTATTGGTCCCGGTCAGCGCAACGGAACAAATCCTCTTGACCCCCAAAACATCTTTGACGAAACTCAGGGTCGTGGAATTATTGGAAGTTTTGATTCTTTGTTTGAAGAACCCGCTTCTCCGACGAGCAAGCGTGGTCGTGAGTTGCGTACACAGTTGGCAAGGAAGCAGGGCGAGCGTGACAAGGTTGCTGTTCGTCACGCAAAGGAAATGGATTCAATGCGTTCTGCCAGAACCGATAGGGCACGTCGTGAAGCCCAAGTTCGTGCAGCCAACATTTCGGAAGAGTTGGATGTTTTGGATTCAGAGTTGAATTTGCTTAGTGTGCAAATTGGTAATTCCAGTCCGATAACCCAGATGGTTACGGTTGAAAATTTTGTTCGTGTGTTGGATTACTTTAGGGAAAATCCGCAGTTGTTGCGTCAGTTGGGTGTAAAGGTTGACGGAGATGTTGTTTCTGATGCGAATGTTTTGAAGGGTATTGAGAAGTATGTTGAGGCGTTGGAGTATCAGAAATTGAATCCGAAGAAGCGTGGAACAATTTTGACTGGAAGACCACGCCGAACCGGTGAGGCGTTGCGTTATGAAGGTCCGCAAGGCAAACGGCGATACGTTGGTTTGGAAGTTGATAGACCGAAGAAAGTTGTTTCCACCTCCGAAGTTAGGCGTCGTCGTCGTGTTTTGAACAAGGTGTTTGACGATTCGCCACAGGGCAAGTTGTTGGCTGATGTTCGCAACAAGAACGCACGTTTGGCTGCCAATCAGAAAGAGTTGATAACTGTTCGCAATGGTGGTGAAGGCGCAGAGTTGCTTGCTGCCAAACGGTCTGTTGAAGAAGAGTTGGCTAGGGCGGAACGCAACCTGAAGTTGAATGAAAAGAACGTTTCCAAGGCTTTGCGTCAGCAGAAGTCAAAGGTTGAACCGTTGCCCGATGAAACAACTGCCGACACTGCGTTGCGTGTCGCAAGGGAAGAAGAAACTAGGTTGGCTGCCAAACCGTTGCAGAAATTCGGTGAAGCGGTTGATGGTCCTGTGGCTGCTCAGGCACGTGCCGATGCTTTGGCGGCAGCGGCACCAGAGTATGCGACAGCGTCGTGGTACGACTCTGCTGGAAGAAACATTCCGCAAATCATGGATGGTATCAATGCGGACATTTCTGCACGCCGAAGCATTGTGGAGACGTTGAAGGCAAGAGAAGTTGAGGTCAGGGAACGAATTTCGGTTATTGGCAAGATGATTGCTGGTGACAAGGTTCCTGCTGCTCAACGTCAACTTTTGACTGACGAGTTGCGTTCGTTGAATCTGCAACTTCACGGTGTTCCAAGAACACCTAAGCGTGCCGGGGAGAAGGGTTTGAATCAGCAGATTAGCGAGGCGTTGGAACGCATAAATGCGTTGCAGAAACAGCGTAGGACTGTTGAGGCTCAACTTGTGCAGGAACGTTCTGCTGCTGACACTGGTTTCTACCTTGAACTGAATTTGAACGACGCTCGTAAGCGTCTTGATTTGTTGAGTGTTTCACTTGAGGATATTCGTAGCATTCGCAGTCGTGCACGTGTGGGCAAGAAGGATGGTTGGATGGCGGACTTTGATGAGTTCGCCAATGAGGTTTCCGATGTGATGAATCGTTTGAACACGATGCCTGACGGACCCGACACACGACGCTTGGCGTCGGTGTTGACTGGCTATTTGGAAGCAAGGGCGAACTTGTTGCGTGGCACTGCTGAGGCTGCGGATGTTGCTCAGATGGAAAGAATGTTTGCATCTGGTCGTATGTTCTCTGAAGGTGACCACGTGATTTTCTCTAGGGTGATGGATGAGGGTTGGGAGAAGTTGACTGGTTCTGGTGCTTTGTCTACGTTCAACAATCTTGAGATGCGTCCAGAGGTTGCCGAAATTCTTACGAACATGGGTCGTTTGCGTGACCCTGCGTTTGTGAAGCAGATGCGTGTTTGGTTTGGTCCGTACACAAGGTTCTTTAAAGCGTGGGCGTTGTCTACTCCCGGTTACCATGTGCGCAATAGCCTAACTAACGCTTTCATGTTGGTGGCTGCTGGTGGGCGTCCACAGTTCTTGGCTGAGGGTATGCGCGAGTACAACGCTCTTTACAAGGCGATGAAGAACGGTGGAAATATTGAAAAGTATCTAAACAATTTGCCTGATTCTCGTCGGGCAATTGTGCGTGATGCGTACCAGTCAATGTTGGGTTCTGGTGTGGGTCAGTCGGAAGAAATTGCATTTGATACGGCTGGAATGTTGACGAACAATCCGATTACTCGTGCGAACAGGAAAGTGGGTGCTTGGGTTGAGCAGCATTCTCGTTTCATGCTCTCCTATGACGGTATCCGTCAAGGCTTGGATGTGAACGGCGCTACTGCACGTACACGAAAGTTCTTGTTTGACTACGAGGATATTTCCAATTTGGATTCGGTGATGCGTAGCATCATCCCGTTCTGGATGTGGACGAGTCGCAACTTGCCGTTGACGATTCAAAACATTTATATGAATCCTCGCCCGTATCAGTGGTATCAGAGTTTGCGTCGCAACATTGAAGACCAAGAAAAGACTGAGGGTTTGCCACAGTACATGCGTGAGGCTGGCGGGTTTGCGTTGGCTGGCACAGATTTCGCTGCTACGCCCGACCTTGGTTTCAACAGGTTGCAGGCTGATGTGAACATGTTGACAAATCCGACTAGGTTTGCTGCGAACGTGAACCCGCTGTTGCGTGTTCCTGTGGAGACGATGGTTGCTGGTAAGTCGTTCTTCCGTAACAGGGACTTCCAACAGTCTCCAATTCCCGTTGAGGGTCCTGTGGGTACGTTGGCTTCGCTGTTGGGTCAGCCGGTTGGTGCTGGTAGTTCGGTTGGCGGTCAGAGGTTTGTGGATGAGAAGTTGTTGTATGCGTTGGGCAACTTGGTTCCGACGTTGAATCAGGTTGAACGGTTTATTCCTTCGCAGGAGTACTACCAGCAGCGAGGTTCTACGAACCCGCTGTTGGGTTACTTGGGTGCTCCTGTTCGTGAGGTTACTCCGCAGATGACGGCTTCTGAGCAGCGTCGCATTCTTGCGGAAATTCAGAAACTTTTGGCTGCTCAACCGAAGGTGGAGCAATGACAAAAATTTACACAGGCAATCGAGACGGTGACCAAGGTAAGGCTCGTCCGGGGCTGTTGGAGTTTGTGAAAACGGTGGAGCAGGTGACGGATGGTGCGTTGTGGAACAACGGCACCTACGTGAAGCGTGACATGCGTGGAAAGCCGGGAACGTTGAGCGTACACAGCACTGGTCGTGCGGTTGATTTGTCGTGGCGCAAACTAGGAAGCAAGGGACGCAGGGACGGGTTTGAGGTGTCTCGCTGGATGTGTAAGTTGTTGAAGCAGAACGCTCACACGCTGGGGGTGGAGTGTGTTTTGGATTATTATCCGAAGCCTCACGGTCGTGGCTACAGGTGGGACCGTGACGAGTGGATGAAATATACGAAGAAAACTATCGGCGGCGCACCTTCAGGTGACTGGTTGCACGTTGAACTTTCGCCTCGTATGGCGGATAGTCCAACGCTGGTGAGGGAGGCGTGGAGTCAGATTGCTGAGTCGGACTTGTTTCTCCGTAGGCCGTCAGGTCAACGGAAGAAAAATCGGGCTGAGTAAATTCAACCATTTTGTTGACCATCCCTGTCGGGATGTGGGTAATCATTCCTGATTCGCTCATTTCTTCTTCGTCGGTTGGCATCCATGAGCATGTGAGGCTTACGTGACCTGACAGCATGCCTTCCAGTAGGTAGCCGACGGAGATGACGTATTGTACTTTGGGTGTGTATTCTTTGATTGTTATCCAGCCGTTGCTGGAATCAAATGCGTCGGTCCAATGTACGCATACGAGTCGGGGTGGAACTTTAATCACGGTTGTCTCCTTCTAGGTGTTCTTTCATGTTTGAGACGAGGTGGTCTACGAACGACGATATACGCACCCATGCGTATACGTCGCCGTCGGTTGCCCTGTCCCAAGTTTTGCATAGGTCTATGACGTCTTCTTTGGTTGCGCTCATCATGAGTGTGATAATTGTGTTTGAGTTCTCCTCAATTTTTTCTAGTTTGGAGTTCATGTGGTCTGCTTCTTTTTTGTCCATGAATTCGTAAATCCAGTCACCGCTGTTTGTTGACACGAGTCTTCCCTTCTTTGTTATGAACGTAGATGCTGTGTTCTGGTAACCCATTGACGACGATGCCTTGACCCACCTCAACGTCATTGAAATACGTTTTAAGTATTTTGACAATCGTTTCCACATGAACTGCTTTATCAAATCCGATTGTTATTTGCCTGAATGACATACTCTTCTCCCAACGAAAGTTTGAAAGTGTCGTCAAGAACCATCAACCCGACAACACAGTAACCGATGATGTCGTGAAGTGTATCGGCTATCGTTTCGTTGACCAAAGGTGCTGTCGTGCCACCGTCTTCCAAGAAATCTTTCGTGAATTGTAGGTTGGCTAGACGTTCGTATTTGTCGGTGAGACGTACGACGATACCTTTCAATCCGAAACGCATGATGTTTCCGTGACCGTAGTCGTGTTGTTTGTGTGCCAACAGTTGAGCCATCAAAGCAGAGTCCCACCAGTCGTGTGCACGTAGATACGACACCACAGGTGTCGCAATCGCAATAAACGCATCTGGGTTCGGTTCAAGGTTGTTGTGGAACGTGATGCCGATAAGCGCATCTATTCTGTCGTGCAACGTCTTGAAATCTATTTTGTTGTTCGGTTGTGACAGCGACCCGATGTGTGTGCACCATTGTGTTGCCGACTCGTCCCATGTGCTTGCCATTTCGTATCTCCTCCTAAGTTCAATATTCATCGTTAATGCTTGTTTTAGTTTATCATACGCAGCGTTTCGGATGCGCATGATGTGGACATCAGAGTATCCGAGAGTTTCACCTGCTTCCCGTAGCGACATCCCTTCGTACATTAGCAAGTGAATTGTTCTGCGATGTTTTGTCGGTAGCGAAGCGATTGCTTCTGCTACCGCTTCTCGTAGTTCCAGTATCTCATTGGCTGACGGTTCGGGTTCTTGGCCCGGTTCCGTTTCCATCAACGCTTCCATGTCTGACGATGGTCGTCGTGACTGTAATTTTTCAAACACCTCCCCAGCGAACAGGACGTGTTTTCTAGCCATCGTACAAGTCGCTGTGCAGTAGTTCGGACACATCTGCTGGGCGTAGCAGGTAGCCCCATGCTGGGTTGGTGGACCTTCGTGCGAAGTCTCGTGTCTCCAACGTGTCTTTGTTTGCTTCAATGAAACGTTTCAATCTGTCTACGGACACGATGACGAACCCGCCGTCCATTGAGAAGATGTACACCCACCATGTTGCTTTGGTTACTTGCAGCCCCGACGGTATCCATCTGCCTTCTCGTCGTGGGTTCTGTCGCATCTCTACTGCCATGTTGCCGTTGCGGTAACGGTCGGACTTCACTTCAAAGGAACCTTCTACGAGGTTCTCCAACATGGTACGAATACGTTTCTCACCTAGTTGCCCGTATTTGAGGTCTTGTGCGAAGTTGAAAGTGTTCTTTTCAATATCCCACTTACTGTTCTTCATCTAATGTCTCCCATTCTGCCTGCGAGAAACCTCTCGCTTTACCGTCTGGTTGTATGTACACCCATGTTGGGGCATCAGGGTCGCAGTTGCATCCTGCGTTGTTGCGCTTGTCGTGAACGACAATCGTCAAACATTTCTTGCATCTCACTTTCGTCATGATTTCCTCACAGTCAACTCAATGATTTGTTTGTCATCTGCCCACGCTACACCGTTCAACGCATCAAGAATGGACTTCACATAGTTGTCCACGTCGCCTTTCAGCGACGATTTGAAATCAGGGTTCTTAGTTGCGGTCACAGTAATCGTCGTCCCTTTGGACGACATGACAAGTGAAACTTCTATCGTGTGCGAAGCGTCAAACAGCGGACCCGTGTAGGCGGCAGCGACAGCCTTCTCATAGTTCGCTGTACGTTTCGGTGTGTAGACGTGTCCTGTGCGTGTTGCTCGTGGACGTTCTTTGGCGAGGGGACGGATTGGGATGAACTGTTTGTGTTTCTTCACGAGTCGTACACTTTCATCACGATTGATTCAAGGTGGATGATGCCATCTTCACGGTCGTGGAACTTGCCCCACTTCTTGTCTGCTTCTATCAGCAACGTCAACGCTTCTGCCGGCATCAAACCGTCGGCACGGAAACGGTGAGCGAGACGAACAAGTGTGCCTGAACGGTCCGACCCCTCGAGCGGACCGTTGTTCAAGATTGTGTACGTGTAGGGGCTAATCATGTAGCGAAGTTCGCCAAGCGACATCGGCGGACCTGAGCGCATGACGACGTTTCGGGGGGTGGGTGCTGACCACAGTTTTGCTACATCGGCAATCAAATCAGGGGAAACAAGCGAGTCGTAGGCTGCGAACACAAACGAAGCGAGGTCCATCGGGGCATCGTTATCGTCCAACATGATGCGTTCAATCGGTTGCTTTTCCCAACCACCGAAGTACGGCAAACGAACATAGTTGCCGTAGCCAGAAACTTTTTCTTGTTTCGGGTTCACTTCTTTGGCGGGATATTCGCACACTTGATGTGCGGCAAGTAGACAACGACGCATGATTGGTGCTTCCACAGGTGCGGAGGCGAACAGCCACAGGTGGTATCCACGTCGTGTGCGTTCAACCCATGTGCGAACCTTCTTGACTGCCAACGCTGTTTGTAGATTGCGTACAGCATCCAAGTCGGGTACGTCAATGTCTGAGCATCCCCAACGTGTCATGTTGTCATCCGTGACAGGGTAGATGCCGATGCCTTCGTCACCGATGAGGTGACCCATGAACGATGCTTGCGTAACTTTCAGTTTGACACAGCCACCTTCCCATGAACCGTGGGCGTCGGTACGCCCAGAGAACAGTTCAATGAACTTAGAAAGGGGCATGGTTGACACGCTCCAAATGTTGCGACGGTAACTCTGAGTTGCGTAGCGCACGCAAACGACCTGTGTGCAAATCCAGTTCGTAGTCAATGTCGTCAACGAGCGACCCGCCCGGTCGTTTGTTCTTCAACAACGACAACGTGACGGTGAACTCGTGAATGGTCAACAGGTAACGCAACTCCTCCAACCGTTCCTGTGCACGTTCGGAATGTGAACGGTCAAGTTTCTCAACTATCTCATTCATCTCCGACATGATTTGGAACTTCTTGCGACGAACACCGATGATGCTCGTTGCCTGCTGTTCACCACCATACGAACCTGATGACATGGTGAGTTTCGCACCGTCCGCACCTGCGGTGCGTGACGTCTGATGCAACACCAGCAAAGGCACATCGTGCCTGCGACCGAACGATTTGAGGAACGTCGCTTTGTCGGGCACAGTTTCGCCTGCTTCAACGAGGTCAAGGTAGTCCACGACCACAAGTTCGGGGGCTTGACCCCACACGTCGCACAGTTCGTGGTATGCACGTTCCATGTCGGAAGCCGACAACGGCTGGTCAAACACAGCGAGATGCGGGTAATGTTCCTCTGCCGTTGAACGCATCAAAGCGATTGCTTCTTTGTCGTCGGCTGCGACACGTGACTCCAACTCTCTCGCTGGAATACCATGCTGGATACAGGTGAGTTTGGTGAGAACCAACTGTCGTGGTTCATCGGGAATGAATAAGGCGATGTGCTTGTCACGGTTGTGACGCAACATGTGCAACAACGCCAACGTTTTACCGCCGTGAGCGAAACCCAACATCATCGCCATCTCGCCGGGGGCAACGCCACGCATCTCCTCATCAATCTGAGGTACACCCAGATGGATGCGTTCGTGTGTTGCTTGCGCCCAACGGACGAACGAGTCAGCGGCTTCGCTGAGCGGTTCATACATTCGGTATGCGGACGGTTGTTCAACCGCCAACACAGGAGAGGGAGGTGTCTCCTGTGTGGCGGTCTCCCAACGTGCCGCTAATTCTGCGGCACTAACTCTCACTTACGTGCCCGACCCTTCGGCTCCCAGTACGCCTTGTCCTGACCGACGGCCTTGAACCAAGGACGCTTCGGGTTTTCAGCCAACTGGTTACGGTTGTCAAACACTCGTGTCACGCCGTCACGCTTACATGCCGACACAAGCCACGCAGGAAGTTCACCGTGCTGGTCACCTTGAACGGTGACCGTGAAACCTTGCGAGTCCGACGAAACTTCAGATGCGTTCGGGAAAGTCTTTTGGACCATCTGAACGACATCGGCAGTCTTTCCTGACGACAGTCGGGTTTCAATCGTGTCAAACACCATCTCGGTTACGAGACTGAGCAGAATGCCGAAGCGGTCCGCTGTGACCTGAGTGTCTTCATCTTTCGTGGTCAAGTCTGCAGCAATCTTTGCGCACACCTGTGAAATGATTTGAATTTCTTTGTTATCCATTACTGTTCTCCTAACTTGTTGTCCTTGTCCTGTACGTAAACACCTTTGCATACCGACCACCAAGGACACCAGCGTTCGGAACACAGAAAGTGTTGGTCATTCTTCAACCAAGAGCGAGGGAACTCGCCATCGGTATCTCGCATCGCCAACGCCAACCTGACCAAGGTTGTCGCCTGCTCAGTAACCCACATTTGGTGGGCACTGTTGCGTTTGATGCGAACTATTTGTGAGTCACCTTTGAACGTGCGAAGCATAACACCGAAGTTGAATGCGATGTTGCCACCCTCGTCAACTTCCACTTCACCCGACTGCAAAGCGTAACCCGAATAGATACTTGCCTGAATGGACTGTGTTTGTTTCTCCAACGGCGAATACTTCCTCGCTGCTGTCTTCCAATCCCACACACCTGTGGGATGGAAGTAGTCCATCGTTCCTTCAAACCAGATTTCGTAACCATCAATCATGGCGTTTGAGAAATACTCAAACTTGTGTTCCGACTTGCCACCCAAAGGAACCTCAGGTAGCACACCAGACACGAACGCATTCGTCATTGACCGAACCAAATCTTCCCACGTGGAAGGGTCCGTGTTCGTCACCTTCACGTTCTCGGTTTCTTTGATGTGGTTCAGTTTCGCAACGGACACATGATGCGCATCCTTTGCGTCAATCCTTCCGGTCAACACAGCCTCAATACCAGCGTGCACAGCCGTACCCATCACAGCAGAGTCGTTCGTTGTGCGGAACTCGGGCGACGTAATCATTCGTCGTCCACGTTCCTGACACAGCATCGCATCACCCAGCCACGATTGGCGTACGTACACACGCTTGTTCGCTTCGTCAATTCTCATCTATCTCTCCTTCGTTGTTTGTTTGTGTTCGTTTTAGCATCGCCAACCTTTCAGGTTGCGATGCGTAATGCTTGGGCTTTGGCTACTGCCCCCCCTTACCCCCCCACGATAACAGGTGCCTCGCATTGTCGGTGGACTGACGCACAGAAATCTTTCGGCAACGTCCAAGGTTGCCACCCGTTGCCCCCGTTTTCATTGGCGTAATTGAAGATTTCCAACCCAGCAATAAGA
>Ga0222714_10003563_pt1 | contig 15756 bp, 12 predicted proteins | sample C33_3DmetaG_FD_165048 | JGI IMG/M metagenome (GOLD analysis project Ga0222714, IMG submission 165048) | Estuarine water microbial communities from San Francisco Bay, California, United States - C33_3D | ecosystem: Environmental > Aquatic > Marine > Unclassified | place: USA: California...
GGCGCCGGTGACCAGGATTTTGCCATCTTCTGGTTTAACACCGTGATCTTCAATGGCAAGTACGCAGAGCATTGAAGTATAACCAGCCGTACCAATGGCCATTGCCTGCTCCAATGAAATGCGATCGGGAACACGAACCAGAAATTCAGGCTTAACACGCGCCTTTTGTGCATAGCCACCAAAGTGTCTTTCAGATAAGCCATAACCATTTACCAGCACGCGATCACCTGTTTGCCATTTGGGGTCAGAAGATTCAGTGACTGTCCCTGCCAGATCTATTCCACCAACCATTGGCGTATTTTGTGCGATTTTTACCGGGCTATGCTCAGACATCGCAAGGCCATCTTTGAAATTCACCGTCGAATAAGCTACATCAATATGTACTTTTTCATCAGGTAAATCAGCCAAGGATAGCTCAGTAAGTCTGCCTTTTTTTACTTCATCGACATTATCAAAAACAATCGCGTTAAATGAACTGCTCATAAATTTTTCCATTGATTAGTTTCTAATTCGTGCAGCCAATTTAATGAATTGGCAAGTCAAGTCAACCTTTAAACAAGATTGATACTGACAATTAATTAATTCAGGCATAGAGATTACATTTTATGCTTGAGTTGTTAACACCTTATGTTAAAGGCTTGATTTCAGTGGTCTCATTGTCCAGCCTGGTTAAGGGGATATGTGGTTCAAATGAGTCAGCATTAGATTCTTCCATAATGAGTTTAAAGTCATCTCGGATATTTCCTTTTAATAAGGAGTTAGATTCTATGTAGGGGAATATTTGATCATAGCGTTTGATTTCAGATTGATTAATTCGGCGATATATATGACTGCGATTAAGAGCAGACGTATGTGATAGATTTCCTGACGCAATTAATTCAGCAGTCGCATGAACAGTATGTTTATGAAAATTAAAAACCCGAACAGATTTATCAGTAATATCCAGGCCATTGGCCAGTTTGGGGTTCTGCGTTGCAACACCAGTCGGACATCGATTTGTATTACAGATCAGAGAGTGCACGCAACCAAGTGCCAACATCATGCCTCTGGCGCTGTTACACATATCGGCGCCCAGCGCTAAATTTTTAACTAAATGAAAACCGGAGATGATTTTTCCGGCAGCTATGATTTTAATTTTGCTTCGAATACCAAAGCCATTAAGACAATCAGCAACAAAGACAACGGCTTCTCGTAAAGGCATTCCAACAGCATTAGAGTATTCCAGTGGTGCTGCCCCTGTGCCACCTTCACCTCCGTCTACGGTAATAAAATCGGGAGTGATACCACTTTCAACCATGGCTTTGCAAATAGCAACGAATTCGCTTTTACGGCCTATTGCCAGTTTAAACCCTACTGGTTTGCCACCCGAAAGATCGCGTAACTGCGCAATGAATTTCGCTAAGCCCAGAGGTGAATCAAAAGCGCTATGTGCAGGCGGTGAATTGACTTGAGTATAAGGTTCTACTCCTCTGATTTCGGCAATTTCGAGGGTATTTTTTTCTGCAGGTAGAATGCCGCCATGGCCAGGTTTGGCCCCTTGAGAAAGTTTTATTTCAATCATTTTTACAGCATCAATGCTGGCTTTTTCCTTGAATAATTCCGGGTTGAATTTGCCATCTTTATTACGGCAACCAAAATATCCGGTGCCGATTTGCCATATGATGTCGCCACCATTTTGTAAGTGGTAAGGACTTAGACCACCTTCGCCGGTATTGTGAGCAAAGCCCCCTAATTTGGCCCCCTTGTTCAGAGCCAGGATAGCATTGCTGCTCAATGAGCCGAAACTCATGGCGGATATGTTAAGAATGCTGGCGTTATAAGGCTGTTTGCAATCTGGACCACCAACCTGCACTTTCAAATCAGGGTTTATTTCTGATGCATCCATCGCTGCCAGAGAGTGGCCAAACCATTCATAGCCAGTCCGGTAAGTATTTAGTTTTGTACCGAAGGGCACCGATTCTATTTCTTTTTTAGAGCGCTGATAAACAAGGCTACGGAACATTCGGTTAATGGGGGCGCCGTCAGTATCCGATTCAATAAAATACTGACGAATAAAAGGACGTAGCATTTCTGCATACCAACGCCCCCTTCCATACAAAGGAAAGTTTCGACGGATAGAGTGTTTGGTTTGGATCATGTCGTAAAAACCCAAAGCGCCAAGTGGAAAGACAATAACCAGTAACCATATTGCCGGTGGCCAGAAATATGAAATGACACCGACAAAGATAAGCGTAGCGACTAAACATTTAATAAACAGGGCTTGCATAAAACTTTTCCTTAATAAAGCTAACAAATATGAACTTAAGATAAATGAAAAAAGAAACTAGTGATAGTGGATTTGGGGAGCTTAATAGTATTGTGTGTTGCAATATCTATTGTAGTGGAAGCTTGCTCCTTCTCAGATTAATGACTGGGCTTTATAAAATAATTGCATGCCTAAAGGCCTTGGTTGAGATTTGCAGGGTATATCTACGGCCGTAACAAAAAAAGAAATGTAATCAGTAACAGCATGATTTGATTAATAAAATAATCTGATTGCTCTAACTTTATCTTTTTTGGTAAACCTTTTAACTGTTAGAGAGTTAAGGTCAGTTTAAATTCATATTCAATGGATTTTTTTAAAGAGAGCAGAATATAAGAAATACTATGAAAAACAGTATGGAAATAACATGAAAAATAAAGGGTTAGCCTTGCTAATTTACTTCTTTAATTTAAAATGGGCGGCTTTATGATCATTGACTGATCAACATCTTTAAAATACCTCTCTTGGCTAAATAAAAAATTAGCAAATTGCAGATGTTCATTTATATAAGTAGCAGCTTGATTATCTAATTTTACTTTATGAAAAAATTTATTTTTTACAGTCTACTTTTTTGTTTGCCATTGTCGGTTTTAGCACAAGATGCTGAGAATTTTGATACCAAGCGCTTTGAAATGGCCAGGCTCTATGAAGAGGCGGTTATTGATGGTGTACTTGATGATGAAATCTGGCAACAGGCGACTCTAATTACCGATTTTCATCAGATACTTCCTATTGAATTCGCTACGCCCTCTCAACCAACCGAAGTCCGTATTTATTACACTGAAGATGCGGTCTTTGTTGGTGCCCGTTTTTATGATGACCAGCCTGATCAAATAACCGCTCAGGTGCTAACGCAAAATGGCACTATAAGATCTGATGACTGGTTTATTGTGCAGCTAGATACTTATCTTGATCGACGTAGTGGTTACCGATTTGGTACCAATGCGAATGGGGTGCGTTGGGATGGTATTTTTAGTAGCCCCACAGACATTGAACCAAACTGGAATGGTGTCTGGCAGGGAGAAAGCTCAATCGATGAACAAGGCTGGGCTACCGAAATACGCATTCCTTTTCAGACTTTATCTTTTGATGAGGAAAAATCTGAATGGGGCATTAATTTTTTACGGACCATACAGCGCAATGGTGAGCGAATAGGTTGGTCCTCTCGGGACAGACAAGATAATCCCGGCCAAGCAGGTATAGTCACTGGCATGAGGGGTATGCAGCAGGGCATAGGTCTGGATGTTGTGGCAGGTGCAACCTTGCGTCGAGAGCGAGTCTTCGGTGGTGGTCCTAATGCCGGTGTGGATGAGAATTTCGAACCAACGCTGGATCTGTTTTATAAAGTCACCCCGGCTTTGAATGCGGCCTTGACAATCAATACCGATTTTTCAGCGGTTGCTGTCGATAGTCGGCAAGTTAATTTAACCAGGTTCTCATTATTTTTCCCGGAGCAGCGGGATTTCTTTTTACGTGATTCGGATATTTTCGAGTTTGGTAAAATTGGGACATATGGCTTCGATGGCACTAGTGGAACGGGTAACTCGCTATTGCAGGGTGCCAGTCAACAAAATGCCAGGCCTTTTTTCTCACGCCGCATTGGCTTGAGCGGAACAGGCTCCCCAGTGGATCTTCAGGTGGGTGGCAAGCTCAGCGGCCGAGTGGGAAATTTCAATGTTGGTTCGTTGGTGGTGTCGCAAGATGAAGATATCGTAAATGGTGTGGAAGCCAATGAGGTGTTCGTTGGTCGAGTGGTAAGAAATGTGCTGTCGGAATCACAAGTTGGCATCATATTAACCGATGGAGACTCTCAATCTAATCTGGGCAATACTCTGATAGGCACGGATTTTCGCTATCGAAATTCCACACTGCCTAATGACAAGACGATAGAAGCCAATGCCTGGATACAAAAAACTGATACTGAAGGAAAGCAAGGCGATGATTTAGCTTACAGTTTAAGTTTAAGTTCGCCCAACCAAACAGGCTTGCGTGGTGCAGCGGTATATAGCCGAATTGAGAAAAACTTTGATCCAGCCGTTGGCTTTGTTAATCGGGCAGGGATTCAGGATTTAGCTTTGGATGGTGGTTATATCCATCGCTTCAGTAGTGATAGCTATTTAAGAAACATTTACATTGGTGCAGAAGCTTATCGAGCCGAACTGCTGTCTACTGGGGAGATGAACTCAGAACTAATGGCCGTACGAATTGGTCTGTTCAATCAGGAAAACGACAGGTTTTTTTCAAAAATTCAACGAAATCGCGAAGTTCTATTAAATGACTTTACCATTTTCAGAGCCTCTGACGGCAGTCGTTCAGTGGTGATACCAGCAGGTGAATATGAATTTTATGAATGGCTGGTTTTTCCAAATTTTGCTGGCCAGCGCGTATTATCAGGTAGCTTGAATATGCAAGTCGGAGAGTTTTATAACGGCGATCGTTTACAGCTTGGATTCAACTCTACCTGGCGCCCAACCAGGCAATATGAATTGGGTTTGAATTACAGTGAAAACTCCATCAAATTACCTGCGGGTGATTTCAAAGTACGGTTAATCAGCATGACAGCCAATATTGCCTTTAACTCCAAATGGTCCTGGTCAAACCTTTTGCAGTATGACAATGTTTCAGAATCGATGGGTTTGAATAGTCGTTTGAACTGGATACCGGAAAATGGTCAAGAAGGGTTTCTGGTATTAAATTATGGCGCTCAGGATATTGATAAAGATAACAGTTTTACTTCTACAAATTTGGACCTCTCATTAAGGTTTACTTATACTTTTCGTTATTAATAATTATTCAAATAAGAAATGATCACAGTCTATCCCTATAGCACTTTAGGCAAGGCAAATCATGGCTGGCTAAAATCCAGTCATCACTTTAGTTTTGCTAATTACTATAACCCCAGGCGTATGGGCTTTGGTACATTACTCGTTGTTAATGACGATTGGGTTAAACCCGGTTTTGGTTTCCCCCCTCATCCTCACAGAAATATGGAAATTATCAGTTATGTGAGATCTGGTGCTATCACTCATGAAGATAACAAAGGGCACAAGGGTGTGACTAAAAATGGCGAAGTGCAGGTTATGAGTGCTGGTCGGGGAGTGGTTCACTCTGAATATAATCGAAGTAAAGATCCATTAACCTTTTATCAGATATGGATTAAAACCAACAAAATGGATATAGAGCCACGCTGGGAGAGTAAACAATTTCCTAATGTCCCTGTCGAAGATGCTTTGCCGATGTTAGTGTCAGGATATCCGGAAGACAAAAACAAAGCATTGTTTATTAACCAAAAAGCCCGAATTTTTGGTGGCAAGATAAGCAAGGGTACAGTGATTGAGCATGCTATTGAGCATCAGGTTTATGTATTGGCTTCAGATGGGTGTTTTGAAGTAAATGATAATGAATTCAAAAAGACCTTAAATAAAGGCGATGGTGCAGAAGTGACTATGAGCAAGACGCTTACCCTCACTGCGCTGACAAACTGTGAAATTGTCCTGATTGATGCCGCTGCACAGTAATCAAGTGCATCACCTGAGACCCATTATTTATCGGTCTAATCGAATTGGTTAAATTCGTTATTCACAAATCAATATTAGTTATTCAAATCATATTGTGTTGATGTCTGCTCTCGAAAGGGTAATTAAGAGTCCGAAAGAACCAATTCTCAGCGTGCTTCGTATGTAGTTAAAAAGAAACAAGCGATAACTATGTCTTTAAAATCCTTAACAACAGCTTTAGGTATTGCTGGCTTGCTGCCATTTATAGCAACTCTTTTGGCAGCGCTATCGGAAACTTTCGTAAGCGTTATAAATTTACTTATAGAGCCGAAGAAAATTTTCATTTTTTATAGTGCTGTGATACTGAGCTTTTTATGTGGAGCATTCTGGGCGAGGCTGCTCAGCAGAGATTTCTCATTAAGAATTGCTTGTCTTCTCGTATTGACTAATATTTTTGCATTAGCTGCATGGGTATCTCTCTTGATTGTTAGTGAGGGCCTTGTTTTATCGCTACCATTACTGATCTTGTGCTATTTGATACTAATTTATTTTGAATATACGAATGTCGAACTGGTATATGGGAATGTCTATCCTGAATATCTTAAGCTGCGTATCGGGCTTACCTTTTCGGTGGTAATTATGCATTTGGTGATGCTGATAATTAGCCTGAGCCACGGGGCCTGAAAAACGTTATGAAGCTTACATTATTTTTTGATAGTTATTGCCCGCTTTGTGCCGCCGAAATGAAAATGCTTCAGGACTTTGACCTTGAGGGGAAATTGATATTTGAAGATATCCATGCAAAAGATTTTGAACTGCGTTATCCCAAGATTGATCCTGTAAAAGCGGATAAAATTTTGCATGGATTATATGAAGACGGCTCAATGATTTATGGTCTTGATGTTACTTATCAGGCCTGGCGAACAGTTGGTCGAAAACCCTGGCTAGCTCTTCTGCGCTGGCCAATTATTCGGTGGTTTGCAGATATCGCTTATCGGTTTTTTGCACAAAATCGTTACTCGATCTCGTGGATATTGACAGGTCAAAAACGTTGTTCAGCATGTGCCACAAAAATCTCTGAAAAGCCAAATGTCACCGGGTCAGATGTCAGAAAATTCTGAGAGTAAAAAGCAAGCTGGCCAAGTTGCGATTGTTATTGGCGCCACCAGCAGGATTGCAGTTTCACTAATTGAGCGCTTGACCGATGATGCAGGCTTGAGCAAGATTATTGCTATTAGTCGCCAGTTTTCTGACAAAGCTGAATCCGGTTTAAACCATAAGCTCTGTCGTTTTCAAAGTGACTACTCTGAAGAATCGATCAGCAAAATATGTGAGCAACTAAGATCTGATAAAGCAGAAATCAGCCGCGTATTTATTTGTAATGGGATTCTCCATGACGCTCAATTACAACCGGAAAAACGTATTGAGGATATTAAAGCTGAAAACCTGCATAAGGTGTTTGAAGTTAATGCAGTCATTCCCATGCTTTGGATTAAACATTTAAAAGACGTATTAGCCAAAGAGCAGGGCTGCGTGGTGACCGTTTTTAGTGCAAGAATAGGCAGTATTGAGGACAATCGGCGTGGCGGTTGGTATTCCTATCGTGCATCCAAGTCAGCATTGAATATGCTGTTAAAGACAGCTGCCATTGAATATGAAAGAACGCACAAAGCAACAAAATTCCTGATTTTTCACCCTGGCACAACTGACACCCCATTATCCAAACCTTTTCAAAAATATGTCAGTCAAAACAAGCTATTCGAGCCTGAATTTGTTGCAGAACAGTTGTTGGCCTTGATAGCAGCGGGTCGTTTGGACAAAAGCATACAGTTCCTGGCCTGGGATGGAGCTGATATTCCCTGGTAAAAAGATTCACTTGAATATAATTACAGTTAAAACAGCTGGGTAACAATGATGATAAAGCAGAATCTAAAAGACAGTCCCTTTGCAGCTGAAGATTCAGCAATGGCTAAAATGGAAAGCATGGCGCCAAAACCCACTCAAATAACTAATAAAAATAAACCACAGTCTTTCAGTTATTTTGAGAAAGTTATTGTCTTGCTAAAACAAAAAAAGAAATAAGCAACAGATAAAAGCTATGCGAAATAGCTTGGAATAGTCTGTAAAGTTCTTAATATCCACCTAAAAAAATAATCTCAGCTAATTTTACTGAGCCCATTTTTTTTATGGTTCAGCCTAAAAGGTAAAGACTCTTTTTTTCTAGTAATCATAAACTCCTGTATTGGCAGTAGTATAATATTTTATTTTTGAGGCTTGCTTATGCTAGCCTGCTGACCTAGCTCAGGATACGCGGATAAAAATATGAATAAGATGCGATTGCTCAAAATATTAAAAACAACATTGATTCTCGGTTTTGGCTTAGGCTCTGCCTTTAACTCAGCGAATGCCCAAGACCCTGATGCGGAAATTGTGTCTACTTTTACTGAGCAGCAAGTGGCTTTAGGGTTACAAGCTTATCAATTGAATTGTTCCAATGGCTGCCATCAGGCCGATTTGACCGGTGGCGGACCTGTTCCGGCCTTAAAGGATTTGGCTTTTCTGGGCGTCTGGGGAAACATCTCTACGTCTGAATTATTTGATTCGATTAAAACCTCAATGCCTCCGACTAATGTGGGCGGATTGTCGGATGAAACCTACCTCGCCATCATAGCCTTTATTTTATCGGCCAATGGGGCTGCCGCAGGCGATACCCCATTACTGGCTAATTCAGACATCACCATAAACAGCGTTACCACCAGCAGTCAGCCAGGGGGGACGACGAAATACGAGCAATCAGGACCGACGGGCATAACGGTCGTCGGGCAAGTGCCAGATTACCATAGCATCAGCGATGAAGAGTTGCGAAATCCCGGCCCCGAAGATTGGCTAATGATAAGGGGCAATCATCAGGCCTGGAGTTATAGTGCACTTGATCAGATTAACCAGGAAAATGCCAGTGAACTGCGTCTGGCCTGGGTTTGGGCCATGAGTGATATCGCGTCGAATCAAACTTCTCCACTGGTTCATGATGGTGTGCTTTATTTATTTAGCCCGGGCAATAGGATCCAGGCCTTGAGAGGGGATACCGGGGATTTGATTTGGGAGCAAAGTCTCGGGGGCAGGGCAGGTACCATGCGTGGCATGGCTATTTATGAAGATAATCTGATTATTAATACGCCTGATGGTGAAATTGTCGCAGTGAACGCGGCTAATGGAGAAGAGGTTTGGCGCATACAAATAGCTGATGGGTTTACCAATACCAGCGGACCTATCGTCGGCAATGGCAAAATTTTTACCGGTATATCCGGCTGTACTACATTTAGTGAACAGAAGTGTTTTGTTAGCGCCTATGATGCCAATGATGGTAGTTTACTTTGGCGTTTTAACACAGTGGCCCAATCAGGTGACCCCGGTGGGGATAGCTGGGGAGGTGTTGATGATTTGTTCCGTGCAGGCACAGATACCTGGATAACACCCAGTTTTGATCCGGAATTAAATCTGGTTTATATCGGTGTTTCACAAGCAAAACCCTGGGTCGCTGCAAGTCGTGATATGAGCGTGTATGATGATGCCCTTTATTCAAATTCGACTTTAGCACTAGACGCAGATACCGGTGAATTAGCCTGGTATTACCAGCATGTCCCCGGTGAAACCTTTGACCTGGATGAAGTATTTGAACGAGTGCTGATCGATCTCGATGGTGAAAAACTGGTTTTTTCCGCAGGCAAACATGGCATCCTCTGGAAGTTAAATAGAGAAAGCGGTGATTACATCGATCATCAAGAAACGCTATACCAAAATGTATTTGAAATTTTTAATCCTGAGACCGGCAGACCTCAATATCGAAATGACATTGTTGAACAAAGAATAGGCGAATGGATGCAAGCCTGTCCCTCAACCGCTGGTGGTAAAAACTGGCATCCCATGAGCTACCATCCTCAGACAGAAAGTATTGTCTTGCCCCTTAGCCAAAGCTGCGTAGAAATAAAAGGGCGAGAAACGCGATATGTTGTCGGTGGCGGTGGTACCAATGCAAATCGACGATGGTCAGAAATGCCTGGCAGCAATGGCAACGTCGGTAAGGTGGCGGCCTATAATGTGCGCACGATGGAAGAACTCTGGTCTTATGAGCAGCCAGCTTCATTCCTAACCGGGGTGTTAACAACAGCTGGCAATCTTGCATTTGTTGGTGATTTGGACAGGACCTTTCGGGCTTTAGACGTTGAGACAGGCGAAACACTCTGGCAGTCACGACTAGGTACTTCCGTCCAGGGCCATCCAATAAGCTTCAGTGTCGAAGGTAAACAATATATTGCCGTACCAACAGGCTTAGGCGGCGGCAGTCCGCGGACCGTCCCCTCTATTTTGACGCAGAGGATTCGCTACCCCAGTTCGGGTAATGCCTTATATGTTTTTGCTTTACCTGATTAAAGTAAGGTAAATGCTTCAGTCAATTAAACACGCCGCTGAGGTATTGCGTAAAGCGCAGGAAACAGGCTTGGCTTGTGAGCCGATCCGTGAACTAATTTCTGGTCAAAATCCAGAAACTGCTTATGCTGTTCAGGCATTTAATACCGAGTTTTTTCTCAAGCAAGGTCGCCAAATGGTGGGCCGAAAAATTGGTTTGACCTCTAAGGCGGTGCAAGAACAATTGGGAGTTGATCAGCCGGATTATGGAATTTTGTTTGCTGATATGTCACGCAATGAAGAAACGCCAATAAATATTTCTGATGTTTTACAAGCTAAAATAGAAGGTGAAATTGCCTTTGTTTTAAAAAAGGATTTGGGCAGACAGGATAATACAATCGACTCAGTAATCGATGCGGTTGATTATGTGTCCCCGGCATTGGAAATTGTTGGCAGCCGAATTAAAAACTGGGATATCACTTTTACTGATACAGTTGCGGATAACGGATCTTCAGGCTTGTTTGTTATCGGCAGATCTCAATGTCAACTCGATCAAATTGATTTAAGTCGCTGCACTATGGAAATGCAGCGCTTTGGTCAGCAAGTTTCGGCAGGAACTGGCGCTGCTTGTATGGGTAATCCACTGAATGCAGTGCTTTGGTTGGCGAATACCATGGCAGCAACAAATTATCCTTTAGGTGCTGGGGATATTATTTTAAGCGGCGCCCTTGGCCCCATGGTTGAAGTGAATGCGGGTGATAGTTTTGAAGCACATATATCTGGATTGGGATCAGTTTCGGCAAGATTCTCAGATTAAAAATTCTACTGAACATAATTTTATGTAAAGGGTTTAATCTGGAATGACGAATAGTCCTGCTGGCTTAAGTGTATCTTTCAAACTTTAGTATTTTATTTTTTACCTTTAGATAAAAAGATCGGCTGACGACAAGCAGCACTTTCTTCCCAGTTTGCCCCTCAGAAAGTTACTGTAAATCGATATTATGATTTTATATATGAGGAGCGAATAAAATCATTAGCATCAGGATGGAATAGATTAGTCCATTAAAAAATAGGCTGATAAACCCTTAGAAGGAATTAATAGTGGTTTTAGTCAGGATTTGCAGCAATAAAATGCCGGAGCTAACATTGGCTTCATGGCTTCTATTAAATAGAAGCCAAAGCCCTTGGGCGCTATAGGAAAAATAGAGCACCCAAGGTGAAACCAGCGACAGTAGCTTTGAGAACTAAATACTTATAGTTCATTCTCATGCATGACGAAACATTCTTTCGGACTCCACTTGGAATCATCAGGTTCTTTCATAAAGTGCATGGTCGTTACCCAGGGTTCAATAAGATAAACAGGGTCTTCTACAATAATGGTGTCTACAAACCAGGTTGTGCCAGCAGGTGTTTCAAACACATCGAAGTATTCAGTGACCTTCGTCTGGGCGCTATGCGGAATGCCATTTTTTCGCAGGTAGCCAGGAATGAGATTGGTAGTAAGGGCTTCAAGTGAACGTGTGGTCGTGCCCACTCTTGGTGTTTGGCCAATTCGCAAAGGATTGAAGTAACTAGGTGCAGGTGAATCTTCCCATTTTGCCAGAGTATGCCCCTGTCTTGATGGCGCACCTGGAGCCATTGTTTCGTCAAAATAAAACATGCGTGTTTGCATGCCGGCATCAAATTCCATTTTAAGTGTCAAATCATCTTCCCAGCTTATTTTTATGCGGCCAGGGCGGTGCATGATACCTGGAGCGCCATAAGCAAGACATTCGTTACCTGCATCATTTTCAGGGCGCCATGACATACCAATTTCTCTGGCAGCTTCGTTTTCCGGAATATTGGCGAAGTCACCAATCAGGGGAGTCGTCATGCGCCAGCGCCAGTCCTCGGAAACAATGGATACCCATGTGCCGGTTAAGTCTATTGGCGCGCCTTCTCTGCCAGGTGTGGCTTCAGCTGGGCCTGTTCTTTGGGCGCTGGCCATGGAAGAAGTAAGAGCCAAAAACAGAATAAGTGAAAAAAGCGAAGTGATATTTTTCATGGTTTACTCCATCCCTTCTATTAGGCTTTGGTATATTGCGGTAATAAATTCTGAAGTGGTTGGCCCTCCGCGTGGTCCACCATATTCCGTGTCATAATCTACGGTTAGGCCACTGACTAAAATCTGATTCAGGTTGCTGCCCTGGTCTATCATGTTTTTGACCCGATCTCTAACAATGACCAGCATGTTGCGGTATTCAACAACATCGATTTCATCGCCAATACGACCATGGCCGGGTACGACATAGGTGCCACCTTCTGCATTGGGGCCTGGAATCATAAGTGCTAGAGTAAAGTTCAAGGCTTCTATAAAACCATTAACTGTGCCGCCGCTGGAAATATCAATATCAGGGTATTGGCCTGGTATAAGAAGATCGCCCAAGCTGATGACATCAGAGCTTCTAAAAAAAACAATGCTGTCACCATCTGTATGCGCTTTAGGCATATGGTAAACAGCAATGCCTTCACCATTCATGTAAAAATCAAAGGATGGAGTGAAATAGGTAGTGGTCAGCGTTAGAGACTCAACATCATTGTCAGCCAGATAAAAGCGGTTCAAGACATTTTCATGCGCCAGTAAAGTAACACCGGTGGTATTGCCTCCAATGGCTATATCAACACCCGCGCCTCTGCCTCCAAAGCCTCGAAAACCCAGGTTTTCTATAGTATCATTCCCTGCCAGATGAAGTGGATCAAGGGCAGTCGTAATAACTTGGCGAACAGGTTTGTCAGATATCTCCCGGATAAGTGACATCATTTCCTCAACATCAGAGGGGTCTGGCGTGTCTACAAATACGATGGCTTCATTACCTATCTGAACGGTGACATTGACATCAGCACCGGTTAGCATATAAATCTGTCCTTTTACATGAAACAAGCCAAGTGCCTGATTCATCTCTGCTGCATTAGCCCAGGCACCAATGAGTATGCCAAACAGGCAACTCTTTAGAAGAAAAGGCTTAAGGTGTTTAAGGTAGTACATAACTTTGCTCCGCGCTTTGGAATTTTATTTTTCTTGGAAATTAGATCAGGCTTACTCGCACTCTTCTGTACAAAACTCAGCATTGCCAGGAGGCTTTTCCATGATGTCCATATATTCAGGATACATGGTTTCGATGCCGCCACGGGTAGCCGAGTATGGAATACGGTAACGCTCAGCAAATTCCATTATCCAGGGGTTCTGACCGGGCAAGAAATGGGGCACAATCTGCCCGAGGGCATTCACTGGTAATTCCTGTAAAGGAACGCAGGAGCTTGGAGACTGTCTGGCAGAAGGGTCTCTCACCCAGGTTTGGCTTCTCACCATAGGCTCTTCCAAAAAGACAGGGTCATCAATGACGGTGACCACCGTTAAATAATCCCCATGCATAACCCAATGTTCAGTGGCTGTTCTTTCACTGCTGGCAGCCAGACCATTACGGCGCAAATAGCTCTCTTTAAAATCAGTAGTAAGAATGTTTAGCATGTTGCCATCGAAGCTGCCGGTGGAAAAACCCTGAAAAGTATGAGGGGCTATTTCAGGAGGACGCTCGGGATTATTTAGCCAGATAGTTCTCTCCATGCCCATGAAACCAATACGAGTTTTGAAAGCAATAGCCTGCTGTGTAAGGGGATCTATTATCCGACTGATATTCAAGTCGGCTGCACCACGCATCGAATAATCACCACCATGCTGTCTGCAGATATATTCACTCACCACGGAGATACGATTTGGGTTGTAGCTATCGCCACGCATTCTTGCAGCATCATTGATAGGCATGCCGGTATAGTCAGCAAGGTTCGGTCCAGGCGAGCGTTCCGGTAAGTCTTCATGATACAGAGGGCGCCAATCACCGGAAAAATCAATTTCCTGTGCCAGCAGGCCAGAGCTTAGTAACAATGCAGCAATGAAGGCAAATAGATTAAACAAGGGAATATTTCGGGGGATCATGCAGTTTTCCTCTTGGCGGAATTATTAGTATTTTAGACTGAGGTAATGCGAATAATTCTTATTTTTGCAATTTACTTAGGGATTGGCTAGTTATAAATTGAAAATACTTATTTTTTGCAAAATGCTTTGGCCTATCTGTTATGTAACTTTATGTCTGGAAAAAATGAGCTGGCGTCTAACAATGCTTCTCATGGCTTTTTTTAGGTGAATCAAGCTGTTAAATGAAAGGGGCTGCTCTTGAGCAAAAAACACAATTAATCCCCAAAGTCGTAAGCAGTAAAATGGAGTTGATTATTGAGTTCATAATCAGCCCTGTTTAAAGAAAAAATGTTTTTAGTTTGCAGTGACTAAGTTTGGTCGTTGCGCTAAGTGGTCGGTGATTTGTTCATAGGCCAGAGCAAACTCCAGCACTTTCTGATCTTCTCCATAATTACCAATAATCTGCATTCCCATGGGTCTGCCCTGCTTATCAAAACCGACAGGAACATTCGCGGCAGGTAAGCCGCCAAGACTGGCATACAAGGTAACTTCCATCCACCGGTGGTAAGTGTCCATTACGCGACCATTAATCTCGGTTGGCCAAGGTGTTTCTTTTGAAAAAGCAAACACCTGTGAAGTAGGAAGCACGAGAATGTCGTAAATTCCGAACAAACGGTCTAGTTCTCTATACCAATTTTCCCGAATTATATTGGCATTGGTGACTTCATTCTCGCCCAGGCCAAGATATTGCTCAATCTCCCAAACCACATCTGTTTTAAGCAGGGCACGGATAGTTGGATTGTTATAAAAGTCCAGCATGCTCTCACGTGAATTATGGCGTAGTGTCGTCCATGAAAACCAAAGGTCTGATGGATTCATGCCTGGCATTATGCTTTCCACATTGGCGCCAGCTTCAGTAAGCGTCGACAGGTTTGATTCGCATAAATCAAGAATACCCGACTCCATTGGAAGATAGTTATCAAGGTTACCTAGCCAGGCTAGCTTAATATCACGCAGGTTTAGGGGAGAGAAATTTTGCGCAACCGGTCCAGCAGATATAGTCTGCAACAAACGAATTGTATCTTCTGTGTTTCGACCCATAGGGCCAGAAGTGGAAAGGGCGCGAGGCTGAGAACTTCCTCCAGTTAAGAGATTTGCACTGGGTCTCAATCCAATAATATTATTAAAGGCACCAGGGTTTCTTAATGAGCCCATCATGTCACTGCCGTCTGCTACTGGAAGCATGTGCGTAGCAAGACCGCTGGCAGTTCCTCCACTACTACCTCCAGCCGTAAGGTTAGGGTTATAAGCACTGCCGGTTGCGCCGAACAAAGGGTTATAAGTTTGCGAACCAAATCCAAATTCGGGCACATTAGTTTTGCCGATAAAAATTGCACCTGCAGCTCGCATTCGAGCTGCTTTATCGCTGTCAGTTTGAGCTATTCGATTAGCAAATATTGGTGAACCATCGGTATAAGGTAAGCCGGCTACTGCGGATAGATCTTTCACTGCATGAGGCATGCCATGCATCCAGCCACGATACTCACCTCGAGATAGAGCCTGGTCAGATTCCAGAGCTTGATTAAGCAAGACATCGT
>Ga0222714_10003566_pt1 | contig 15753 bp, 33 predicted proteins | sample C33_3DmetaG_FD_165048 | JGI IMG/M metagenome (GOLD analysis project Ga0222714, IMG submission 165048) | Estuarine water microbial communities from San Francisco Bay, California, United States - C33_3D | ecosystem: Environmental > Aquatic > Marine > Unclassified | place: USA: California...
GGCAGCAGCCATTCTCTCTCTGAGGAGAGTTTTATATGTGGCATAATCAATATCAAAAACATCTTCAAGACCAAGTAGTCTTAAAATTCTTTCATCAATCTCTTCATCTACAAGATTCTCTTCACGATTTCCTTCATCCTTAACAGGAACGAGGGCAGATTCCTTCTTTGCCTCATCGCGTATAGATTTTAGGAGATCGTCAAGATCAGATGCCATTTGCTTGTTGGTGTTTTAATTTTTCTTCTTCAAGGTGTTGTTGGAGTAACGCAACATAAATGTCACGCTCCCAAGGCATCATATTTTCTATCTCTGTTAATGAGTATTTATGATACTGCATCAAGGCAAAATTTAATCTAAAGTAGGCCTCCAAGTCCATGTGACTTAGGCCTACGCGAAAAAACTTGCCAATCCTTCAAGAACTACTTCACTCTCAACCTTAGTTTTTGGATTAGTTACTTTAATTGTATGGGAAAGTTTAGGCATTGTAGAATAAAACTTTTCAATCTCCTTAAACTGTGAGGAGTTCATAGATTCGATAAAGTCTTTAATCTCTTTCTTGGTACAGTCAGCAGCTGCCCAAACTTCTTCTTCAGTATAAATTTTATCAATACAAGATGCGATTAATTCAAATGATTGATCCATTCCAGAACCACCTTCCAAATCAAAATTATTTTTAATGAATTCATCAAGTGATGGATACTTCATTTCCATCATAATGCTGGAATCGAGTTTGATTTTATTTGTATGATCTTCATTCTTTTCAACTCGAATATCATCCAAATTGATTTCAACTTTTGCTGGAGTTACTTCATCATCTGGACAAATAATATTAACTTCAATAACTTCTCCAACAGACTTACCACGAATATTAAGAAACAAATATTCAATATCAAAAGTAGGAAGTGATTCTACCTTAATATTCTTTGTAAGAATACAATTTTTAATTACTGTTTTAATCGCTGTAGTAATTTGTTTCGTGTCTTCACTCTCCAGAGCAATGACAAGAACTTTTTCTTCCTTTACAAGGAAAGGTCTATATTGAATTGTTTCTCCTGTTGATGGCAACTCAAGTTCATATGTTGGTGTAGCAATCTTAGGTAAAGGCATAATGTCCTATAGAAGTTTCAGTGTGATTATTTAGTTCAATCCCTGTCGCCTTCTGGTGTAATCTTGTCCTGTGAGAGTGATTGTATTTCCAGAAGAATTCGCAACCGATTGTGGAACACCGCCAGTGCTCAAGAGACCAGTACCAGTAAGACCAGGAAGAGTCAAGTTACTAGCATTAAATTTTGCCTGTTCTATTGGAGATAGTGCTTGATTGGAAGTAGTTGATGTTGTTTGATCTTGTTCCCCAGAACCTCCAAGTTCATCAATATAATATCTAATGTAAGAAAATGATACCGTACACTGTAACAAATTAGAGGCATCATATGAAACTGGCATTGATGCTACAGAGATAGGATAAGCATTTACAAAATTGTACTTTAAGTATGATTTATAGTCTCTTTCATACTTAATTATTTCCAGTCCTCCATAATATTCTTTTGGATATCTCATTCTATAAGAATAATTTGGTGATGTTACATTATTTCCTTCTCTAGCTATTTGCTCTGCGGCAATATATTTTATCCAAGATTCAAATAATCTAATTGGGAGATATGTATTTACAGAACGATCTGATCTGCTGGGAGAAATCATTACATAAAAAGTCAGATCAATTCTATCATCAAACAATCTACGATAAGCGTGCCTTTCCGTGACACCAGTGTAGTCGTTGTTTATTTCTGTGGTAGCAAGAGATGATCCTGGAAGAACTGTTTCAGAACAACAAAGATGTAAGAAATTTCTATCATATCCAGATAGATTATTATCCTTTTTGAATTGATCCCAAGTATATCCTCTAGAACCAGGAGGCTCTGAAATAAAAACATCAAAATGAGACGTTGTTGCTGGTCTCAGTAAGTTCGACTTAATATCAGATACTGACCTTCTAGTTGGTGTTGGTGATGCCATCTATAAATAGATTTACCTTATATATTATGTAGCAAGGATAATGGCAGAGAGTTTAAAAAGTAGATACAAACCCTCTTTCCCACAAAAATATAAAGGTAATCCAAACAATATTATATGTCGTAGTAGTTGGGAAAGAAAATTCTGCCGATGGTGTGACTTGAATGAAAACGTATTACAATGGGGAAGTGAAGAATTTCATATCCCTTATGTTTCTCCAGTAGACAATAGGGTTCACAAGTATTTTCCAGACTTTATTATAAAATTAAGAGAAACTACTGGTAGAATTAAAACATATGTGATTGAAGTGAAACCAAAAAAGCAGACACAACCACCCAAACCAGGTAAGAGACAAACAAAATCATTCATTTATGAGGCAAAAACATTTGCTGTGAATCAAGCAAAATGGAAGGCTGCTCAAGAGTTTTGTGCTGATAGAATGATTGAGTTCAAGATTATAACAGAAGACGAACTAGGTATCAAGTAATGGACAGAGGACTCTCCTTAAAACAAAGTTTACTTGGTAATGAAAGTCCTGATGACATTATGGAAATGATTATGGAAACTTTTTCTGAGGAATTAATTCCAGAGGTTGGTAACTACTATACATTTGTTTATAATCCAACAACACCAAACATACAGTATGATCAATATCCACTAGTGGCAGTAACGGAAGTTTTTGCTTGGGGATTTCGTGGAATTAATTATCACTGGGGATCAGTAAGAAGTTATGGATGGGGTGAAGTTGTTGGTAAGTTTCATCCTATCAAATCTACAGAAGTAAAATCAATGAGATCTTTACCATATGCTAATTACCTCATAAATAACTAGAAAACCATTGTGTAATGGCAGAGTTTAAACAAGGAACAGCAGAAGAAGTGAAAAGTGGTGCTGCTCAATACAGAGCAGGAGCTATTTTAGGAACTCAAGAAAGGACGTTTGTTGGTAGAGATATAAAACAAACAGTTTCTCCTAGTGGAAATTACACTATTACCAAAGGTAATCCTGGAACTTCGATATATCACAGAACAGTCGTTTATCCCACTCAAGATAGTGCAGGAAAAGTAAATGGTGCTGAGAGAGTAGTATATATTGAAAAAAATGGAACTTGGCAACCTGCTGCTATTTCGAAAGATGGGGGAAAAACATATCAATTTTCAGATTCAAATTACCCAACAATGTCTGGAGTTGCTGGAGTAGGTCTTCAAAATGAATTAAATTCCAAACCACCAAAAGGAATTCGTTTAAATGTAGATGCCCAAGTGAATAAATCACTAACAAAAGCAGGGGTGCCAAAAACTCAAAAACAAGCAGTTGTTGATTCTATTAAAAATAATGCTGATCAAAATCCACCGCCAGATGGACAAGGTGGAGAAAATACACAATCAGACCAACCAACAAAATCTCTACCAGAATTAACTGATGTAAAAGAGAGAACAGACTATGGCAAAGAAGATTTTAGATATCCAATAGATTTGGCAGATAAATATCAAGATTATTTGAAGATCAGAATGGTCAAATATGTTCCAAGAGGACTGAAAGGTGTGGGAAGTGGTGATGAAAGTTCTTTCGTAGCACAATCTAGACTTGGAGCAGGTGAAGGTGAGGGAGAAAATAAAAGATCTATACTTGCTACAATATATCTTCCAGTAACAGGAGGAATATCAGATAGCAATGGAGTTGATTGGTCAAAGGGAGACATGGGCCTTTTAGAGCAAACTATGGCCAATTTTGGAATGTCTGCGATGATGGGTGGAGCTCCAGCAGCTGCTGATGCAGCAGGACAAACTGCCGGAGCAGTACAGGCAAATGCAGGAGCCCTTCAAACTGCTGTAGGAACTGGCATAATAAAGAGTTTGACTGGTGTTGATGCCTTACAAAGAGAAAGAGGTGCTGTGTTTAACCAGAACACGGAGTTATTGTTTAATGGTGTTCAACTTCGCCAATTCTCTTTTAACTATAAATTCTCACCAAGAGATACTGGTGAAGCAGAAATGGTGAAAAAAATTATCAGAACTCTTAAACAAGGAATGAGTCCTAAAAAGGCTAATAACTTCATCTTCATAAAATCACCACACACATTTTTCTTATCATATCATCTTCGAAATCAAGATCACCCATATTTAAATAAATTCAAAGAGTGTGCTTTAACAAGTCTGCAGGTAAACTACACTCCTGATGGAAATTATGCGACATATTATGATGGATCTATGGTTTCATATTCGGTTACTATGTCATTCCAAGAACTTGAACCAGTATTTGATGATGATTATGGCAGCGGTTTCGAGAACATAGGGTACTAAAAAATGACTTACTTCAGACAAATACCAGACTTCAATTACGTAGATAGAAATGTTGGATCAAAGATTGGAGACTATACAAGAGTCAAAAATCTTTTCAGAAGAGTCAAATTAAGAGAAGATATTTTTCAAAATACTTCTTTCTTTGAAAAATATCAAATCGAAGGAGATGATCGTCCCGACAATGTTGCTAACAAAATTTATGGCGACTCTGAATTAGATTGGTTGGTTTTAGTATCAAATAATATTATCAATATTCAGACAGAATGGCCTATGCCACAACTTACTTTTGATGCTTATATTCTTGACAAGTATGGAACATATGAAAATGCTAGTGCTGTACATCATTATGAGACCATAGAAGTAAAAAATTCTCAAGGAGTTGTTCTTGTTCCTGCTGGTCTTCAAGTAGATGAAGGATCTTCTTACTCATACTATGAAGAATTCAGCGAAGCATTTGTTTCAACAGGAGATTTTACAACTCCAGTGACAAATATTGAATATGAGGAGAGAATAGAAGAAGAAAAAAGAAATATATTCATTCTCAAACCAAGATATCTTCCAATTGTTTTAGATGATCTTGAGAGAGATATGGGATATAAAAAAGGTTCCTCTGATTATATCAGCGGAACCTTGAAGTCATCTAGTAATATTAGATTGACTGATTAATCATTCTTCAGCAAGACGCTGGAAGTATGACAGAGCATCATCTTCATCATCATCGGTCTTCGAAGATCCCAAAGAATTGAGTTGAGCACTCAGATCTTCAGGGAGTTCAGACTTCTGTGAACGTGAAGAGAAATCGGGAGTGTAAGAACCACGATCATTGTCCTCATCATCAACCTCTTCATCAAGACGAGGACGAGATGCTGGTTTCTGGCCCAGAACATACTTCAGACGCTTTTCAAGATCGTCATAGGACTTGAATTGATCTGGAGCAACGATTGCTGCGAGAGAGTATTGCTTCTTCCACAGGGCTTCCAGAGCATCATCATCTTCCAAAATAGGAGAAACACGATCAAACTCTGACTTATCATAGTTCCAGTAACCGTCTTTCTTGACGATCTTCAGTTTGAAGTTAGCACCCTGCCAGAAATCAAAAGGATTGATGGGGGTTTCATCTTCAAACTCAGGTTGCATAGCTTCCATGATCTTATCAAAGATCTTCTTACCATACTTGTACAGGAAGACTTTACCTTCATTCTGAGGATTGGTTGGATCCTTCACAACATAAATGTTGGAATAGAAAGAAAGTTTACGCTTTTGTTTGCGAACAGTTTCTTTATCAGCATCAACACCGCTGTTCCACAGTTCGCGGTTATATTCCGACACAGGATCTTTACCACCAGTTGTGGTCAGAGAGTTCTCAATGTACCAACCACCAGGACCTTGGAAGGCATGAGAGTACATTTTGACCCAAGGGAGATCTTCCCCTTCAGGTGCTGGCAGGAAACGGATGACTGCGAAACCGTTACCAGTCTTGTCCATTTCGGGTTTCCAGAGACGGTCATCACCACCGCCACCAGAGTTATTTACTTTCTCAACTTCTTTAACCAGTTTAGCAGTCAAAGAACCAAGAGAAGACTGCTTCTTAAGATCAGCAAAAGACATTCGGATTACCTCGGATTTGTTTGGATTTGGCTTTTGTGTACTTCGTTATTCTACAGGTCTGAACCTGTCTTGTCAATCTGTTGCTTCATGACCTCCAGAAGAGAGGACATGTTGTGAAAGATGACATTCATATCAACGTTGCTAGGAAGGCCCATTACAGCAGCAGATTCGGAAATGCGTTTTTTCATTTCCTTTGCCTCAGGATCATCAGATAAACTCAAGCGAGTATAGAGAGTTTTTTGTTTGTTTAAAAGTCTCTCCAAAATTTCAACATGTTTTATTTTTTCTTCCTTATTCATCGAGGGAAATTTAAACACATTATTATAAACTTCTTCTTGAAGTTCTGAGATTTCAGACATTTCTGCCCGAACAATTTCCGAATCAAAGAAACTCATTTATCCCCCTAGAACAATTTCTTTTAGAATTTTCTTATAATGAAATACATCTATATGTAGGAAAGAAGAATATTTTTTTATTCTTAAACTTACGGTTTCCCACACTGGATCTTGAATATGATTATCAAACTGTTGTCGATAGCCAAGTATCCTATCCAAGATTACCATAGATTCAATAGAAACATCCCCACTCAAATATTTTTTAAGAATTGTAGGGTGTCCCTTTTTAGTCACGAACAGTGAATCTAATTTCTGATTCGCAAATGTTTTTTCCATCTCTTCCCTGAAGAAGTAAGAAAGAGATTGTGTACGTTTTTTCCATGCTGTATATCTATCTTCACCGTCGCGTATCATTTCTCCTATCCAAAGCTTACTTGGATCAGTGCAGGTGATAAAGTTAGATACAAAGAAATTAACTACTTCTTCATCTGATTTATTTCTGGATAACTTCTCAAACCAGAAACGATCTTTACGTTTATAAAAAGATTGTACAGTCGCACGAGTCTTTCCACAATACTTGTGGTAGTCATACTTGTCTTTGGTGAAATGATTCTTCAAAGACAAGTAACACTTATAAGCATCAAAAGGCATCATTAAAAAAAGTAATAATAATTACAGAGGTAATTTGGCCCTAGAACTCCTCTTCAAAAAGTTTAGTTCAATTGCCTCATACTTAATTTTTTCTTTTAAAGGTTTTGAGATTAACTTTGAAACCGATTCAAGATCAATGCTGTTCTGATCACAGAAATAAATTACAGCATCAATATAAGACATATTACTATTGTTGGTAACAACATTTTCAATCTCTTGAGTAAACCTAGATGGGCAGTAAAACTTTTTTTCCAGTACCTTCTCTAGTTCATTCTCCATTTGTTGACCCAGTATTGTGATGTACAAATTCTTTAATATAACGTACCAATAACTTAATATAATCCCCTTTGTTCCTTTTGTCAAATACTTTTATCTCACCTTCAGGAGTTACCATAAGTGTTATAAGTTTTTTGATGGGGATTCCAGTCAATTCATAGTATGCCGCCGCATAAAACATTTCCTGGACAAAATAGTTTTCAATCCACTTTTCAGGTTTAATCTTAGTGGATGTTTTAAAGTCTATAACTGCTAATTCGCCATCGTATTCTGCAATACAATCAACTCTACCAGCTAAACCAAGGTATTCTGAATAGAGTGTACGCTCAATAGCATGTATATTATTTATCTTATCCAATTCATCCTTAGCATGATGGAACATAAACTGAGTTGCTGGTTGATAATCATCCATGTTCAACTCTTTATTTTCAAGATAATCTTGGCAAATTTGGTGGAAATCTGTTCCCCTAGCAGTGGCTTTTCTTGTAATTTTATTTGCTTCTTCAATACCAACCCGCTTACGCCAATCAATAAAGATTTGTCGATTATAAAAAGAAGTTACAGAAGTAATAGATGGCACCCATGCTCCACTTGGAAGATTGTAGAGACGGATGCCATTCGTTTCTTTCTTTTCTAATTCAAGATCACCCAAGTAATTATGATGTATGAAATGATTTTGCATGATATTTTTCTAATAAATTTTGATCCATTTGTGTACAAAGTTTCAATATCGATTCATCTTTAATATCTACAGTATATTGTCTCTTTGATATAACTGGTCTAACTGTATGCATTCCAATTAAACCATATGCTTCCATATCATTTTCTGGAAAATTATTGATGATCTCATTTAGATTATGAGTATAATTATTTTCAATGTTACAGAAAGAATATACTTTAGATAACACATCTAAAGGTTTATTAATTATATCATCATAGAATATAAAAAGACAATTTTCAAAGTGATTGTCAATTAGATTTAGAGAGCAGTTATAAGACCTTATAATTGGCTCACTATTTTCTTTGAACATTAAATCATAAAGTGAATCAGTGGGAATGTTATTAGAATCATACAAATTAACAAATGATGAAAAAACTTCAATTACTGGTCTAAGTAAAACAACAAATTTTGGGGTTTCAGTAATACAACGTTTTATTAGAGAAATGTTAGATTCATGCCCCCATGATCTTGATTTGTCAAAGACAAATTTAGATTTTACATCTTTATAGTATATGTCAATTATTGGTTCAATAAATTCAGCAGCATCTCTTTTAGATGATATAAATTGCTCTTTACAATTTCTAGAAACAGATAAAAAAGTATCCCAAATTAATTGACATACTGGGGAATTACCTGCAGAATGAATGTTTGGATTTTGAGATAGTAATGCTGATAATAAAGTGGATCCAGATCTTGGAAGTCCAGTATAAAAGATATAATTATGGTCCAAGATTACAAACCAAGATCAATTTTAGCAAGTAAGTATTCTTTACAGAGACCTGAGCGAACGATATCATCCACTCCGAATTCAATAATATCAATAGATGGCATAGCTCTCAAGATAGTCATGAAATCAATAATACCATTTCTCTCATTTGTTTTGATTAAGTCGGATTGTGTGGCATCACCACAGAACATAATCTTAGAGTCTTCACCAACACGAGTGATGATTGAATCAAGTTCGTGGAAGTTTAGGTTTTGAAATTCATCGACAATAATGATTGCTTTATCAAGAGTAGTTCCACGAATGAAAGAAGTGCTCCAGAAACTAATTGTATCCTGTGCTTTGAGATTTGAATAAAGCATCTCAAAGTCAGCATCAGTTGGCATTTGGAACATATACTTTACCATATTCTTATAAGGAATCTGATAAAGAGAAGACTTGTCCTCATGGTCTCCAGGAAGAAAACCAATCTCACGAGTTGCTACAAGAGAACGAACGATATAGATCTTTTCGTAAGGAGTTGTTTGATCTAATACATCACACAAAGCATTGTAGAGTGTGATGAATGTTTTACCTGTTCCAGCAGCACCATAAGCAACAATGTTTTGATTTTTATCATAAGAATCAAACAATACTTTTTGGTTTTCAGTAAGAGGTTCAATATCTCTGAGCAACTCAGAGCTAATTGGTTTTTTCCTCTTCATTTGTTTCGCAGTCAAACCTACACCAATAGGTTGATCAGTGGTCTTCTTTCTTCTTGGCATATGTAATTAGATTGGACGAACGTTAGATCCTGGAGCTTTTGATGCTTTACGAAGAACATCATTCCACCCTGGATGAGACTTCTTTAATTTGTCATAGACTTCACCGATCTCACCGCAACTAGGTGCGGTGGTTGGATCACTCCAGTCTCTATCCCATTCAGGATTATCCTTTTTCCACTGGTCCCAGTCGTGAACACTCATTGCCACTTCTTTTTGTTCACCAGTTGTTTTATTAATAACAGGATATGTAGCCATTAAGTTAATTTCAAGTATGTGTTATTTATTATACCCAACCCATTGCTTCAGCAACAGCAGGGAATTGATCGCAGAAGATACTCTTAGCACCATTAGCAATGTCCATGTGTTCCTTCTGTGTGCCATTGGCCGACCTCAGATCAATGTAATGGATCCAAGACCTCACAGTACCAGTCATATACAGTCTTGTAGGCGTAGCCAGGGGCAATACAAAGCGGGCACACTCCTTTGCCACACCAAGTTCTAGCATTTGTTTGTACAATCCCATAGAAGAATCAAACAAAGTATCCATCTCAACTTGAAGTTTCTGAACTACTGAAGGATCTAGATCATCAATAGAGTTTTGGCGATTCTTTGTATCTTGGCGGCGAAGTTCTGGAAGCGGAATCTTTTCACTAAGCAAAGAAGAATCAGCATATCGTTGAGAAAATTCTTGATATGTAAAAGATCTGTGTCGCAGAATTTGAGCTGCGATTCCTCTGGTGGTGTTAATCTCCAGAGTCATACTTGCTTGCTCAAAGATGCTCCAATGTTGATGCTGAATACAATACTTAAGAAGTCCAGAGAACTTTTCATTCTCCTGATTATTTGGGTTACTTACCCTAGCACAATATGCCATGTGCTTCTCCGCATCTGGAGTTACACTAATCAATTTAATCGGGGTATCCATCGTCGTCATAAAATACTTCGTCGTAATCGTTAATGAATCGAGAAACCTCTTCATATTCTGGGCCAACATGGTAGGCGTCCACATCAGAATAAACTTCTGACTTCAAACATTCTACCAAAGACTCAAGGTTTCTAATAATTAACTTGAGTTTATCTTTGTCCATTTAGTTACGTTCTGGCAGTTCAATTCTACACAAAAAAATGGGGGTAGTCAACCCCCGATTAGACTATTGCAGTATTCTCCTACAAACTCTCTTACACGTTACCTGATCATCATCGCATTCAATTAAACAATTATAATAATCATTTATCAAGTCCAACTCATCATTACATTTATCCAAAGTCTCTTCAAAATGTTTCCATTCTGCAAGTTGATTGAAAGAAATAAGGTTATGCATAATGCCTCCAGGCAATAGTAAATTAATAACAAAGAATAGTTTTGTTACATGGGCATAATCCCGAAGATATTATTATTGTAATAAACTCAGATCATTTGGTCAATCAGCAAATATACTCACAAAAAAAAGAGGGGATTAACCCCTCCTGTTAAAAATTGGTTCTACCGATAACATATCTTCAAACCATTCTCTTAAATGTATTTGGTAGCAAGACCAATACTTACACCCCCTATATGTTAGTTGGTAACAAGCAGGTGGCCTGCTATCCTTATCCATATCATCATAATGATATGTGTAGTTTTCCATTACTTACTCAGCAACATGACTTCAGCATAAATCAAGAGAATGAATGCTGTTGATCCGCCGACAATACCAGCGATCAAAGGAATCATTTTCCTGCTCCAACCAGTTGTGCTAGTTGTGCATTGTGACGGCGATCTTCTTTTTGCTTCTTCTCTTTGATGAGTTGAAGGAAATTGAGTTTCTGCATCACTTGTGCCCCTCTTTTACAAACTTGACGCCACGATAGACTTCATTTTGCTGTTGGGGATGTTGCATCATTTGCTGTTGATATGCGATACGCTTTTCGGTATCGTATTCAGCACCACGATATACGACTTTAGACATTAGGGTTCTCCTTAAGTGTTTAGGTTAAAGAGCGTTCCTTCAGTCGGCTTTTGCGTCTTGGAAACAACCTTTCTTGGTTACCTGTTTAATTTCATAAACAAGATCATTCTTTTGCTTATCATCAACTAAAGGATTAGCATTAATTCTACCAATCATCAATTGTGCTTGTAAGCAAGTTAAGAATAGTTGTTCCATAGATGAACGATCCGTTCCGAGTCGGCTTACTTCCGTCCCAAAGGGATGAACGTAAGGTCATTATAGACCTATTGATCTATATAGTCAATTTCTTTTGTAAAATGTGATACAAAATTAAATAACTTTTCTTTCTTTAAAGTATTGTAACGTTTCTTTTAAACTTCCAATATGTTCATGGTCGATAGTAATTTGTGGGTAGGCAGCATCTTTACCAAACTCAGCACGAAATTGTCTATCACTAAAATCTGCACCAAGAACATACTCTCTATATTCTCCACCAAGGCTTTTTAAGAGCATACGAATACGTTCACATTCTTGATTACCATCAGTATAAAGAATTGCGCTAATAGGTTTAGTCACGTTGCCTCCAGTCATCAGGTTTATCTTCTGTCCACCAGTCAATCATATCATCTACACTATCAAAACCACGCTTTCCAAAGCGATCATTACCAAAACCACCAATGTCTAACTGATTCAGAAAGTCATCCATCTCGTTCATGTCTGGGTTTTCTGCTTTCCTTCTTGCCTGCCGAAGGATAGTAGCAGCAGAACGATTAGATTTTGCCAACTTTTCTGCCCAGATCATGTCCTCCAAACTGACTTCTTCATGAAGAACAATTTTTTCACAAATTGCTTCTAATCTTAGTCTGTATTGGGTTGAAAGCATTTTAGTTATCCGAAAGATAGTGCTCTAATTGATTAATTCGTTGAAATTCTTCATATGCTGTTTCTGAACGAATATGAAGAATGTCCCGAATGTCATCCATAATGAAAGTTGGATCAACATAGTCATCAAGATACTTATCAATCGCTTCTTTTAGATAGCGATATCTATGCCACTCTGGTGAATAGGGTTTGTAGTTCATGATAAAAGTTACACATACTTAGATCATAATACTATTTAAGGAGTTTGTCAACGCTCAATGTAACTTAATGTGTGATTATCTGCTTTTAATTGTTCGATGATAACATCGCATCCAATTTTAGGATCACAATCACCACAAGTAAAAACGTCTACTGCTGCTTCTCCTTTTTCAGGCCAAGTGTGAATGCTAATATGACTTTCAGAAAGTAAGGTAAGTACAGTGACTCCTTGTGGTTCAAACTTTTTTGAGATGGTTTGAATTACTGTAGCACCACTAATAGTAGCGGCATGTTCTAATAATTGAATAAGACATTCTTCATTATCCAGTAAAACAAATGAGCACCCATAAAGGTTTAGCAGATAATGTTTTCCCATTACTCTAATGCCTCAGGATCAATACCATATTCATTTATCAATCTATCGATCTGAGTCTCTTTACCAGATAATTTTTCAATCTCAAAGAGAGATGACTTTTGATACTTCTTTAATTTTTTATATTCTTTAATAATTTTCTGAACTTCGCTATTTCGAATTTTCAAACGAAATTCTTTATCTTCAGAAGGGCTAGCAAAACCCTTAAAACCATCAGCGTTCATCTTTTCTTCTTTTTCTCCTTTGGTTTATCTCCCCAGAGTTTGGGATTAACTGTTCCATATCCAAAATCAATTTTCTGTACAGCACCTTTTCCATATCTATCATAGTACATATCAAATAATCTTGAGACCTTACTACAACGAGTTAAATCAACATACTGTACACCATCAACAATATACCAAATTAATCTAGCATCATTTGGAAAACTTTTATCTTTTGCTACTTCTATTGTTGTTTTTTCTAAAAGAATTTGGCATCCATAATCAGATGGCACAAGATCGTTTAATTCTTCTCTAAATTGTGCCATTTCTTTTTGATTCTCCAATGCAACTGTCACGAACGACCACCCCATCGAATATCTGGATATGCTTGTTTTACAACATCATGGGATATTTTGTATTTAGTCTCCAGTGCTCCATCCTTAATAAGGATTAATACTTCGGCTTCACGGGGATGAAGACCTCTAAGAAGATTAATGAACATCATCTCTCTACGAATTTTACTGAGAGAGTCATTACCACCTTTCACAAAATGATAAAGATTTTGAAATTCTCTACGGAGAGATGTTTTTCCTCTACCATCCAAATCTTGTCCTGTAGCTGATTCACCACCTCTTGCTTCTCTAGCCAAATTTTCAGAAAGAGTTCCAGAGTATACTGATTGATCTTCAGCATCACCATAAGGAACTTCACCTTCAGGGAGAAGACTAATTACGCTTTCATCAAAATTAAAAACAAAAATTGTTTTTAGGCAATCATGTTCATACTTTTTAAGAACTTCCACCTTTTTGGCAGTTGTTCTTTGTTTGGATGTCAAATCAAGAATTTCAAACACAAATGGATTGATAGGAAGTTCTTCAATCTCAGTCGTTGTTTGCGTTGTAGTTCTTGTTCTATTCGTCGTCTTCTTCTTCGTAGTCGTCATAATCGTTTTCAAATCGTACTGCTAAAATTTCATCTGGTAAAACATTACCATTTTCATCAAACATCTCTGGGTGTGTATAAGCAATATTAGTAGAATAGAAATGTTCTTTTGCTAGCCATCCTACCACACCTCCTACAAAAAAGAACATAATTGATATAAGTGTGCTGATGGTGAGAGTTACTGCTAACATCTTTTTTCTCCAGAGAATCGTTTATTTTTTCCTGATGTCCAAGTAGAAGTTCAGGTGTAAAACAAACTCTCTGCGGAAAAGAGTAACCATTTTACCAAACTTTACTTGGAAAGTTTTTGGTGGATCTGGTCTCCTCCTCCTATTACGTAGTAATAATTCTACACCCCGATTGATTTCGGGTTCTGATTTATTTAGTGCTCTTCTTACGCCTTCCTGGTCGTCTGTCATCACTATACCTCAACGCATCTTCTAGAATGCCATGTAAATAATTTTTAATTTTTCTTGCTTGTGGTTTAGGAATATGACCATATGCTTCACGAAGCAATTTATGATTATTATCTGAACCACCCTCAAGATATTCTTCAAGTTCGCTTACAAGATCTGTTAGTTCCTTAGAAGTTTTGCTATCGATAAAATCATCGACTTCTATTTTTTTAGTTTTACGGACCATCAAGTAATCATAGAACTTCATTACAAATTGGCCATTGAATGCGTAATCAATCGCTTTCTCTACGTCGTTACAGATTTCTTGAAGATTATTTTCCATTAAACCAAATTTTGTTCTTTTAGATATTTAATTGTATCCGTACAACCACCAATTACTTTTTCATCTAAGGTGACTTGTGGAAATGTAGATCCTTGACCAAATTTCAGATAAAATTCATTACGATCAAAATCCGTGTCAAGTTTATATACAACATGTTTTAGTTCGGATAACTGAAGAACTTGTTGAATTTTTGTGCACCAAGGGCACCCATCTTTTGAATAAACTGTAAAAGTCATGATTGAAATTTATTTATAGATTAAATGTTTTTAATTCAGATTCTGATAGTTGTTGTTGAAACTCAACTTTCCAAGATCCACCAACACCTCCATCCATATTAACAATAATATCTCTAGTAGGCAACTGTTTAGGACGATTGATGTCAATGATATCCCCAGGTAAAGGATTAAATTGATAGTAATGCCCTTCACCCCTCATACCAACAAGAGTGATAGCATCTCTTAAACTTCCACAATCAGCGATCTTTTTACCCTTAGAGCTAAATATAGAATAGTAACCGTTCATTTCTTTTCGTATGGGTATGCCTGTTTTAGATCAGGGTTTGGTTGTGATGGGACAAGAGGGTTACGACTACGATTCTTAATCACAATGAAAGCATCATTCTGATAGGTAACTGTGCCAAAAGGTTTAGACCACTTCGGATTTCCATTTGGATTAGTGGCAGTTCCAGTTACAGCAACACCGCCAATTTCAACAGCAATATCATCATCAGCAGTCCATTCAAGTTTTTGGAGGGCAATAGAAAGTTGTCCCAACCATTCAGCACTCTGCATTCTATTCTCCTTTGATTAGTATAAAAAAAGAGGGTCTCTCGACCCCCAGTATATCACAGAGCATTGCCTCGTGGCAAGACTTCCTCTGGAAATACAAAATTTTCATGGGGTTGGTCTACGGGAGCCATCCAGGCACGGAGTCCTTCGTTGAGAAGGATATTCTTCGTGTAGAAAGTTTCAAACTCCGGATCTTCTGCTGCTCTGATTTCTTGAGAAACGAAATCATATGCACGAAGATTGAGGGCAAGACCAATAATACCAATAGAACTAGTCCAAAGACCCATAACGGGAACAAAAAGCATAAAA
>Ga0222714_10003567_pt1 | contig 15752 bp, 13 predicted proteins | sample C33_3DmetaG_FD_165048 | JGI IMG/M metagenome (GOLD analysis project Ga0222714, IMG submission 165048) | Estuarine water microbial communities from San Francisco Bay, California, United States - C33_3D | ecosystem: Environmental > Aquatic > Marine > Unclassified | place: USA: California...
GTCGGCCGTCTCCGGCCGCCCGGTGACGGCAGCAACCTCGTGGCCCAGCTTGGCCAGAATGGCCGTCGCCACCGACCCCACACCGCCTGCCGCGCCCGTCACCAGAACCGGCCCGTCGCCCGGCTTCAGCCCGTGATCCTCAAGCGCGATCACCGCCAGCATCGCGGTCAGGCCCGCGGTCCCCACCGCCATCGCCTGACGGGTCGTCAGGCCCTCCGGCAACGGCACCAGCATATCCGCCTTGACCCGTGCCTTCTGCGCGTAGCCGCCCCAGCGGTTCTCGCCCACGCGCCAGCCGGTCAGAACAACCTTGTCGCCCGCCTTGTATCGCGGATCATCCGAGGCCTCGACGGTCCCGGCAAAATCAATCCCCGGAACGTGCGGGTAATTGCGGACAAGCCCGCCCCCCGGCCCGATGCAAAGCCCGTCCTTGTAGTTTACCGTCGAGTAATCGACCGCGACCAGAACCTCGCCCTCGGGCAGATCGGCAACGCCGATCTCCTCGACAGCCGCGCTGGTTTTGCCCTCGTCGTCCTTGCGAACGACCAACCCCTTGAAGCTCATTGTTCTTCCTCGCTTATTTCGGTCCGTGCCAGTCGATCTGGCAAATCTCGGCGCTGCGGCCGTCGAAATCCCAGACACGGCCGTAGGCGCGCACCTTGCCCTTGCCAGCCTTTGCAACCGTAATGTCGGGGCCCATCCAGTATTCGGTATTGGTCACGACGATATCTTGTCCGCCGTGGCCCGGCACCGGCGTGATCTCGCCCTGAATGGCCTTGCCCACCATCAGGCGGCGCGTCTTGCCTTCGGTCTCGAAGATCACCGGCGCACGCTCGGCTCCGAGGAACTCGGACACCAGCACCTTGAACAGGCCGGTCGTGCCGCGGGCCTTGCCCGAAAAGATATTGATCAGCCCCTCATACGCCGCATAAGAGGCGCGCTCGTCGATATAGGCGGCCGCCTTCCAGTTGCCGCGCCCCATCTTGCCGGGGATCTCGAGAAGCAGGCCCACGTTGAGCCCGCCCAAATCCTCGTCGCCGTAATGGCCGCTGTCGATGCGGATCCCCGCCCAGCCCATGCAATAGCCTTCGGTCGGCGGGTGATCGCCAAGGCTGATGACGCAGGGGCAAAAGACGGTGCAGTTGCAGTTGAGGATCAACTCACCCTTGATCGCCCAGGGCACGGTGCCCGTGGTCGGCGCGGCAGCCGGATGGCGGCTCGAGATCTTGGCCGGAGCGGCAATCTTGTCGGAAGCCATGAAATATCCTTTCGCTTAGAAGATCAGTGTATAGGCGGCAGCCGCCAGAAGCGCAAAGCCCGCGGGCCGCGTCAAAGGGCGACCGAGGTCGGGCAGTTTCTCGAGTGTCATGAAGAGCGTCGCGGCGCCCATCCACAAAAGGTTCATGGCGCCGCCGACGAAGCCCAGAAGCATCAGGGCCCAGCAGCAGCCCAGACAGACCGCGCCCAGTTCGAGCCCCATCTTGAACGCCAGCCCCGTGCCCTGCGCCCAGCGTTCCATGAAAAACGTCATCGGCATCCGGCATTTCGACAGGCAGGCCGCCTTCAGGACCGAAAACTGATAGAGCCCCGCTCCGGCCAGAAGCCCCGCGGTCAGGATCGGCGACAGGCTCGCACCCGCAGGCGTCAAGAGGCCCTTGGTCGCCAGGACCCATTGCAGCCCCGCCCCCAGGACCGATGCCCCGCCCCAAACGACGAGATAGCCGCCTACAAGCGCCGCCAGACCGCGACCATCCCCCGCCCCCGCGGATCGCAGATCGTCATAGGTCCGAGCCGCGGGAATGAATGTCGGAAGCATCATCGCCGCCGACATGAGCGCCCACATCAATAGAAGCGCCAGCGGGCTCGCCTCGGCGGCGGAAAGGCACAAGGTCTCCCAATAGCTCGCCGGCATCGCCCCGAGGTCAGCCCCCGGCAACTTGGCCGCCATCAGCGCCACCGAGACCCAAGCCAAAAGGATCGCAAGGTAAAACCCGAGCCATGCCAGCCCCCGCCCCGAGAGCGGCAGACGGAATATGGCTCGTGCGCGGTCCATGCCGCTCCTCCTTCGATTGTCCCGGCGAAACTCCTCTCTCACCCCGCAAAAGTCAAAGCCGCCCGGCACGATTATTTTCAGCCCTCAGCCCTTCTTTTGGCAAAAAATACTCCGGGGGAGGCGCCCGGAACGGGCGACGGGGGCAGAGCCCCCTCTTGCTCCGGCGCCCGCAGCCGCCTACATAGGAGTCGTCTCGCAAGAGACTATGGACATAAACGCGCCTGTAATAAGCGGATCGGACCCGGGGGCGGTACCCGGCGGCTCCACCAAAAACCCTTCATTGGGGGCAGAGGGGGCCGAAACAGGATCGACGAACGTGTAAAGAGGATGGCTTTGTCCCGGTGAGCGACCACCGTTATCGGTGCAAAACGTACAGTTGCCAATGACAACCGTGCTCCGGCAATGGCTCTGGCTGCGTAAGCAGTTCGAGTCGCCGAAACTAAGCCCTTGCGCCTAGCAGCGTAAGGCGGGGTTCGCAGGCACCTGGCAACAGAAGCCTGCACTTTCCCCTCGTCCGCTCTTGATCTGGTGCCGCGCCCCATGCGCTATGGCGGCATGACCTATGCCGACCTTTTCCGCGCCTTTGCCCGTATCGGCCTTCTGTCCTTTGGCGGGCCGGCGGCGCAGATCGCGCTCATGCACCGCGAACTGGTGGACGAACGCAGATGGTTGACCGAGGCCGAATTCCTCCGCGCCCTTTCCTTTTGCATGATGCTCCCCGGCCCCGAGGCTATGCAGCTGGCGACCTATGCCGGCTGGAAGCTGCGCGGGACAGGCGGGGGCCTCCTTGCGGGTCTGTTGTTCGTCTTGCCGGGTGCGGTTGTGATCGCCACCCTCGCGCTCCTCTACCTTTCCTTCGGAGATCAGCCGCTCGTCCGCGCCGCTTTTGTCGGGGTCAAGGCGGCAGTGATCGCCATCGTCATCGAGGCGCTGTTGCGCGTGGCCAAGCGGGCGCTGAAGGGCCGTCTGCATCTGGCGATTGCCGCCACCGCCTTTCTCGCGCTGGGCGTCTTGCACCTGCCCTTCCCGCTTGTCATCCTCTGCGCCGGTCTCATCGGCGCCCTGGCGTCCAGGCCGGGCAAGACAGCGCCTCAAGCTGCCCCGCCCCTGACCGGCGCCGTCCGTGTCGCCTTGGTCGCCGGTGCGCTCTGGGCAGCGCCCCTGCTTGCGGCAAAGGCTGTCGGAGCGACCTTCCTGTTCGAGATCGGCGCGTTTTTCTCCAAGCTCGCCATCGTGACCTTCGGTGGTGCCTACGCCGTTCTGGCCTATATGGCGCAAGACGTCGTCACCGGGCGCGGCTGGCTTTCTCCGCACCAGATGATCGACGCGCTCGGCCTTGCCGAAACCACCCCCGGGCCCCTGATCCTCGTCACCCAGTTCGTGGCGATGCTGGCAGGCGCGGCAGAGGGCGGCATGCCAATTGCCCTGCTGGCCGGGGCCATGACCCTCTGGGTGACCTTTGTTCCCTGCTTTCTGTGGATATTCGCCGGCGCGCCCTACATCGACTGGCTCGCCAGCAAGCCGCGCCTTTCTGCGGCGCTCTCGGGGATCACGGCCGCGGTGGTGGGCGTGATCCTCAACCTCTCGGTCTGGTTCGCGCTCCATGTGGGGTTCCGCTCGGTGGGCGAGGCCACTTTCGGACCGGTCCGCCTTCCCATGCCCGACCTTGCCAGCGCCGACTTGCTGGCGATCGTTCTGGCGGGGCTGGCGAGCTACCTTCTGCTCCAACGGCACTGGGGGCTCGGAAAGGTGCTGGCGCTCTGCGCCACTCTGGGCCTCGTGCTCGGCCGCTTGGGCGGGCTTGGCTAGACCATGCCAACGCCCCTTTCATCCGGGGACGAATCTTTTATGGTGATGCCATCTGCTAGGAGACCTGCCGTGAACCGCTCCATTGATTACGGAAACCTGATGCACCGGGCGATGCGCGGCCTCATTCAGGAGGTTCTCGCCGGCGTCGCCAAAACCGGCCTTCCCGGCAAGCACCATTTTTTCATCACCTTCGACACGCTCCATCCCGATGTCGAACTCGCCGACTGGCTGGCCGACCGCTATCCCACCGAGATGACGATCGTCATCCAGCACTGGTTCGACAATCTCGAAGTAACCGACGAAGGCTTTGCCATCACGCTCAACTTCGGCAACAAGCCCGAGCCGATGTATATCCCCTACGACGCGATCAAGACCTTCGTTGATCCTTCGGTTGAATTCGGCCTGCGCTTCGAGACGCAGGACGAGGCGGGTGAGGAGGACGAGGACGCCGAGGCAGAGACGGTCGAAGAAGCGCCGATGCAGGAGATGGCCGAGGACGAGGCTGAGAAACCTCGCGAGGCCGAGGTCGTCCGGCTCGACAGCTTCCGCAAATAGCCGAAAGGCTGCGTTTGCGCCGTTGCGTCGCGCCCCGCCGGGCGCTAAACGGCATACAATTGCATACCACAGGATCACGCCATGACCCAGACCCGCACCGAGACCGACAGCTTTGGCCCTCTGGAGGTTCCCGCCGACAAGTATTGGGGCGCCCAGACCCAACGCTCGATCATCAACTTCCCGATCGGCTGGGAACGCCAGCCGGTGCCGATCATCCGCGCTCTTGGCGTGATCAAGAAGGCCTGCGCGCAGGTCAACAAGGCACAGGGCGATCTTGATCCCGTTCTGGCACAGGCCATCGCCGCCGCCGCGACCGAGGTGATCGACGGCAAGTTCGACGACAACTTCCCGCTTGTCGTCTGGCAGACCGGCTCGGGCACTCAATCGAACATGAACGCCAACGAAGTAATCTCGAACCGCGCCATTGAAATGCTGGGTGGCGTGATGGGCTCGAAAAAGCCGGTTCACCCCAACGATCACTGCAACATGGGCCAGTCGTCGAACGACACCTTCCCCACCGCCATGCACGTCGCTATCGCCATGCATGCCCGCGATGTTCTGATCCCCGGCCTTGAGAAACTCTCCGGCGCGCTCTGGGCCAAATCGGCCGCGTTCCGCGACATCATCAAGATCGGCCGCACCCACACGCAGGACGCGACCCCCCTGACCCTCGGGCAGGAATTCTCGGGCTATGCCACGCAGGTCGACAAGGGCATCCGCCGCATCGACGCCTGCCTTGGCGACATCTACGAGCTGGCGCAGGGTGGCACCGCCGTTGGCACCGGCCTCAACACCAGGATGGGCTTTGACGTCCGCGTCGCCGCCGCGATTGCCGAGATCACCGGCCTGCCTTTCGTCACGGCACCCAACAAGTTCGAGGCGCTGGCCGCGCATGATGCGATGGTCATGTTCTCGGGCGCCCTCAAGACCGTGGCCGCCTCGCTCTTCAAGATTGCCAACGACATGCGCCTTCTGGGCTCGGGCCCGCGCTCGGGCCTTGGCGAGCTGATCTTGCCGGAAAACGAGCCCGGCTCGTCGATCATGCCCGGCAAGGTCAACCCCACGCAGGCCGAGGCGCTGACGATGGTTTGCGCCCATGTGATGGGCAACGATGCCGCCGTGGGCTTTGCCGGATCGCAGGGCCATTTCGAGCTGAACGTCTATAACCCGATGATGAGCTACAATGTCCTGCAGTCCATGCAGCTTTTGGGCGATGCGGCCTCGTCGTTTACGGACAACATGGTGGTCGGCACTGAGGCCAACACCGCGCGGATCGACAAGCTGATGAAGGAGAGCCTTATGCTCGTCACCGCGCTTGCCCCGACCATCGGCTATGACAATGCCACCAAGGTCGCCAAGACCGCGCACAAGAACGGGACGACCCTGCGCGAAGAGGCGATTGCGCTTGGCTTTGTCGATGGTGAGACCTTCGACAGGATCGTCCGCCCCGAAGACATGATCGGCCCGAAAGGCTGACCATGGCCGAGCCGATCAACCTCAATAAGGTCCGCAAGGAAAAGAGCCGCGCCGAGGCCAAGGCCCAAGCCGATGCCAACGCGGTCAAGTCTGGCCGCACGAAGGCGCAGCGCCTTCTCGAGACCGCGCGCAAAAACCTTGCCGCGCGGCGGCTCGATCAACTGAAGTTTGACGACGAATGAGCGGCCGCCCCGTCAAGCGTTCCCTGACGCTGAAGGGGCACCGCACCTCTGTCTCGCTGGAAGATGAATTCTGGCGGGCGTTCCGCGCGGCGGCCGAGGACGAGGGCCGGACCCTAAATTCCCTCGCCGCCGAGATCGACGCTGGCCGGGGCGATGTCGGCCTCGCCTCGGCGATCCGCGTCTGGGTCTTGCAGCGGCTTCAGCGCCGCTCGGACGGATAGATCGACTCGCGGATCGTCCGCATGTCGATGCGTTCGAGCTTGGAATCCAGACGGCTCGGATAGGCCTGAACCGGCTTGGGCGTCAGCTGATAATCGAACAGCTCGTCGAGGCCATAGTATGTGCGGCGCAGGCCGAGTTTGAACATCCAGTTTGCGGCCGTGTAGTGAACTCTGCGCCAATACCCCACCTGGGTGCGCCGTTTACGAATATACGACATAACATCAATCCAACTTGGCGGCCCCCACCGCTGCCGGAACTGATACCAAGTTTTGCGCAGTTTGCGCCGCAAATTTGCCCCAATCTGCTCCGCTATTTTGAGACCTGAAATCTTAATTATCTGTTATTGCAGTATTTTCATAAAATGCGTTGCCATAGTTTCCCCACATTTTGATTAAAGTGGCCGGTGGCGGCGGGCAAAATTGCTGCCGTTGGCGGAACAATCCCGAACACGGCCGCGAATTGTTCGTGACCGGCCCTAGCCGGCGGTCGAATCGCGGCGGGTCAGCCTGAGCCAGATTCCATCCTGCGCCCGCACCGTCAGATGCGCGACCGGCACGGGCACCCTGCCCTCCACCGCCTCGATCCGGAACGCGCCGACGATCCGAGAGAGCACCACGACCCCCTCCACCATCGCAAAGCCTGCACCGGTGCAAACCCTTGGCCCGCTGGAAAATGGAAGGAAGGCCTCTCGTGCTGACGCCTTCCCTGCATCAGACTGCCATCGCGCGGGGTCGAAGGCGTCGGGGTTATCCCATAGCCGTTCATGCCTGTGGATATGCCAGGGTGAAATCACGATCTGCCCCCCCGGCGCCACGGCCCGCGCCCTGAATTCCTCGGGTCTTGCGGCCTCGCGCACCATCATCGGCACAGGCGGGTAAAGGCGAAGCGCCTCGCGGAACACATCGCGCGTGATCTTGAGGTTCGAGAGCGAGGAGAAACTCCGGCCAAGCCCGCTTGCCTCGTTGGCCACCCGATCCTGCCATTCGGGATGGGTCGCCAGAAGAAAAAGCGCCCAGGACTGGGCCGAGGCGCTGGTTTCATGACCCGCAAGGAAGAAGATCGCTACCTGATCGAACATTTCGGACAGGTCAAACCTGTCGCCTGTTTCGGGATCGGTCGTCGTCATGATCTTGGTGGCGAGATCGTCGGGCGCGGACCCCGAGGCGATTTCGGCCAGCCGCGCGGCGGTCAGCTCATGGATCAGGCGGCGAATATGCCTGGCCGTCGCCCGCGCCTCGCGCCGGAACAGTCGAGGCATCCAGGTGGGCAGCGGCAGAAATGCCGCAAGATTGAGGATCTGCTGACTGCGTTGGTGGGCGTGGAAGGCAGCAAACACCTCGCCCGCGAGACGGTGCTCGATCGGAATGGAAAAGAGGGTCCGGAAAATGATGTCGGCGGCGACGTGGCTGGCCTCCGCCTCGATCTCGATCGGCCCCTCCGTCATCGTGCCAAGCCGGGCCACCGCCGCGTCCGCCGCCGCGAGCATTGCCGGAAAGGTATCGCGCAGACGCCCGCCCTCGAAAGCCGGATCTATGATCCGGCGTTGACGTTTCCATTTCGCCCCGTTGGTGAGAAAAACCGATTGCCCCAGCAAGAGCCGCAGCCCCTCGGTGACACGGCCCGATTTCGGAAAATCGTCGGGCCGTTCGTTCAGAACCCGCCGCACCAACGCCGGATCGTTGATCATGTAAGAGCGGAAGAACGGCGTGCGAAATTCGGCCATCCAGGCGTGGTAGAGGTGCGCGGGCTGGGCCGACAGGATATCGCGCCGGAACAGCCGCATATAGCGCCAAAGCGAGATGCGCCGTGGCCGCGCGGGGGGCTTGGGAGGGATCATGGCGTCATTCCCGTGAAGCCCGAGGTCGGGGTCGCGATCCGGCTTTTCGATGGCAGCCGCTCCGCGAAACGTTGCGCCAGCGTCTGTGGCCCCGACGTGATGCAGAAATAGTCGTAATCGCCGGGTCGGTCGAAAGCGCATAGATACTGGAAGTGCAGCCGGAAGAACCGCCAGCGCAGCGCCTTCCAACGCGCGGGGCTGAGGGTCTGGGTGAAGGCCGCCGAGATGACCAGAGGCCAACGCTGATCCTCCGGCGCGACGCCGCTCACCGCCACGGGATCGCACAGCGCAAAAGCGCAACCGTCGCCGGGGGCTGTCACATCGACCCAGGTGATCGCCTCGCTGGCCGCAAGAAGATGCAGATCGGCGCGAAGCTCGTGCGCGTCCGGCAGGAACGACACCATAGGCACCACCTGCCCCAGTGTGAGGAGCGCCAAGGGCGGGCGTTCGGGCGGCAGCCGACCGTCGCGGAAAAGCCGGGCAAGCGCCGAGATTGCCAGATGTGCGCCAGAGGAATGGTCGACAACGAGAACCTCGTCAGTATCGTCCCCCAAAGCGCTGGCGATATGCGCGGCAAACTCGCCGATCCTTGCGCTCTGCGCGGGCGGATGCGCCCCGCGCCAGCGGGCCGAGAAGGCATAATCATGCATCAGGTAATAGGCAAAGAGCCGGTGGTCGATCCTCTTGAACGCCCGAAGAAGGACGATGGCAGCCAGAGCGCCCAAACCAGCCGGCACCAACCCAAAGGCCATCCCAGCAAGGCCGATCAGCGCAAGCGCCAACGCGGCAGGCCGCGCAGCGCACCAGCCGGCAAGGAGGGCCAAGGCCATCTGCCCGATCAGCATGCACCGGATAGAGCGCGGCGATCACCGGCCCCTTGCGCAGACGCATCAGCCGCCTGAGTGCGCCGGTCGAGATATAGATCCACGCCGTTTGCAAGAGCTGGAGGTAGGTCGCCGGGATCGAGCGGGCCATGCTGGACTGCACGATATCCGACCAGACCAACACATCGACCTCGGCCGCGACCTCGACCCCGTCGATCCTGGCCGCCACGCCCCAGCCATAGGTTCCTCCTGCCGCGCGCGGGCGGATCGCCAGATCATAGCCGCTGATCTCCGACTGCGCGGCCCCTTCCTTGCGGTAAAGCTCGCGGTAGCGGCGGGGCGGAATCGGGTCATAGCCGGGGATATAGATCACCCGCCTGCGCCCTACTTGCCCCACTGTTTCGCTCACGCTTCAAACCCGCCTTCAATGCCTGTCACAGACTAGCGCGGACGCGGAGAAAGCACAGCCCCTAGCCGAGCGCGGCAAGACCCGGAAGCGTTTCCAAGAGCCAGTAGCTCAGGGCACTGAATTGACCGGTGATCATCAAGAGGCCAACGGTCCACAAAAGCAGGCCAGAGACTTTTTCTATCCGATCCATGTGCCGCTTCATCCAGCCCATCACACCCTTGAGGCTCGGAAAGAACGCCGCCACCGCAAGGAAGGGAATCCCAAGCCCTGCCGCATAGGCCGCAAGCAGGACAGTTCCCCGCGCCACATCGCCTTCTGACGCCGCAAGGCCGAGAATCGCGCCGAGGATCGGGCCGAGGCAGGGTGTCCAGCCAAAGGCAAAGGCCAATCCGAGAAGATAGGCCCCGAAGGCCGAGCCCCCCTGGTTGCCCGCATCGAGCCGCGCCTCGCGATCAAGAAAGTGGATGCGGAACACGCCGAGAAAATGGGCGCCAAATACCATGATCAAGACGCCCGCGCCGAACAGAAACCAATCCTGGCATTGAAGAAAAAGCCGGCCCATGGCGGAGAACGCGAAGCCCAAGAGCAGAAAGACAGTCGAGAGCCCAAGAACAAAGAACGCCGCCGACAAAAGCGCCCGCCGCCGCGCGCGGCCCGAATGGTCCATGTCAGACAGGCTCACCCCGCCCATATAGGCCAGATAGGGCGGAACGATCGGCAGGACGCAGGGCGAGAGGAACGACAAGAGGCCCGCCGTCACGGCGATCAGCATCGCTGGGAGAAGAGAGGCGTCAAGAAGGGTCGCGGTATCGAGCATTCGGATTTCCTTTGCCTCGACATATGCGAGGGATGGGCGAAGGTCACGCCGGAAATACCCGCCTCACGAGAGGGTTACCCAAGACAAAACGCCGCCCCCGATTGCGCGAGGACGGCGTGATGTCTGATGTCAGTGGCTTAGCGACCGAGCGACCACCAGCCCTTGCGCTTGGGCTTCGAAGGGTCTTCGGGCTCGGCCGGCGCGGGTTCAGCCTTGCGCGCTGGCGCGGGCTCGGGGGCCGCCTCCGGTGCAGGCGTTGTCTCCTCAGGAGCCACGGCCGCCTTCTTCGCCGGAGCCTTGCGGCTGCGCGCCGCCTTGGGCTTGGCCGCAGGCTTGGTCTCTTCTGCCGGTGCTTCGGCGGCGGGCTCTTCGGCCTTCACCTCGGGCTCGGTCGCCTTCTTGGCAGGCGCCTTGCGGCTGCGTTTCGGCTTGGCCCGAGCTTCCTTGGCAACCGCTTCCGCAGGCGCGGGTTCGGCGGCAGGTTCGGCCGGAGCCTCCTCAGCGGGGGCCTTCGGCTTACGGCTGCGCGAACGGCTGGCTTTCGGCTTGGCCGGAGCTTCGGGTTCGGCGGCGGGTGCTTGCTCGGAGGCGGCCATTGCCGAAGCCTCTTCGGCCTCCTCGGCGTCGTCCTCGTCCCCTTGATCGGCGGCACCGTCCTGCCCCTCGCCAGAGGCGCCGTTGCCCGACCGACGACGACGCCGACGGCGCCGGCGTTTCTTGGGTTTGTCCCCGTTTTCGTCAGATGCCGCGGCCGGTGCGGCCTCAGCCTCGTCTTCGGCCTCTTCCGCCTCATCCACCACGAGATCTTCCTCGTCCTCTTCGATCACGATCATCGACGCGGTGATCGGGGCGGCCTCGGGCACGACACGGGTCGCGGTCTTGAACTTCTCGATGGCAAAATCGGGCGAAATAAGGGTCACGTCACATTCGATCCGCACGGCCATGCCATAGCGGGCCTCAATGGCGGCGATGTGCTCGCGCTTCTGGTTCATCAGGAAGTTGGCAATGCCCACCGGAGCACGAACCAGAACTTCCTTCGACCGCCCGCGCACACCCTCTTCCTCAAGCTGACGCAGGATCGATAGGGCCACGTTGTCGTCGGACCGCAGCAGGCCGGTGCCGTGGCAATGCGGGCAAGGCTGGGTCGTGGCCTCGAGCATGCCGGGGCGCAGGCGCTGGCGGCTCATCTCGAGAAGGCCAAAGCCCGAAATCCGGCCCACCTGAATACGGGCGCGGTCGGTCTTGAGCTTGTCCTTCAGGCGTTTTTCGACCGCCAGATTGTTCTTGCGCTCGTCCATGTCGATGAAGTCGATGACGATCAGGCCGGCCAGGTCGCGCAGGCGCAGCTGGCGGGCCACTTCGTCCGAGGCTTCAAGGTTGGTTTTCAGTGCGGTCTGCTCGATCGAGCCTTCCTTGGTGGCGCGGCCCGAGTTCACGTCGATGGCGACAAGCGCTTCGGTCACACCGATCACGATATAGCCGCCCGAAGGAAGCTGAACCGTCGGATTGAACATCCCCGAAAGATACCCCTCGACCTGATAGCGCGCGAAAAGCGGCATCTGTTCGACATGGGGTTTCACATTCTTGGCGTGGGACGGCATGATCATCTTCATGAAGTCCTTGGCCGAGCGATACCCAGCCTCGCCCGCGACGATCACCTCGTCGATCTCCTTGGAATAGAGATCGCGGATCGTGCGTTTGATCAGGTCGCCCTCTTCATAGATCTTGGCCGGCGCGATGGATTTCAGCGTCAGTTCGCGGATCTGTTCCCAGAGGCGTTGAAGATATTCATAGTCGCGCTTGATCTCGGCCTTGGTCCGCTGGCTTCCGGCGGTGCGGATGATGAGACCCGCGCCATCGGGCACGTCGATCTCGGCGGCAATTTCCTTGAGCTTCTTGCGGTCGGCGGCATTGGTGATCTTGCGGCTGATGCCGCCGCCACGGGCGGTATTGGGCATCAAGACGCAGTAGCGGCCCGCGAGCGAAAGATAGGTGGTCAGCGCCGCACCCTTGTTGCCGCGCTCTTCCTTGACGACCTGCACCAGCATGATCTGGCGCACCTTGACCACTTCCTGAATCTTGTAGCGCTTGGCGCGCGGCTTGCTAACCGGGCGCACCTCTTCGCTATCGTCTTCTTCGGCGACGCTCTCGATGGTGTCGTCTTTTTCGAAGGTCTCGACCGTGCCGTCAGCGTCGTCGTCCTCGTCGTCGGCCGCCGGCGTGTCGACCGGCGTTTCCGCGACGGTCTCCATCGGGCTCATCGCTTCGCCGTCGTGGGCGCTGTCATCGTCGGTGTCGTCTCCAAGATCGACGACTTCCATGCCGGAGATTGCGACATCGTCGCGGTCAACCTCGGCAGTGGTGATGATATCGCCCGACTCGCGGCTTGCCGCCGTCGATTTGCCGCGCGATCGCGAGCGGCGCGAGCGGCTCACCTTGCGGGTTTTTTCGCTCTCCTCGGCCTCGGCATCGCCTTCGTCGCGCAGGCTTTCGGCATAGGCACGTTCTTCGGCGATCAGCGCCTCGCGATCTGCGACCGGGATCTGATAGTAATCGGGATGGATTTCCGAGAAGGCCAGAAAGCCGTGCCGGTTGCCGCCGTAATCGACGAAGGCCGCCTGAAGCGAGGGCTCTACGCGTGTGACTTTGGCGAGGTAGATATTCCCGGCGAGTTGGCGCTTGGATTGGCTTTCAAAATCAAATTCTTCGACTTTGTTTCCGTCCACCACGACAACGCGGGTTTCTTCCGCGTGCGTGGCATCGATCAGCATTTTCTTTGCCATTTTGTCCATTCTCACAACGCCCCAAGGCGCGCCCCGGCTGGGCGGCTGATGAAACGGTGTGATTATTCAGGGCGATCCGCGCATGGGCAGGGGCGAGACCCGAAAGGGCCACTCGCATCCATCCTGTCGCCACAGCGCAGTGCATCGCGTTTGCTCTCCGACCCCGCAACCGGGGCCCGTTCATCTGCCCGGACGCGTCTGAAACCTCGCGCAGCCCAGGGCAATTCTCCAGCCCCGAGGGGCCAAATCCTCTGCCTCAAAACCCGGCGCGCTGTGGCCGGAACATCCCAAGACAGTGAAACTCACCGGACGATCCCGCACGCCATCGTGCGAACGCCCGTAATGCCTACATAAGGTAGGAAAGGGTCAAGACACAATGGGCAAGTTTTCCGCGCCCCGCCAAGAGGCGCGACCACCATGGGTTGAAGCCCCTAGAGGTAGTCCGAGCGCTGCAGGTTATACTTGGCCATCTTCTCGTTGAGCGTCCGGCGCGGCAGGCACAGCTCGTCCATCACCGCAACGATCGACCCCTTGTGGCGACGCATGGTGTTGTCGATGAGCATCCGCTCGAACGCCTCGACGAATTCCTTGAGCGGTTTGCCCTCGGTCGTGATTGCCGGCCGCGCATCGTCGGTATCGGCCATCAAGAGCGAGGCAATCGATCCGGTCCCGCGGCGGCTTTGCAGCACGGCGCGCTCGGCGACGTTGATCAGTTGCCGCACATTGCCGGGCCACGGCGCCTGCAAGAGCTGGGCTGCCTCCTGCGCGCTCACTTGCGGGGCGTTGCAGCCGTATTCGTCGGCGAACTGGTCGGTCAGGGCGGTAAGGAGCGTCAGCACATCCTCGCCTCTCTGGCGCAGCGGTGGCACGATGATCCGCATGGCCGCAAGACGATAGAAGAGATCGGGTCGCAGGACACTTTCGCAAGTCTTGTCCTGTTCCTGAAGGTTACAGATGGCGACGATGCGGGTCTCAGGTGGGTTGCCCTGATCGTTGATCGCGGTCATCAGGCGGGCCTGAAGAACCGGGCTCAGCGCCTCGATATCCTCAAGCACCAGCGTTCCACCCCGCGCCTCTTCGATGGTCGGAATTGGTTCGTCGTCATGAGCGGGGCCAAAGAGGCGGCGGTTCAGGGCGTCTTCGTCAAAAGCCGAGCAGGCAATCAGAACGAATTTCCGGGCCGCCCGCGCACCGACCGCGTGGAGCGCGTGAGCAACCAGCGTCTTGCCGGTGCCTGTCTCCCCCTCGATGAGCACATGGCCGTCGGCCTGGCCAATATCGAGGATATCCTCGCGCAACCGATCCATCGCCGGGCTCGAACCGATCAACTTCTTCATCAGCAAAGATCCGTCCGACAACTCGCGCCGCAGCGCGCGGCTGTCGAGCGTCAGGCGGCGGGCCTGCGTCGCCTTCTTGGCCAGCTCGGTCATCTTGTCGGGGTTGAAGGGCTTTTCAAGAAAGTCATAGGCCCCGATCCGCATCGCCTCGACCGCCATCGGCACATCGCCGTGGCCGGTGATCATGATCACCGGCAGGGTCGAATCCACACCCTTGAGCTTCTTCAAAAACTGCATCCCGTCCATGCCGGGCATCTTGATGTCGGAGACGACGATACCGGGATAGTCGGGGCTGAGCCCCTTGAGCGCGTCTTCGGCGCTGGCGAAAGTTTCGGTGTCGAAACCCGACAGCGCCAGCCATTGGCTGATTGACTGCCTCATATCCTTTTCGTCATCGACGATCGCGATCTTCATCGCTTTGGTCATCGCCCTACTCCGCTGCCTCGACGTCTTCTTTATAAATAGGGAGCTGGACTTCAAATACAGCCCCCCCTTCCGGCGCGTTATGGGCGGTAAGCCGCCCACCGAGCTCGCTGACGATACCCGATGAAATCGCCAAACCAAGGCCGACGCCATCGCCCGGCTGTTTGGTCGTATAGAAGGGTTCGAAAAGCGCGTCGAGATCGTCAATGCCCGGGCCATTGTCACGCACGCTGAGGCGGACCGTGTCGCCGACCGTCAGAAAGACATCGACGCTCGGGTCGTCCACGCCCTTGGTCGCATCGAGCGCGTTTCGCAGAAGGTTGATGATCACCTGCTCAAGCCGCATCCGATCCCCAAGGATCATCGCCGGTTCGGTCGGCAGCGTGCGGGTGATTGCGACGTCTCGCGTGCGCAGCTGCGGCTCCATCATCGCCAGCGCCGAAGTCACCGCCTCGCGGGTGTCGACGGGCGCAAAACTGTCGGCCCCCTTGCGGGCATAGGACTTGAGCTGACGTGTGATCGCGCCCATCCTTTCGATCAGGTCGTCGATCCGCTGGAATGACGACACCGCCTCGTCCATCCGCCGCCGCTGCACCAGAAGCCGCGCACCGGCAAGATAGGTCTTCATCGCCGCGAGCGGCTGGTTCAGCTCGTGACTGACAGCCGCCGACATCTCGCCAAGGGCTGCCAGCTTGGACGATTGGGCAAGGCTCTGCTCGGCCACCTGAAGGGTCTTCTCGACACGCTCCCGTTCGGCAATTTCCCTTTGCAGGCGTATATTTAGCGCCCGAAGTTGCGCCGATTCCTGCTGTGAGAACAAGAGCCGGGTGGTTGCCTTGCGGGACGAGACCCAAAAGACCAGCGCCAGCAGAAGCGCAAATCCCATGATCTCGAGCGCCAGAACGCCATTCACCTTCTCGCGGATCGAGGTGTAGGTGGTGAAAGTGACCATCTTCCAGCCTTGAAATGGCACGCGCGTTTCCTGCCGCAACACCGCCTCGCCCTGGACATAGGCGTCGGCCGAA
>Ga0222714_10003570_pt1 | contig 15734 bp, 11 predicted proteins | sample C33_3DmetaG_FD_165048 | JGI IMG/M metagenome (GOLD analysis project Ga0222714, IMG submission 165048) | Estuarine water microbial communities from San Francisco Bay, California, United States - C33_3D | ecosystem: Environmental > Aquatic > Marine > Unclassified | place: USA: California...
TACCATCGGATGGGTGACCTCCGCCGTTTCGTCAAACGACTTGTCCCCTCGCCAAGAAGTCCTTGTCGTTGACTTTGGTGCCCAGTACGCGCAACTCATCGCTCGTCGTGTGCGCGAATCAAATGTGTACTCGCGAATTGTTCCGCACCGCGTTACAGCTGAAGAAATTCTGCAAGCCGAGCCAGCTGCAATTATTTTGTCGGGAGGACCGAAGAGTGTTCACGTTGAGGGTGCCCCAACTCTTGACCCAGCGATCTATGAACTCGGGATTCCTATTCTCGGAATCTGCTACGGAGCGCAACTCATTGCATCACAACTCGGGGGTGCTGTGGGCCGAGGAATGCGCGGTGAGTATGGGCGTGCTGAACTCACTCGCACGGCTGATTCTGACCTTCTGACCGGTGACCTTCCGGACTCACACGACGTCTGGATGAGCCACTTCGACGCAATTACTGAAGTTCCAGATGGCTTTGTGGCAACAGCCAGTACTCCAGATGCACCCGTCGCAGTCCTCGAAAGCGCCTCGCAGCAGATTTGGGGCGTGCAATTCCACCCTGAAGTAGTTCATTCGCCGCACGGTATGGCGGTGCTGAGGCGGTTCCTTCACGACTTAGCCGGTTGTGCCCCTGCGTGGAAGATGTCATCAGTGGTCGATGAGCAGGTATCACTCGTCAGAGAACAAGTTGGCGATGCTCGTGTGATTTGTGGTTTGTCAGGTGGCGTTGATTCATCGGTGGCTGCTGCATTGGTGCACCGCGCAATTGGTTCCCAATTGACCTGCGTCTACGTTGACACCGGCCTGATGCGCAAAGGTGAGAGTGAGCAGGTTGTCGAGACCTTCCGTCGGAACATGGGTATTGAGCTCATTCATGTCGACGCTGGCCAGCGATTCTTTGAGCGACTTGCCGGCATTTCTGAACCTGAGGCAAAGCGGAAAGCGATTGGTGAACTCTTCATTCGAATCTTTGAAGAACACACTGGTGGGCTTTCAGAAGCCAAGTTCTTGGTGCAGGGAACTCTGTATCCCGACCTCATCGAGAGTGGAGGTGTCGATGGCACAGCTGAAGTCATCAAAAGTCACCACAATGTGGGAGGGCTTCCCGAGGACATGAAGCTTGAACTCGTCGAGCCACTCCGTGAGCTCTTCAAAGACGAGGTTCGAGCTCTCGGAACTGAACTTGGTCTGCCTGATGAGATGGTGTGGCGGCAGCCCTTCCCTGGTCCTGGGCTCGGCGTGCGAATTATTGGTGAGGTGACGCGAGAGCGTGTTGCGGTGCTGCAGGAGGCAGACGCAATCGTTCGAGAAGAGATTGCCCTTGCTGGACTTGAGCGTGAAATTTGGCAGGCGTTTGCGGTCCTTCCGGATATCCGATCGGTCGGCGTGATGGGCGATGAGCGCACCTACGGGCACCCGATCATCATTCGCGCAGTGACGAGCGATGATGCGATGACCGCTGACTGGGCACGGCTTCCTTACGACCTGCTCGAGAAGATGTCGCAACGAATTATTAACGAGGTGCCAGGTATTAACCGAGTTGCTTACGACGTCACGTCAAAGCCCCCTGGCACCATTGAGTGGGAATAGCAAGCACCCACTACACCTGATCGACATCATTTCGTAACATACGGTACGCTGAAGGCCTCATGTTCGAAGCCCGCGATGTTCGCCCCCAACGTCGCCGATCTGCAATCGGCCTTGCAGCTCTAGTGCTGATACTTGTTCCCGTGCTGCCGCAGGTTGCCCATGCGCAAACGGTTGACCAGCAGCAACAAGAGGTTCAGCGAATCGTTGATGAACTTGAACGTCTTCACGAACGAGCCGACATTCTCATCGAGGACTACGCCGTTGCGATGGATGAGCAGCGTCTACTTGGCGATGATATTGAAGTCGCAAAGGGGCGCGTCGCACTACGACAGGCCGAGCTTGGAGAGCTGCAGAGCGACCTTTCTACGGTTGCGGTTCGGGCCTTTACCCGGTCGGGGTCAGACGTGTTGGGGCCCCTGCTGTCGAACGCTGCGGCCTACAGCGACACATTGACGCGAGATCAGCTGTCTCGGGTGGCACTTCGTGTCGGTGCAGGGACAACCGATGATCTCCAAGCTGCGATTCGAGAACTTGAGCTCGAGCAGATCGAACTCAATCGGCTTCGAAAAGAGTCGGAAGATCTGGCTGCCCGGATCACAGGCATGTTGGATGAAGTCGAGTCATCCACCGCCCAGTACGAATCGGCGCGGAAGTCTGCTGAGCAGAAACTTGGCGCCCTGATTCGAGCTGAGGAAGAGCGCAGAGCAGCTGCAGCTCTTGCTGAATATCAGCGTCAACAAGCAGCAGCAAATGCCGGAAACTCAGGAAGTTCAGCTGGAGGATCGGGGTCGAGTTCAGCAACTCAAGATCTCATCTCGAATTATCCGGCACCGTCAGGAATGGCTGGGGTCGCCGTACAAGCAGCACTTGGGCAGATTGGCGTGCCGTACCGGTATGCGACCGCGCTCCCAGGAACATCGTTTGACTGCTCAGGGCTGACCTATTACGCCTGGGCTCAAGCCGGTGTGGTGTTGCCAAGAAACTCTCGCATGCAGTCGAATGCTCTTCCATCGGTTCCGAAGACCGATGCGAAACCGGGCGATCTCATTTTCTATTACAACCCAATCAGCCACGTGGGGCTGTACCTCGGCAACGGCCAGATGGTGCACGCGCCTGCCCTTGGCAAAACAGTGAGCATCACAAGTGTGAACTGGGCCAAAGTGGTTGACGTCGGCCGTCCCGGCTAACGGCAAATCTCGCTTTCGCAGTAGTTTCAAGCGGTATGTCGTCGATCCCTGGAATTGATCTTGAGTCAGTAACGGCCTGGTTAGATGCGAATGTGGATGGGCTCGAGGCTCCGTACGACTTCTCACTCATCGAAGGCGGTCGTTCAAATCTCACATACATGGTGACCGACGGCAATGGACGCTGTTTTGTGCTTCGCCGGCCCCCACTTGGTCATGTTCTCGCTACTGCTCACGACATGGCGAGAGAACACAAGATCATTTCTGCGGTCGGAACGACAAATGTTCCTGTTCCGCAGACATTGGGACTTTGCTCCGACGATTCGGTCAACCAAGCGCCGTTCTATGTGATGGATTTTGTTGATGGTGTTGTGCTCGATAGTCCTGAGAAAGGGGCTGAACTTTCGGTTGAGCAACGTGAGTTGGTTGCGTTCAATCTCATTGATGTGATGGCCGACCTACACGCCGTCGATGTTGATGCCGTCGGCTTGGGCGATCTTGCCCGTCGCGAGGGATATGTCGAACGGCAGGTGAAGCGTTGGACGCGACAGTGGGCTGATTCTCGAACCCGTGACCTGGCCGCGATTGACGAAGTTGCTGAATTGCTGGCTGCCTCAATTCCTGAGCAGCAGTCGGTATCGATCGCACATGGCGACTACCGACTTGGAAATTGCCTCACCGATCTTGAAAACAATCGAATTGCGGCAGTGTTGGACTGGGAATTATGCACACTCGGCGACCCGCTTGCTGACCTTGGGTATCTCGGCGTGTATTGGGCAGATCCAGAAGGGAATGGGCAGCGCTCAAATGACCCAACCGGGGCAGGACAATTCCCACCGTACGAGCAACTGGTCGAGCGTTATGCCGCACGAACTGGACGAGATGTGAGCAACATTCCTTACTACGTGGCGTTCTCGGCATTCAGGCTTGCGGTGATTTCTGAGGGTGTGTACGCCCGATATTTGCATGGCGCGATGGGTGATGATGTTGACCCGGAGATTCTTAACGGATTTAGGGACGCTGTCGAAGAACTTGCTGTCGGTGCACTCACACGGTTGCGAAGCGGGATTTGAGTCGGCGCCTTCATCGATCGCTTAGCGTGTGAGTGGTGCATTGCTCGGTGATCGCATAACGTACATGTCGTGACTACCGACCAAATCGAACTGACCGTTCCTGAGATGACCTGCGGTCATTGTGAAGCCGCAATCCAAAAAGAAGTGTCGGCCGTTGCAGGTGTGTCGTCGGTGTTGGTCGACCTCGAAGCAAAGTTGGTCATCGTGTCTGGATCAGGCATCGACCACGGGGCAGTGATCGCAGCAATCGATGAAGCTGGATTCGCTGTCGCCTGAGCACACCGTCGAACTCGCAATCGGCGGAATGACCTGCGCTGCGTGTGCAGCGCGCATCGAACGTCGGCTGAGCAAACTCGATGGCGTCGAAGCTTCGGTCAACTACGCCACCGAGCGAGCATGGGTGACAGGTTCCCAGGTGCTTGACCTTGCGTTGCTGATCTCAACAGTTGAAAACACTGGCTATCAGGCTCGCACCCTCGACGATCTCAATGATGAACCACAAGATCGTTCCATTGACCTGGAGCGACGGCTTACCCTCGCCATTGCGTTTGGGACGCCTGTCGTACTTCTATCAATGGTTGGTGGCTTGCAGTTCGACGGTTGGCAGTGGGTCACATTGGGCCTCGCCCTGCCGGTTGCACTGTGGTCAGGTTTTCCGTTTCATCGCTCGCTGGTGTTGAACCTCCGTCACGGCGAAACGACGATGGACACGCTGGTTTCAATCGGGGTTCTCGCATCGATGGCATGGTCAATTTGGGCGTTGTTCGCGACCTCTGCCGGCGACATCGGGATGTCAATGTCAATGTCGCTGACCGGAGGGGAACACCACCTTTACTTCGAGGTGGCATCAACAACGGTGGCAGTTGTGCTCGCAGGCAGATGGTTTGAGCACCGCTCAAAACGGCGTGTTGGTGATGCCGTGAACGCATTGCTTGAAGCATCGGTTGATGAGGTGGAGGTGCGTCGGGCCGACGGGAGCGTTGTAGCCATTCCGATCGACTCGTTGCGCGTTGGTGATGTGTTTGTTGTTGCTCCCGGGAACAAGGTTGCAACCGATGGTGTCGTGGTCGACGGGTCATCATCGATTGATATGTCAATGCTGACTGGTGAGAGTCTCCCAGTTGATGTAGCCGCCGGAGATCTGATTTTCGGAACGGCGATGAACGGAAATGGTGTGCTCGCTGTCGAAGCAACAAGGGTTGGTAACGACACCCAGGTAGCGGAGATCGCAAGGCTGGTGATGAATGCCCAGTCTGGAACTGCACCTGTTCAGCGGCTGGCAGATCGAGTATCGGCGGTCTTTGTTCCTGTCATCGTGGCGCTGTCGATGATGACAACGCTTGCGTGGTTGGTATTCGGTACCTCGACCGAAAAGGCGTTCTCCACAGGTGTGGCAGTGCTTATCATTGCCTGCCCGTGCGCGCTCGGTCTTGCAACACCAATGGCACTCTTCGTTGGAACGACTAAAGGCGCAGCCTCAGGCATCTTGATCAGCGGACCAGAGATTCTTGAACAGACCCGTATTGTTGACACGATCGTTTTTGATAAGACTGGCACGATCACAACCGGCCAAATGTGGGTCACTTCGGTAAGTGTGACTGATGGCAGGTCGAAACCCGACATGCTCCGCTTGGCTGGTGCCGTCGAGATGTCGCACCAACATCCGATTGCCCGAGCAATCGTTGATGCTGCACTTCAAGAGATAGCCGGGGGCCTCCCCCCGGTGTCTGAAGCGACCAATATTCCAGGACAAGGCGTGAGCGGAGTTATCGATGGTGTGCAGGTTGAGGTTCGCACCGCAGTGGCGCATGTCGATTCAGTTGAAACTTGTGTTGACGTACTGATTGATGGCGAACTGGCTGGCACAATCTTTGTGGCTGACCAGGCAAAACCAACAAGTGCAGCCGCAATCGCAGAATGCAGAGCACTTGGCATTCAACCGCTGATGGCGACTGGTGATCGCCGTTCAGTCGCAGAGGTTGTGGCGCGTGAGGTTGGAATTCCTTCAGTCGATGTGCACGCTGAGCTCAGTCCGGCTGACAAGCTCAAGCTCATTGCGGATCTGCAGACAAACGGCCGATGCGTTGCGATGGTTGGTGATGGTGTGAATGATGCAGCGGCTCTTGCTGCAGCAGATCTCGGAATCTCAATGGGAGCAGGCTCCGATGTTGCCGTGCGCGCAAGCGATCTCACTCTGATGCGTAATGAGTTGACTTCCGTCGTAGACGCGATCAGGTTGTCCCGCCGTACGCTTCGCACCATCCAACTGAACCTACTTTGGGCATTTGGCTACAACATTGCGGCAATCCCTCTCGCAATGTCGGGAAGGTTGTCGCCCTTTGTCGCCGGTGTTGCAATGGTGCTGTCCAGTGTTTTCGTTGTATCAAACAGTCTGAGATTGAGGAATTTCTCATGACTGTCGAAATTTCTGACGAACGACATCGGAGATCAGTCGAACAAGCATGGATCGAGTACAGGGACGGTCGCGCGCTTGTCGAACTCATCGAGCTCTCCGCAATGGTGTCAACCAATCGGGTATATCGCCTGCGCCTTGAAAACGGTGACGCAGTCATTGCGAAGTCGTCTAATTACGGTTCGTTCTTCCTGTTCGCTGAAGACCACGACCGACTCCACCGAACGTCACGGCTACTCGACGGAGGCCCATACGAACAATTCATGGCGAGCACACTCACCGCTGATGGACGGCCATTCGTTTGGTACGACGGCGACGTATGGGTTGCGTTTTATCGCGAGGTCGAAGTTCGCGATCGGCTGCCAGCAATTCTTTCTCCGGAGCAGGTGACAAATTTCGGCGAAGAAGTCGCACGCTTTCATCGTGCGACGGCCGGCGTTGCTCGGCTTGTTCCACCCACGTCAAAAACCGTGACGTCAGATGCGATTGCTCTTTACGACCTGACAGCGAGTCGACATGCTGCGGACGAACTGAGCCTTGACCCATCGCGGATCGATCTCGTGAGACGTCATGCGCACAGGTTTCTCATGGCAGTGCATGAATCGGGTTACGACTATTGGGCAAAGCAACCGGTGTTGATCGACTGGAATCTCGGCAACTTCTCCGTGGAATTTGATGATTCGGGTCGTTTCAGATTGTTCAGCCGGTGGGATTACGACTGGTTTCGATACGAGACACGGCTTCTCGACTTCTACTTTCTCTCGCGTGTGTCATCGCGAACGGGTGATCGTTCGACGTTTACCTACGGTGCTCACACCATGTTCGAACCCCGGTTTCGCCAATTCCTTCGCGCCTATCACTCAGTCTTTCCGTTGAGTCCTGATGAGGTGCTGTTCTTGAAAGAGGCATACCGATTCTTTTTGCTGAACTACGTCGTTCGGGAAGGTCGATTCTTCTTCCGCCACGACATCTGGCAACAGTTACTTCACGATGTCGTTGACCGTCACCTTCCGAGTCTCGACAGTTACGACTTCTCTGAACTCCTTCGAGAACTTCAGTTGTGATCGTTCACAAGCGAAGCTCGGATCCACGTTGCATCCGCTGAATATTGCTGACATGACGCAGCGCAATGAGTACTGCGATTCCAATTGACGATGGAATCTCCCAGAGCTCTCGACCAGTGGCCCAGACCCCAACCGGGATCGCACACAGCACAATCAGCGATGCGAGTGCTGCAGTTTTTGTTGCTTTCGAAATGATGACCCAGGTTGGAACGAGCACAACAAACACGAACGGTGTGAGCACCGCAAAGACCCCACCACCGGTGGCAACACCTTTTCCACCTTTGAAACCGCGCGTTACCGGGTAGCAGTGTCCGAGGATTGCGGCAGCGCCGGCGAGGTACGCCAATGAACGGCCGTCGACGGCGAGTCCGACGCCTGCTCCGAGTGCACCTTTTGCGGCGTCAAGGGCAAATACCCATGCTCCACGCTTCCAACCGAGATTTCGTGTGATGTTCGCAGCGCCTGGGTTGCCTGACCCAACTGAGGTGATGTCGACTCCAACAGCGCGTGCAACCAGAATTGCGCTTGGAAACATGCCGGCAGCGTAGGCCGCCACGATGACGAGCAACCACGTCATGTAGTGCTGCGGCGCCCGAGTTGCACGGAAACCGGTTTTGAGTGGTCACCGCTCGGCCGGGGAATTGCTCCCGCTGATGCAAGGGCATGCTCTCCGTCGCCACCTACGCATTCTGGATCGGGACCATCAAGGGGCAGACCTGTGAAGAACTTGGCAGCCATGCACCCACCTTGGCATGCGTCCCACGAGCCACATGATGCACAGGCACCTGCTGACTGAGGTCCGCGAAGGTCGGTGAAGCAGTCGCTTGTGCGCCAAACCGCAGCGAATCCGCCTGAGTCGCGAACGTTGCCTGCCAGAAACTCATCGTGGATAACGAATGGACAGGCATAGACATCTCCGATTGGATCAATCAGGCAAACGACACGTCCGGCACCACAAAGGTTGAGGCCGGGAAGGCTGTCCCCGAGGGCATTGAGGTGGAAGAATGAGTCGCCGGTCAATACATCCTCGCCGTGGCTGAGTAGCCATTGGTGAAGCTCGCGTTGCTGATCAAGGGTTGGATGAAGTTCATGCCAGGTGTCAACCGCTCGACCCGATGGACGAAGACGGGTGATGCGTAGCTGCGCACCGAACGCATCGGCAATCGACTTGAATTCATCGAGTTGGGAAATGTTGTGGCGGGTGACGACGACGGAGATTTTGAATTCACCAAATCCCGCATTTTTCAAATGACGCATCGCCGCCATTGCTGTGTCGTAGGAGCCCTCACCTCGAATTGCGTCGTTGGTTTGAGCATCGGCGCCATCAAGGCTGATTTGAATGTCGAGATAGTCCATCGTCGCGAGGCGTTGGGCTGTGGCGGCATCGATGTAGGTGCCATTTGTGGAGAACTTCACTCCGACTCCACTTGTCGTTGCGTATTCGACAATGTCGAAGAAGTCTCGTCGAATCATTGGCTCTCCACCACCAATGTTGACGTAGAACACTTGCATTTCACGCAGTTCATCGACGACGCGAAATGCCTCTTCGGTTGAAAGCTCCCTCGGATCACGCCGTCCAGAAGATGACAGACAGTGCACACATGACAGGTTGCATGAGTATGTCAATTCCCAGGTGATACAGATCGGGGCGTCGAGCCCATCTTTCATCCGTTCGGTGAGGGCGGTCATTGTGGCACCACTACATCAGACTCAATGAGAGAGCAGATCGCCTTGTCGTAGGCATCCCAATGTCGCTCCTCAATGCCATGGGCGCACAGCGCTGACTGAAGATCGGGATACTGATCGAGATCTTTGACCACATCAACAATTGATGGATGTTTCAAGAAAATGAGACGTCGATTGTCGTAGTGGTACGCCAACGCACCAAATGGCTCTGGGCGGAGCGCTACCGATGGGTGCAGTTTGAGCGGCGAGTTGAGCACGTCGGAACAGGAGTCAGTACACGCCGCACATACCGTCGATGGAAATTTCTTCGACGAGTTCGAGTTCTTCTGCGACAACTTCGACATCTGAAACGTCGTCTGAACGTTCTTCCGTGGTTTGTGGCTGCGTTGTATCCATGTTCAAGATCGTACATCGTGACCAGCCGGCTATGGCTCTCGGGACGATTGCCAACTACTCTTCACAGAAAGGACGCACCATCTTGGGGTGCTTGATTAGGGGGTAATCAACATGAGGACACGAGCGGCAGTTTTGCACGAACTCCACGCACCGTGGAGTGTGGAAGAAATTGAACTCGATCCACCAAAGGCTGGTGAAGTCTTGGTGAAACTTGCCGCTTCGGGAATGTGTCACTCAGATGAGCACCTCGTGACTGGAGACCTTGCGGGTGCAACTGCAGGCATGCCAATTATTGGTGGACACGAAGGTGCCGGCGTTGTTGTTGAAGTTGGCGAAGGTGTTAATTGGCTAGAACCAGGCGACCATGTTGTCTTCGGGTTCATCCCGGCATGCGGCCGTTGTGGACCGTGCTCGCAGGGACACTCGAATCTCTGTGACGTCGGCGGAACTGAATTTGCGAAAGGAATGCAAATCTCTGACGGAACTGCTCGGCATCACACTCTTGATGGACGAGACCTCACGTTGATGTGTTTGCTCGGTACATTCGCCGAGCACACGGTGGTCAACGAGGCGAGTTGCGTCAAGATCGAGAAAGATTGGCCGCTCGACAAGGCCTGTCTCCTTGGCTGTGGTGTGGTCACTGGTTGGGGTTCAGCGGTGTACGCAGCTGACATTAAGCCTGGCGATTTCGTTGCTGTCGTCGGCTGCGGTGGTATCGGCTCGAATGCGATTCAGGGCGCAAAACTCGCTGGCGCGCGGTCAATTACAGCGATTGATCCGGTCGAGTTCAAGCGTGAGATGGCAATGGAGTTTGGCGCAACTCACACTTATGCGTCCGTTGCTGAAGCGCTTGAAAACCTTGGTGAGTCAACTTGGGGTCGAGGCTTTGACAAGGTCATCATGACGATGGGCGTCGGTGATGGAAGCGTGCTCGGCGAGGCATTTTGGTTGAGCGCAAAGAAGTCACGAACCGTCGTGACCAATATCCATCCAACGCACGAGCAGTCGATCTCAATTCCTGGTGCCTTCCTCACCTTGTTCGAAAAAGAGATCGTCGGATCACTGTTTGGCTCAGCGAACATTCGTACGGACATCCCCAAGCTCATGGAGTTGTACACCCAGGGGCAACTCAAACTCGATGAGTTGGTGACCCAGACCTACACCCTCGACCAGATCAACGAGGGGTATGAGGCGATGCGTAATGGTGAGAACATTCGTGGCGTCATCATTTTCGACTGACTTTCAAAGGTTGACATGGTGAATTCTCGGCTGGCGGTCGACCAACTCGTTGCTGCGGTGGTGGGTCGTCGTCGCGAGTCGGAACTCGTGGTAGCTGCGCTCGTTGCTGACCGTCACGTGCTGTTAGAGGGGCCGCCTGGCACCGGAAAGTCAACGCTGCTGCGCGGTGTTGCGTCTGCGCTTGGCGTTGAATTCGAGTTTGTCGAGGGAACAGCGGAGCTCACTCCATCACGATTAATTGGTCATTTTGATCCGGCATTGGTGCTCGCCGAGGGCTATTCGTCAGACATTTTTGTTGACGGACCTCTTGTGCGGGCACTGCGGCAGGGTTCACTGCTATATGTCGAAGAGATCAACCGCGTGCCTGAAGAAACGCTCAACGCATTGGTCACGGTGATGAGCGAGCGAGAGGTGCACGTGCCTCGACTTGGGCGTGTCGTTGCTGAGAACGGTTTCAGGTTGGTGGCAGCGATGAACCCATTCGATGCTGTTGGCACAGCGAGAATCGCAGGAGCGGTCTACGACCGCGTGTGCAGGGTTGTAATGGACTACCAATCCGAAGAAGATGAGCGTGCAATCGTTGCTGTTCAGCAGTCGGGTGCTTCGGTCAAACTTCAGTCTGCGGCGGTCGAGATCGCTCGTGCGACTCGAAGTCATCCAGACCTTAGGTCGGGTTCCTCTGTACGGGGAGCTATTGACCTTTGCATGGTGAGCCAGGAGCTTGGTGAGATTCGGTCACTGGCATCTGATGACGATGGGGTGACCCTTGATGCTGCGCTTGTCGCACTTTCGGGTCGGGTTCGAGTTCGAGAAGGTGCGTCCCGTTCAGCCGAAGAGATCGTGGAAGAACTCTGGCAGTCGGTGTTTCATCAGCCTGATTCACACGAGGCTGATCCTTCGGCGGGAAAAGCAACGAGCCCGACCGCAGCGAGTCGGGCGACATAACACCGCCACCCTCTGGCGCACATGGGGGAGTAGCCCCTCGAACGATGGTCTCTCGACAACAGATGATGTCGGTCGAGCATTTTGATGAACTCTCACCTGACGTTGGCGAACTTGATGAGCAGGTGATGGACCGCCTTCTTGCCGATCATCCCGACGAAGCAATGTCGCTCCTCATCACGTTGGGAGATGCAGTCGACGCTGAACTTCGGTCCAAAGCCAGACTGCTTGCCGAGCGGATCGTTATCGATATGGCCCGACGCGGTCGTGCTGTCCGCGGAAAAGTCGGCCGTCTGCGGTCAATGCCGCTGCGAGATGCAGGTGATCTTGACGTTGATTCAGCAGTCGAATCGGTTGCTGAGGCGGGGGGGTTACTTGTCGATTCAGACATGTTGCGAGTGATTGATTGGGAGCGACCTGATACGGCGGTGTGTCTCGTTATTGATCGCTCAGGATCGATGAAAGGTGAAGCGTTGGCATCGGCTTTGCTCGCTTCAGCAGCAGTCGCAATTCGTGCTCCATCTTCACACGCCATCATTGCGTTTTCTGGCGAAGCAGAAGTGGTGCGTTCGATGTCGACCTCCGAGCACCAATCAACTGATGGCGTTGTGAATGCTGTGCTGGCATTACGCGGTCATGGAACCACCTGTGTTGCGAACGGAATTTCAGCCGCGATCGCCGAGCACGAATCTGCTCGATGTGGTCGTCACCTCACGGTGCTGCTGTCAGATTGCCGAGATCGGTCAATCGAGGATGCCGTGCCGTTCGCTCGCTCGCTCGACGAACTAGTGATCGTTGCACCAGCGGGTGATGCCGAGGACGCACGCTCACTATCTGATGCGACGGGGGCGGTGTTGATCACCGTTGATGGCCCACGCGATGTCGCGAGAGCACTCGACGAATTACTCAGTCGCAGATAACCGACGAGTCAGGAACCCAGCCCAACGTATTGTCATCAGGGGTGTCTTGTTGTTGGAGGCCGGCAATAAGTGGCGTTGATTCGCCTGCAGCCCCGACAGGAGCGTCCTGTTCGATCTCAGGGTCAACGGATGTGGTGACATCGCTGAGAGTGATTGGCGACCCCTCAATCAACGAATCACCTTGGAAGATGTCGAGAATCGAACGCATAGCGCTGTTCTGCAGCGTCGGAATCAGCACTGATTGGCCACCGACAATTCGACCCGCTGCATCAATTTGGTATGAGCGTGCATTCGATGTGTCGACGGATCGAAGGATGTTGGCAAAGCCGAGCATGGTTGAGACAGACAAATTGCTGTCGGTCACCACTTGGTCGGCGTTGGTTTCAATAAGGGCACCTGCCACTGATGGGGAGGTCAGTCCAGAATTCACGACTGTTGCGAGTGTTCGCTTGATGAAATCTTGTTGTCGGGCGATGCGCCCCCAGTCACTAGACGCGTCAATCACCCAGTTGTCGCTGCCTGAGGGACGTTCGAACTCAAGTTTTCTTGAGCGCACGTACGCAAGTGCGTCATCGCCATTGAGCGTGCTGCATCCCGACGTTCTGATCTCAAGACCGGTTCCGCGGTCACGCACCGGTGAGGAAAATGGGATTCCGACGCCACCTACCGAGTCAACGAGATTCTTAAATGCACAGAAATCGATTTGCACGTAGTGGTCGGTGTCGATTCCAAAATTTGAGCGGATGGTCGAGATCAACCGGTTTGGATCCTCGGCATCGAATGCTGAGTTGATTCGACCTCGCCGACCACCGTCGAGACGCACGTAAAGGTCTCGAGGAAACGAGAGCGCCGCAATTGCTCCGGTGTCGGTGTTCACTCGCCACATCTGGATGACGTCAGCGCGTTCCCCGAAATCGGCGCGCCCGAGGAGATATGGCGCATACTTCGAGTCGGGATCGATACATGCGTTGTTGTCGGTTCCGACGAGTAGGAAGTTTCGAGCTCCAGGTTCGATGTCGCCAACCGTGACTTCAATGACTTCTTCGATGGAAAGTTCCTCGTCGTTCACCTCGTTACTGCGTGTACTTGGTCCGGCCGAAGCCGAAACCGACGAGTTCTCACTCGGCTCAATCACCACGAGTTGTCGTTGGCCGAGCACCAGTCGACCTCCGATGAGACCGATTGCGGTGAGGAGGCAAATAAATGAGACCAACGCAGCCGCAAAGATGGTGAGGCGCTGGGGCCATGTGCGGGTCGCCGAGGTCGATTGAGTCATGTATCGGTCACTCCGATGGCGCGAGGGTCACATTGCATGACAGAGCATCGCTGTCGGTATTGGAAACGCTGATCGTAGTAATCGAGCCCGCTCGACACAGATCGTCAACACCGGCATCAAGCGCGCCTCGCTGGTCAGACGGCACGCTGACACCGAGTGATTCAACAACGGCTCGCTGACTCACTTTGGCTTCAGTCTTTGATCTCCGCACAAGGGAGAGTGCCTCAAGGATTGGACTGAGAAGTTGAGCATCGCCACCCTTGTTCGTGGTGATCGGCCAAGGCGCAATATGGATACTTGTCTCGTTATCCCATCGCCATGCTTCTTCCGTAGCGAATGGAATCAGTGGGGCGAAGAGACGCTGCAGAGTGTTGACAGCCGTGTGCAACGAGGTCAATGCTGACGCTTGATGTGGGTTGTCGGTGTCGTAGGCACGTGACTTCACGAGCTCGACGTAGTCGTCACAGAACCACCAAAAAAATGACTCAGTTCGTTCAAGTGCGCGGGCGTAGTCGAATTCTTCGAACGCTGTCGTTGCCTCGGTGATCACAGCATCGAGTCGAGCGAGCATCGACGCGTCGACAGGATTCAATTCGTTGACGTTGATTGGTGCTGGACCGAAGCCATGAACAAAACGGGTGATGTTCAGCAGCTTGTTCGCGAGCTTTCGACCGACTTTCATCTGGTCTTCGCTGAACGCGGTATCGACTCCTGGACGGGCTGACGCAGCCCAGTAACGGACAGCGTCGGTTCCGTATGAGTCGAAGAGGGCCATTGGCGTGACGACGTTGCCCTTTGACTTCGACATTTTCTTGCGGTCAGGGTCAAGGATCCACCCTGAAAGTGCCGCATGTCGCCATGGAATCTCCTGGTGTTCATGATGTGAACGCACCATCGACGAGAACAGCCATGTTCGAATGATGTCGTGCCCCTGAGGCCGCATGTCCATCGGGAACACTTGATCAAACAATGCATCGTATTCTTCCCACTTCGACGCAATGTGTGGGCTGAGTGAACTTGTCGCCCAAGTATCGAGCACGTCGGGGTCGCCAGTGAACCCACCGGGGACATCGCGCTGATCGGTTGAATACCCGGCCGGGATGTCGGTTGACGGATCGATTGGCAGGTCAGACTCATCCGGGAGAAGTGGATTGTTGTGATCTGGCTCTCCATCAGCATCAAGCGGGTACCAGATCGGGAAGGGCACACCAAAGAACCGTTGACGGCTGACAAGCCAGTCGCCGTTGAGGCCTTCAACCCAGTTTTCGTAACGGTGCCGCATGTGGTCTGGGTGCCAGGTGAGTTCGTTGCCCCGTTTCACGAGTGCGCCTCGAAGGTCAGCATCGCGGCCACCGTTTGAGATGTACCACTGGCGACTGGTGACAATTTCGAGAGGACGCTCTCCACGCTCATAGAACTTCACGGGATGTTCTAGCGGTTGCGGTTCGCCGATGAGTTCACCCGATTCGGTGAGCATCTCAACAACTTTTCGCTGTGCTTGCTTGACGTTGAGCCCTGCAATTTCGGCGTAGGCCTCAGCCTTCACGCCAGCTGGGGGATCGGAAACTATTTGACCGTTGCGGCCAATGATGGCGCGTGTGGGAAGTTGGAGTTCACGCCACCAGATGACGTCGGTGAGATCTCCGAAGGTGCAGATCATCGCGATGCCAGTTCCCTTGTCGGGTTGAGCCAATGGATGAGCGACAACCGGTACCTCTACACCGTAGAGGGGTGTGAGGACCGTCGATCCAAACACCGGCTGGTAGCGCTCGTCATCTGGGTGCGCAACGAGAGCCACGCATGCTGCGAGAAGCTCCGGGCGGGTGGTGTCGATGAGGATGTCGCCTGAGTCGTCAGCGCGGTGAAAGGCGAGCTTGTGGTACGCGCCTGGGCGATCGCGGTCTTCCATTTCTGCTTGGGCAACTGCGGTTTGGAAATCGACATCCCACAGAGTCG
>Ga0222714_10003571_pt1 | contig 15727 bp, 10 predicted proteins | sample C33_3DmetaG_FD_165048 | JGI IMG/M metagenome (GOLD analysis project Ga0222714, IMG submission 165048) | Estuarine water microbial communities from San Francisco Bay, California, United States - C33_3D | ecosystem: Environmental > Aquatic > Marine > Unclassified | place: USA: California...
GCGCGCGCACCGCGTCTCCCGCGCCGTCGTCGCCGCGAAAAAGCCCGCGGATGACGCTGGGAAGGACCAGCCCGCGCGAGGGTTCCCCACGAGCAGCTCCCAGGGCAGCGCGCGCGGTCCGGGCGCGGCGCCGCTTCGCATGGAGACGCAAGAGCAGCGGAAGTTTGGTTACGGCGGTGACGGGTTGCCGCCGGACGATGACGACGACGAGGAGTCGTGGGACGACGGATGGAACCCGGGCGGCGAAGGCCAACCCTCGCCGTGGGGCTTGGTGATTTTACTCGTCGTCGGCGCGTGGGCGTTGTGGGAGTACAAGCGACCGGGTGGGTCGTTGAATCCCGAGACGAAGAAGGCGTTGCAGCGCGCGAGGTACATGCGGGCGTATAAGGCGAGGTATGGACATTATCCTGGGGAAGGCCCGCAGCCTGGCGAAGGCGGCGCGACGGGTTCTATTCGGGGGATTTGAGTTGTGACGCGCAAAACGCGCGAGATAGCGGCGAAAGATGTAGCGAGTGTGCGTGTCCACGCGCACTCATTCGACGACGACGACGACTGGCGTTTTTGGTTTAATTAATTTGTACTTTTTGATTTGAGCTCCCTGCCTCGAGACCGCATTCGTCGACTCGCATGCCGGTTGAATTCCCATCGTCGGCCCGCGCCGAACGTCCACCAACGCCTCCAGAGCCTGAAATCGCACACGAGTACGAAGGTCCGACGGGCCACGCCGACGGATTCGACGCCGAAGCCGCGCGAGAGGCGTTTAGACTCCGAGGCAAGGCTGGACACGACCGCGTGTTGGAATCGTTGAAAAAAGAAGCCACGGCGTTGAAAGAGACGCGACAGTACTTGTTTGGGCGACTGTTGAATCTTCAGGTGCGTGCTATGGCGTTCGATGCGTGCGTTTGTCGCGCGTGATCGCGTTCGGTCGCGTTCGTTCGCGCGCACGGAGCGCCAGTTTCTCTTGTCGAGGTTGTTTAAAAGTCGAGACTGACACGGCGCGTCTTTCGCTTTCCGTTTCTTTCGCGCGCAGCTCGAAGAAGCGGTGTTGCGCGATCACTTGAACCGCGGCGTGAACGAGCCCCCGGGTGAGGCGCACGATGGCGCGTGATGGCATTAAGTGGAAGAAAGGCAAGCGTCGCGTGGCGCACCAACACAAACGTCCCGAGCAGTTGCTCCGCGAGTTGTGCGGGTTTCATCTCAAGGGTACGTATTCGTGCGGACAAGTATGGATTGGCACGACTCGTCGGCAAGCGTACTTGCTCGAGCAGGTGTGTTTGGGGCGACGGGCGAAAGAATTCATGTACGACGGGGTGCCGCTGACGCCAAACGGTCCGGGTATTGAGCTCGTGATTCGCGTGAATTGCGAAGATGCGTACTATATGTGCGTGTATCTGGGGTGTTTATCGATATACAAACACGAAGCAGGAAAAGAAATGGATGTGAAATTAGGATTAGAAGAGTCGGTGATGGATATGCATACGCTTTGGGCGACGTTTCGTCGCGAATGCGGACACGCGTTTGCGTTGAATTGCGCGGCGACGGTGCACTTTAGACTCACTGGTTGGTTACCGAGGTCGGGTTTGCAATACGGTGCGGATTTCGTGCTCTACCAGCGACACCCGGCATTGGTGCACAGTGATGCCACGGTAGTTCTCGTGCCAGATGAAGGTGCAAGGCGAAGTTTTGTAGTCGACACTGAGAAGCATCGAGGCGTCGCGATAGCCGAAGGCTGGCCAGATTGGCCAGATTTACAAGCCACGTCGCGTTTGGCGGTGCAAGTCAACAAGAACTTTATCGAAGCGCATGTCTCTGCGCCTCGAAATGTAAATTGGAATGATCCGGCGTGCTTGACGCACGTGTGGGTGAATGAAATTTCAATTGCCCGCTTCAACCCAACGAGGCATCTCGATAACACTAGCAAAGATGTGAATTGAATGTACATAAAAAAACTGTCTACTTTATCGGATATCATCATGGAATTTAAGCGTCAACCGCCACGGTCTTGTCCACTTCTGCAAAGTTTCTATAAAATGCGGTGAAATGTTTAAAGCAAATATCGATGTCCTCGGTGCCGCACATTTCTCGAACCGAGTGCATGGAAAGTTGTGGGACGCCCACATCCACCGTTCGAATACCCATACCCGCTGCAATAATCGGACCAATCGTAGAACCACACCCCATGTCATTGCGTACTACGAAATCCTGAGTTGGAATGTTTTCACGCTTGGCGCACTCGCGAAATAAGAAGGACGTCACCGCGGTGGTGGCGTAACGCTGGTTGGCGTTGTGTTTCACAACGACTCCCTTGTGCATTTTTGGTTGGTGATTTTCTTCGTGCTTATCCATGTAGTTGGGATGCAATGCGTGTGCCATGTCCGCACTCACTAAGAAAGAATTACGCACCGTGCGTTCGATTAAACCTTCGCCGCCAGAGTTTGGCGAGCTTTTACTCAACGCCGTCGTCGCGCGCTTGAGCGAGTCAAACATCATCGGCGACGCACCGCCGTAGAACGAAGAGCTCCCAACTTCTTCATTATCGAATAAAGCTACCATTTGCACGCCAGATTGCTTGGCGAGATCGGCATCTGACGTCGCCTCGAGTAACGCGCGCACGGCGCAATAGCTCGATGCCAAATTGTCCAAGCGCCCAGAAAAAATAAATTCTCGCGCCGCGCCTCCAATCACCGATGGTTGCGTGTCGCACACGTTGAGCTCAAAGTCCGCAATATCGTCTGGCGCGCACCCGAGTTCTTCGGCGAGAACCGCGAGCAAGAGCGCGTGATGGGATTGGCCATCCTTGGTGACTTGGCCTTCCAACTCGCCTTTAATCGCCGTCGCTAAAATAGGCGCAAATTGCGTCTCAGTGTTCGGCTTGAACCCATCAGTGTTCACGTTGCGATCTAAATGGATCGCAAGCGTAGGAATGCGAATGATTGGTCGATCGATGCGCACTAATTCATGCTTCATCGTCGCGCCGCGCTTCACCAAGACTCGTCCGGCGACGCTCAAATCCCGGTCAAACCATGTATGCCACAAACCACCACCGTACGTCTGCACACCCACATTCAAGAATCCACCCTTTTTAATCTTCGTCACTGGTTTCAATTTCGGGCACGGGCTATCGGTATGTGCGGCGATGACATTGAACCCACTTCCCGGGACGTACGCGCCTCCAACCGCGAAGGCCACCACCGCGCTCATATTCCGCGTCACGTAATACTTCCCACCAGGCTTCAAATGCGTCCATTCGTCGTATTCGCTCAATTTCTCATACCCAGCGCGTTCTAACATCGCCACGCTCGCGGAAGTCGCGTGATGCGCGGTCCAAGAATCGTTCAAGTAGTCCACCAAGTCGCGCGCGACGGCGGGCACCGGAGCGTTGGCCCACGTCGCGGCTCCACCCGATGACGCGCTCGACGACGACCGCGTGGACACCGCGCGCGTGGGCGCCATCGCGGACGACGACGATGGTGCGCGTGCGTGCGCGATGGGGATGAAGGGCGCGCAGCACGCGCACGAGGCGTCGTCCCCGTCGACGCCGCGAAGAGGTCCAGACGCTCGGGACGCGGATGCCGCGCGCGTCGGTCGACTACTCGCACGCACGGACGCGGCACGCGCCGTCGCGCGAGATGCGTTGAAAAATGACATCGTTCTCGCGATGGAGTGCGTGGCGAGGCGTACGCGCGCGGTGTGTGACATGTTGGACAGGCGTCCTCTCGCGCGCGCGTCGAGTCGAGGTTTGACGTCGGTGCGAAACAAAAACAATTCAATTCTACTACAGTAAAGTACGGGTCCGGTACGGACGATCTAAATAAACAAGACGTGCACACTACGTGCGCGTGCGTCGCACGATTTCACGCGCGGTGGATGATGTTTCGTTCAAGAAAATCATGTCGCCGTCTTTTAAAGGCGTATTCGGAGGCACCATGACCATGTTGACGTTGATGGCTTCGTCAGCCTCGACGGCGTCATCGTCGCTGAGGACCTTGGTTTGGTCGATGATTTTTTTGAGATCCGCGGCGGTGACACCACGCTTGACGCTACGAACTTCAGGGGCGTCGTCCGTCCATGTGACAATCATCACGCCTTCGGAGACGTCGATGTTTGGCGTTTTGGAATTTGGTCGACGTAAACCGAGTTCGGCTTCAAACTTTGCGCCTTCGACTGGAGCAAAGAATTGTCCACCACCCTTTGGTTTGATGACGTTACTGCCGCCTTGAGCTAACAAGATACCGAGCGATGGCGCCTCGGTTTCGCCACTGCGCCAACGCGCCTCTTTTTCCTCTTCAGACTTCTTGGCGTCGGCGATGCGTTTGCGTTCTTGAATTTCAGCGGCGGCAACGCTCCAATTGCTCAACACAGTATCGGTTTCGTCGATGCCATCGGAATCGTTTTCATTGAGCAAATCACCAGCAACGGACTGTAACTGACGAATTCTTATGTCAATATCATCCATGTCGTCCTCTTCCCAGCTCGTATCTTCGTCTTCGACGAGCGTGTCAACAATCTCCGCGGTGACTCGCGTCTTGTGTCCCAAGTTGTCCACGCGATGCCAACGCTGATCGACGCAAAAGCAAAACTCTGAAATGAAAAATTCACTAGTGCCTTGACGTGCTTGCGTGAGACCAGATTCTTTTACGATATCCATCAAAATGTGGTGTTGGTTGTTCTCCATCCACGTTGCGACGTCCTTCCATTCGCTTCGCATGGGCTCGGCGATTAAAATGCGCGAGCCCATGGTTTCGACGACGACACCGCAGCTGCGACGGCCACCAGATACGAGTTGTACTGGAGAACCAACTTCGGGAACAGATTCCGTTTGCATCGCTGACTGATAGGATTTTGAAGCAAACTTCTTCTTTCCTTTATACATCCACTGCGCCGCGATGCCAAATTCGGCGGCGTCGTGCATCGCCCGCGTACGCACTTGCACCTCAAGTGGAGCTCCATCCGGCCCACCAACAGCAGTGTGTAAAGATCTATATCCGGTTGGCTTCGCATTGGTGATGTAGTCGTCGTATTCACCTTCGATGGGACGATACAGTTTGTGCACCAGATCCAAGAGCTGATAGCACGTATCGATTTCCTTAGACGTCCCACTCTCCGAACTCGAGGTTTCCCCGACGACGATTCGCATCGCTCGCGCATCGTAAATTTGACTAAAATCAACACTTTTACGCTTCATCTTCAAGTGCGTACTATACGCGCTCTTCAAACGCGATGAAATCGAAATTTTCACGTCGGTGCCAAAACCATCAATGAGCAAGTCTTGCCACAACCTCGAGCGAATCTTATCGAGCGTACTCAATGACGACGACACACTACTGGGTAGTTCGTCGATGCCATCGAGGTAAAATGACTCGCCATCCCGCGTAGACAGCCAATCGAAAGAAGGTATAGTTTCGATGCGTTTCTTCATATCGAGTTGCCACTCGGCGTACTGACTCGCTTCGTCATCCGCCGAACCGCTCGCAACGATTTCCTTCGCTTTAGATTTGAGGCTATTGAACAGTGGCAGCGTGTCAACGCCGAACAACTCATTCACGTCCATCGACGATTGATCAACTCCACTGTTCTTGTCCTTTGATGACGTCTTCCACGTCGTCTCTTGCGCAGCTTTGATGGCGTCGAAGCTCTTCGGATCCATAACCGCAAAGCACAAATCCTCGAGTTCAGATTTGATTGCCCACATACCTAGCTTCTCAGCGAGCGAGCACCACACCTGCAGAGTTTCATTCGCTATCACTATCGCCTTTTCTTGTTTGTTCACCGCGTATAGCGTTCGCATATTGTGCAAACGGTCGGCGATTTTAATCAAAAACACGCGAGGGTCTCTGACGATGAGCAGCAGCAACTTACGAAGTTGCATCAAATCTTCTTCACTGAGTTTAGCCTTGACGTCTGTGTCGTCCATGCCTCTTCGCCGACGACGGATGACTTCATTCATCTGTCCCACGCGACTCACTTGCGACACTAAATTGTACACCTTGTCCCCAAACTCCTCGCGCAACTCTTCATCCGTGCACTCCGTGTCATCCAGTATATCATGCAAAAGACACGCACACACCGCATCTCGACTCTTCGACCCAGTACCTGGCAAGTTCGCCGCGAGTATCTTCGCGCTCTCGACGCAATGCCGCATGTACGAGTCACCATTTTTCCTCTTCTGCCCGGCGTGCCAACGTCCCGCAAACGCCACCGCCCGACCAACCTCGGGCTCGCTAAAAATTGCATACCGTCGCACATCCACGCCATGCAGCACGCGCACGCGACCGCCCCTGGTACCATCCATGTTCAAACCTCCCTCGCCCTCGTCCTCGTCCTCGACGAACACCGCGCGTTTCCAAACGTTTTCCCAAAGCCCCACGCACGCGCTCACGCACGCGACGCTCACAAACGCGGCGACCGCCACATCAAACGTCGCATCGTAATCGCTCGGAATTCGCTCAGCAATCATGCGAAACACATCCTCCGTCGCTTGCGCGCGCGTCCGCGCGCTCTTCGCCGCGCGACGAGACGGAATCGTGCGACTTCCGGACACGCGACGATGCGCCGCAGATTTGAATCTCTCGCGCGGCGTCGTCGCCGCGCTCGCGCGCATCCGCGCGCGCGTCGCCGTGTCGGTCGACGACGACGGCGTTGCCGACGCCGTCGCGCCGCGCGGCGCGCTCGCGCACGCGCGCGGGGCGACGTGCGCCATGAGAAGATGGAATGTGAATGGGCGCCGTCGTCTGACGTGTAGATATTCGTGGAGCTCACATTCGTGGACGATTCGCGCGCGCAGGCGGCATTTCGCGACGCTCGAGCGCACACAGTGCGCGGACAAAGACGACGACGGGCGCGAGGATGCTGTTCGCGCGCTCGACGGCGCCCGCGGGGGATTGGCGCGAGGTGTTTCAGCGCGAATTCGTGGATGCGCTGGCGCCCAACTGTTCGTACGCGCAAACGGCAAAGCTGCTGCGGCGATGCGTGCGCACCGGGGCGGTGTCGTTTTTTGATATCGAGAGGAATCCGGAAAAGTTCTTTGAGGCGCATAGGATGCTGGCGAAGCGGGCGAATGATTGCGGGCCGGGGATGTGGATTCGGTTTACGGTGCAGTTCAACCTGTGCGCGGGGACGGTGGTGGCGTTGGCGAGTAAGAGTCAGCGCGCGCGGCTGAAGGAGATGCAGGTAAAGGGGAAATTGGGATGTTTTTGTTTGACTGAAAGACTCGCCGGGGTGAATAGTGGTTTGGTGGTGAATACGAGGGCGACGTATGACCGCGAGCGGCGGTTGTTCGTGATTGACTCGGGCGGCGACGACGGGACAAAGAATTGGATTTCGCAAGGTTTAACCGCCGACGTCGCCGTGGTGATCGCGGAACTCGTCGTAGATGGTAAAACATATGGGCCACATGGGTTTTTCGTGCGCCTGCGCGACGGGATGGGAAGATTGGTGCGCGGCGTCACCGTCGGCGACATGGGCGCCAAGACGACTGGGAACGATTTGGACAACGCGTGGGTGCGCTTTGACTCCTTCGCCGTACCGCACGACGCTTTGCTGAACAAATACGCCGGTGTCGATGCTGAATCGGGCGCATATACAAAGAAACCTGGCATTCGCACAATGGATATGATTGGTCAACGTTTATTCACTGGTCGGGTGGCCGTCGCGCAAGCGGCGCTGTCCTTCGCCCGCAAATTGTACGACGACACGAAAGTATATAGCGACGCAAAGAAATGTACGATGCGCGGAAGTGCACCATCGTTGTCAAACGTGCCACAACTGAATTCGCTATACGACGAAGCATACGCGACGCTCGCGAGGTTGGATTCATACGTAAAGACGTGCGAGACTGAGCTGTGCGCGTGCTTGCGCGCGAAGACGATTCCGCCCGCGCGGCTCGTGCAAGCCATCGCCGTGGCGAAAATTAAAGCCGTCGACACCTCCATCGAGCTCGCGTTCCGTCTCAAGCAAGAAGTTGGTTCATACGCACTCATGTCTGCCACTGGATTTGACAACACTGACTTTCTACAATGTTGTAAATTCGCGGAGGGCGATTCGAGAATCCTCTCGCAAAAGCTCGCTCGCGATTGTTTCGGCTCGTTTACGAAGAATGAGCACGGTGACACGGGTGTGCAATCTGAAATAGAACTCGATTTGTGTCAGCGCATTGCGTCCATTATCGACGAGCAGCGCGCGGTGAATCCAAAGATTGGTAAAATTGAAGCTTGGGATTGTGCGTGGCGCGAAGTCTACCGTCTCGCCGAAGTCATTTGCGAGCGCGTGATGCACGAACACACACCAACTGGCGCGCACATGGCTGCAAGGTCCAAGCTTTAAACAATATGCTGTTGTACAGTACTTGTGTGTAATATTTCTATCTACGATCACGCGAGCGCGAACGTCTTCGGCTATCCTTCTTTCTATCTTTTCTATCTCTCGACCGCGACCGCGAACGTTTTCTTTCGCGGTCGCGGCTCGTATCGCGTCGACGACGGTCGCGGCCATCGTCTCGATCATCTCGCCTATCTCGCCTGCTTTCTTTGTGCCGACCGCCGCCAGTTTCGGGCTTTCCTTGGACCATGGCGTAACGCGCATTTCCACCACTGATGTGACCCATGGCGCTGTTTTTGATTTCATACGTACGTCCCGAGCCTTGAATCGTGCGATTGACGCCGGCGCGACGGCTCTTGCCATCCGCCTCATCAAAGTCTTCAGCGGTGCCACCATTCTTGCCAAACTTTCTAAAGTTCTTCCATAAATGGTGCATGGATTGCGAGAAATCAACGTGAATGCGTCTGTCATCAATCAAGACGTTGTCCATCTTGAAGTACGCGGCTTCGCATTCAGATTTGTGCTCAAAATTCACAAACGCGTACCCGAGACTCGCGCCCGTCTTAAAGTCACGAATGACATCACACGACGTCACCTTCCCAAATCTACTAAAAATAATTTCCAAATCTTCATCAGTCGTCACGGGATTGAGTTTGCAGACGAACAAAGATTCGTCTGGGGGCTTGGCGTCCGCGTCTGGCAAATCGCCGAGCACTTCGAGCACGACGGCGCGGCTGTGCGCTTCTCGACTCTTCTTCTCCTCTTCAACGACTGCTTGGTCTTTATTCATCTCCGCTTGGATATCGAAATCGTCCTCTAATCTATCATCGTCGTTGTTTTGCGGCCGTGGAGGCGACGCATCGGGAATGAGCGCCGCCAGTCCTTCGGGGTCGTCAAACGGGTCGTCGAGCACAATCGTGTGCTTGATTCTAATATTCTGCCAAGGCCGTCCTTTCTCGTCGCAGTACGCATCATTAATCGCTTGCAAAACATCAAAGCCTTCACTAACCTCACCGAAAATCGTTCTCGTACCGTCAAGAGCGTCGACGTCATCCCGAGTCGTGATGATGAACTGCGACGCGTTTTTGTTTGTCCCGCTCGGCGCCATGGACACCGTCCCCTTCTTGTGATGTTTCCTCGTCGCCGATATCTCATCGTCGAAAAATCGCGCTTGGTCGCCATACAAAAACTTATACACCGAGTCCCCGCCGCGACCGGTGTTCGTAGGATCGCCCGTTTGCGTCATAAAATCCTTTTGCACGTCGTGAAACAAACAATGATTGTACGCTTTCAGCTTGCACAACTTTAAGAAATTCATGCACGTCTTCGGCGCGTCGTCGACGTACAAGTCGATCACCATGTCGCCTTTACTGGTTTCTAATAGCACAGCCATCGCGCGCGCGGTCGAGTCGAGCACACGCGAGCTAATGTCGCGGCGGACACTGCGGTGAAGGCGCTTTCTGTTTTCAAGGTCAAAGAAAACAGGGACACCATCACGCGCGATCGGCACTCGTGCACGCGCGCCTCACCGCCCGTCACGCTCGCGCCGCGCGCGAAATCGCTCGCACACACTCACGCACGTTCGTCTGCGCGCGCGTTAAACGCACGGTCGACGCCGATCGCGCGACGTAATCACATTTGCACAGAAATCAAAACACACACTCGACGACCACCATGGCGGAAGGTTTACCGAGAGAAGAAGTAGAACGGATGTTATTCTTCGAAGACGCGCGCGCGCGAGCGGAGGTTGAACATGCGACGAACCCGAACGACGCGCAGGTGCTCACGCGATGGGGTGGGGCGTTGTTGGAGTTGGCGCACTTTCGCCAAGGCCCCGAAGCGGTGGAGATGATCGAAGACGCGGTGGAAAAGTTTGAACAAGCGCTGGCGATAAATCCGAAGAAACACGACGCGTTGTGGTGCTTAGGGAATGCGTTGACGAGTCAAGGGTTCTTGTTCCCTGAAGCTCACGAGGCGATGAAGTACTTTGACGAGGCCAAGTCGTGCTTTCGACGAGCGCTCGACGAAGAGCCGAATAACGAAATTTACCGTAAAGCGCTTGAGATGACGGACAAGGCTCCCGGATTGCACGCAGAGCTCCAACGTCAGTTGGCTGAGCAAGCGGCGCAGCAGCAGGCATTCCAGAGCGGCATGCATGGTCAGATGGGTGGTGGTTCGAAGCCTGGAGCAGAGAACGAGTTCTGGTGGGACGTTGCGGGCTGGGTGTCTTTCGGCGCCGTCGCCGTTTCTTGGTTGGTCATGGCGCAAATGCAGGCTCAGCCTTAATTTGAGTGTCAACTCTCGCTTAGTACTTGTTATAGGTCATCGCACTTGAACAGAATGTTAATTATTAACAATCTAACGTCGCTCGATTTTTAAAACGCTGAAAAACAGCTCTCGCGTGCTCGGGCACCCCACATCTCGCGCATGGCCAGAGTGCTCCTCGGACTCAATCGCGTGATCATGAACAATTCGAATAAAATCACCGTCGCCAGCGGCGCGGCGCCCAAGAAGCAGCCCGGCTTGGGCGCTTGGTTGCAAAAAGGTGTCAAGATGAGCGATAACAAGACGCTCGCAACGGTGGTGGTAAAGGCTGCGGCGCGCGACGAGAGCGAGACGAACGGGCAAAGCGAGACGAACGGGAAGGCAACACATGCGACCGCCGCCAAGGCGAAGAGCGCGGCGGCGAAGAAACCCACCGAAAATGGATCGACGCCGACGAGAAAGACGGCGAGGAAGAGCACCAAGCCAGACACGTTTGAAGCGGCTCCGGCCAAAAAGGCAAAGAAGGCTATTGGTCCCGGCCCGGATCGTTCGCACGAGAAGAAACACTGGGCTGCTGGGCGTTTGCGCGTCGTCGGCGTCGATGAAGCTGGACGTGGACCGTTGGCAGGCCCTGTCGTGGCCGCGGCGTGCTTTGTGCCGCAGGACTGCGTCATCGACTGCGTGAACGATTCTAAGCAGTTGACTGAGGAAGGTCGCGAAGAAATTTATGAAGAATTGATGGCGAATAAAGACATCGAGTTCGGGGTGTGTATTATCGATCAAGATCGCATCGATGAGATCAATATTTTGGAGTGCACGATGGAGGCCATGACGAAGAGCGCGAACGATATTCCCAACGTCGACTGGGTATTGATTGACGGTAACCGCGTGCCCAAGCCATTAGAAGGAAGAGCTGAGGCGATTGTGAAAGGAGACGCAAAGAATGTTTCGATTGCCGCCGCGTCTATCATCGCCAAGGTGACTCGAGACCGAATGATGCTTGAAATCGACCGCGAATATCCGATGTATGGTTTCGCCGCGCACAAAGGCTACGGCACCAAGGCGCACATGGCGGCTGTGGAAAAGTACGGCCCATGCAAGTACCATCGCAAAACTTTCGCACCGATTAAACACATGGACCTCTCTAAGTGGCCTGATTGCTACAAGTAAGTATACAGTTGTAAATTGTAAATTCTTGAATCTTGAATGCTAAAATCGCTACTCCTAAATTGGCTACTACATCACCGCTCGGTACGCCCCTAGAGCTATGAACGCCGCCGCGAACGCCCCCATGGCGTATCTATGACTTAATGGCCGCCGCGGTTCTTTATATATCTCCCATAACACTACGCTCGCGCCCACGCCGCACGCAGACGTCCCTAACAGTCGACAGCTCAAGCAATCTTCCTGAAACGTCGGCGCTTCAGACGCGCGTGACGCCGACGTCGAACGCGCTTGCGAGCCACCGAGGAACGTGAGATGTGCGAATGGAAGCTTTGCACCCGTAGAGGACGACGTGGGCTGGCCGGCGCGCGTTTGCTCGGGGTCAGCCATCACATACTGCGGTTTCAGTGGTCGCGGGACTACGTGCTGTTTGTTCAAGCGCCGGCCGTCGGCCGGCGGCTGAGTGGGACGCCGGTGGGAACGCACATTCTACTGATATGAAATATTACAACAACGCACCCATACTCGCGCACACTGTGACTAAATAGAATGTTCGTCTCAAATATCACTCGGCGCAGCCGAAATCCGTCGCGGGAGTGCGTTGCGTAGCGCCGTCACGGTGGCGTTCGCTTCCGTGAGCTCAACTTTCATTTCGGAATAGCGCTTCCATTGTGACTGCATTGCGGTTTCGAGACGCTGTTTCACGCTTTCAAGTTCCTTTTGATTTGCGCGAGAAAGACTGAGTTGTCGTTCAAGCTTTTCAACCTGCTCTTTTAATTCTCCTTTCTCAGCAACAAGCGCGTTGAACATGCGCGAGTGATGGGTCTCTTGTGATGCGGTCGAGGGAATCGACGCGTCAGCGGTGTCTCTAGGTGCTGGCACGGCATTCTTCGCGCGCTCCTCTCGGAGGTCGTTTTCGAGTTTGCGAATGGTCTCCTCCACGACTTTAAAGAATGCTTCATCGAGCACGCATTTGAGCGGATGCGGGACGTTGTCCAGCGTGATGAGCGCCGCGCTTGCCTCTGGCACGGCCGAATCATCGTCCTCATTTGGTCCAGTCGCCCGACGCTTTGATTTTCGTGATTGATCACGATTACGAACATCCCGTGCGTTCTTGAGTGGCTCATTCTCTTCCTCGTCCGAGGAAGAGAATGAATTTACATTCATCCGCGTCTCCCATTCGTTTTCAAAGAATTTTGACATCGTCCGTGCCATCTTGTACACGACGTCGCCTTCTTTGTTATATGTCATGGCGTTCGCGAAAACTAAGCGAATGTCCGCAGCATACGCGTCTGGATCTTCGTCAACGTAGTAATCCTTATCCAGTCGTGCCTGAATAGTTCCTAAATCCATTGGATTCTTGATGACGTCAAAATAATCTGGAATTTCCAAATACACCGGGTCAACAGGAGTCAAGAATACGAATGCGGACTTGTGCACCATCAGAGAGCGGTGAATAGACTTGATTCGACGGGAAGTATTCGTGTACTTCGCGAAGACCCCGCTGACGAGAGGTACTCGCATCGCCCGACTACCACCATTCTGACCGCGGGAACGGGTTGGGGCATTCCGACGTGGCAGAACTTCCATGTGCTGATGATCGCTCTCGTCCGAATCTGACTCTCGGGTGTATTTCTGAATATTTTCGCTTCTTCGTTTAATCCGTGGATACTTTCGCTTTCCTGCGCATCCTTTACCAGCTTGGCGAACTTTCTGAATTCCGAAATAGTAATCGTTCATGCTCTGCGTCAAGTGCCTTTTAAACTTCATGTAGGAGATATCTGCCTCTTTGAACGCTTGCTTGTTATGCGTAGGCTCCAACGCATCCGCCTCGACTACACCAAGCATATCCTTCATCATAGTATTCGCCTGCAACTGCGCACCAAATCGCTGGTACATCTTGATCAAACGATTTTTATTGTAAATGTGGAAACCGCACAACTTGGATGGTTCTTCTGCGTATCCCATGTGAAGTATTATGCCTCCCCGCGCGCCTCTCGGTCTATACTCAGGAAAGACGTAGTAATCCTGCTTGAGATGGGCTATAGGGTCGCGAGACTTAATTGGCGTCCCTCGGAGGGTAAACTTACACCGCGGACGCAAGTACAAGATCTCCATGTAAGAACGCAAACTGTAATCCTCAGGTACATCAGTGGTTGCCAGCTGTCCCTCTCGCGTTTGCTGAAACACCGGTCCGCCAGTAGCGGCACGGCGCCTATTTCCTACTGCCCCTTCAATATCATCTGCATCTTCTGCAGACATTCCCGCTATACGAATATCATTCTTGAAACCAGTGAAATCCAACTCATCGGCGCGCAAATTGAACAAGACGATTCTTGTCCCGTGTGAGCCTCGAATTTTCGACACTTCCTGCAACAATTCCTTCTCAGATCGCACAAACGTGTGTGCTTCGATCGCTCGCATGTTCTCTTGCCATTTTAATGCATTTGAAGGTGCATCAGCGACGTAGCAGGGCTTGCCCTCAGCGCCTTGTTCTATCTTCCATGAGAACATTGGAATCAAAATATCATCGGCTTCAATGTCATCCAAGAAAGATTGAGACAACAGTGCTGCGTGCGCGTACCCATCACGTTTAGTCAAAATTAACGCGTCTTTTGCCAAGCGCATAGAGCCAGATTTGAAGCCAATCCCGAATCTCCCGACATTCCCCGCCGAGTATTCCTTTGAACTAAATCCAAAAGACAACATACACAACAATCGATTTCGGTCCATTCCTATGCCGTCATCTTGCACGCTCAGGCACATCATCCCGTTTCTAGATGCCTCAAATACATCAACGTGCACCTCACTCGCTCCGCACTCTTCATCTTGTGCGCTACGTATGCAAATTAAACGTCAGTCGTGTTGTCGCCGTGTGCATCGATGCCGTTGTCGCCGAGCGCGTAAACCATCTCTACACACGCATAGACGTACTTATCGAGTAACTCTGCGATCGCTCCAAACGCCCACACATGACTCGTCGCATTACCTATAACCACGCGCACATCCGCGATCGTCAGTCATCATACAATCGCACATCTCGTGTTCGAGCGCGCGCGTCGCCGTCGCCCGTCCCCGCCGTCTCTCGCTTCGCGTCACCCTCAACGTACTCTTCAACATCCTCGGATGCGACTTTGAGTGCTCCATCACACGATCCGTGACACTGGCCACATGTGCAACGGGCGATGGCACCACCGGCGCGTCATACGCGTCCACATCCACCGTCTCAAACGCCGCCTCCGCGTCCCCCGCCGATGCGAAATCAGTCTTAAACGGCCGTTGCTTACGCCTCTGCGCGCGTCACCCCTCGTCAGTCGCTCGCACACACGCACACACTTATCGTATATCGCGCACGCGTCATTCGCGCGCGCGTCGCCGCCGCGCCGCGCCGCGCGTACCATTTGAGCCGTTCCCGCGCAAAAACTCTCGAGGTATCGAGTCGCGCGCCGTCACGTCGACCGTCGACCGCCGCCGCCGTCCGCCGACGACCGTCCAACGCGTCCAACGCGTCGAACGCAGATTCAAACGCACGGTTTCGCCGCGCACGCGATCGCCGCGCGCGATGCGCGTCGCGAACTCGCGCGTACCCCGCGCCCGCGGTGTCACCTGGGCCAACCATGTGACGCGCGCGTCTGCGCTCGCTCGCGCCGTCGGTTCGCGGCGAACGACGCCGCACACGATCGCGCACGGGCGATGGTATCGTTCGCGATGGGTGGCGCGCGCGAGAGGCGCGCGAGAGAGGTTGGAGAGGCGCGCATGTCGACGCGCGCGCGAGACGCGAGGCCGAGGCTCTGGGCTCTCGCGCGCGTCGCGTTCGCGTGCGTCGCGTGCGTCGCGTGCGTCGCGCGCGGTGCGTGCGGTGCGGGTACCGATGGTGAAGATGGAATAGTTGTGTTTGATGTCGGCGATGGCGCGGGATTCGCACCGGGGGAGGCGATCGTGGTGAAGGCGAGGATACGCGCGCGGCCGAGGTTTCGCGAGG
>Ga0222714_10003572_pt1 | contig 15724 bp, 11 predicted proteins | sample C33_3DmetaG_FD_165048 | JGI IMG/M metagenome (GOLD analysis project Ga0222714, IMG submission 165048) | Estuarine water microbial communities from San Francisco Bay, California, United States - C33_3D | ecosystem: Environmental > Aquatic > Marine > Unclassified | place: USA: California...
TCGTTCAAATTCCTTGGCTATAGCATCTCCACTTGCCATAGGAAGATCTGAGACGTCTCCTTCTTGCTCAAGATTAGAAACATATTCAGCTACATCTTCATCATTTTGGATTAATGCATTAACTTGCTGAAGCCATAATTTCGTTCGCTCAGGATAGTCTCCAAGTGGAATTGGTAAATCTAGCAAATTATCTAAATGGTCAAGCAAGGCCATAGTGGCTTTTGGGGAAGGTGGTTGAGACACATAGAGAGGAATTCCAGCCCATAAGGATAGGCCTGCTAGACCAGCTTCTACGATCTCTTGCTGCAGTACACCGATGATTCCGGTAGGGCCCTCATACTGAGAAATCTCAACGTCAAATTTGTCTGCAACAGCTTGATCTAATGCAACAGCGGTAACCGAGATTGGACGTGTATGTGGGGTGTCTGACAGTAAAGCACCTAAAGCTATAACGGTGTCAATTTTATGTGCTTTTAGTTGGTTGAGAAAATCTTTTGAAAATGATTTCCAGTGCATACTTGGTTCAACGCCACGAATTAGAAATAATTGTTTACCGTTGGAAACCTCTGCTTTATAAATGTAAGTAGTTCGCCATTGGATTTCTCGTTTACCGTCAAAATTGGTACGAATTATTGGTCGATTAACCTGAAAGTCATAGTACGGTTCTGGATCAAAGGTGAATATCTTCTTCACTGAAAAGGTTTCAATTAAATGATCGACAGCCGCTGATGCTGCTTCGCCAGCGTCATTCCAGCCTTCAAAGGCCATAATGGCAACCCTGCTTGTTCTCAAGACCACCCCATTCCTAATTCTCCCCAGACCGCTTAGACAGTGCAGATACTGCCAAATCTAGCGGGAATTGGCTTGGGAATCGCACCAATGCGCTTTAACGGTAAACTTCGCCCCAATGAATAACAAATCTGGCCTACTTGACCTCATTAAAACCCGCGTTTTAGTGGCGGATGGTGCGATGGGCACCATGATTCAAAGGTTTGACCTAAGCCTTGATGATTTCAACGGGCTAGAGGGATGTAATGAGATTTTAAATGAAACCAAACCAGAAATAATTGAACAGATCCATCTAGAGTATTTTGAAGCTGGCTCTGATGCTGTAGAAACTAACTCTTTTGGTTGTAATTTAGCGAATCTTGCTGAGTATGGAATAGAAGATCAAATCTTTGAATTAAGCAGACTATCAAGCGTGATTGCTCGTAAAGCGGCTGATCAAATCAATGGAAACAGTTTTGTAATTGGCTCGATTGGACCAGGAACGAAATTACCTTCATTGGGGCATACAGATTTCAAAACTTTATTTGATGCATATTCACTGAATTCAAGAGGCTTACTTGAAGGCGGGGCAGATGCATTATTGATTGAAACAGCGCAAGATCTCTTGCAAGCCAAGGCTGCAATTTTAGCAGCTATGAGTGAAGTTGAAAAACTTGGTCTTTCTGTTCCGGTTATTGCATCTATTACTGTAGAACAAAATGGAACGATGTTGCTTGGTTCGGAAGTACCAGCAGCAATTGCAGGTTTAGTTAGTTTGGGAATAGCTGGCATCGGCATGAATTGCGCAACCGGGCCAGAGGAAATGTCAGAACATCTTCGAACAATTAGTGAAACTGTCTCTATTCCGATCTCATGCATGCCCAATGCAGGCTTGCCTATATTAGTAGATGGAGCGGCTTCCTATCCTTTAGCAGCAGAACCTTTTGCAGCATATATGCAGCGGTTTATAAATGATTTTGGAATTGGAATAATTGGTGGATGCTGCGGAACTACACCAGCGCATATAAGAGAACTAACAAAATTTAAGACAGTTGATCTTTCAAGAAAGAATACTGATTGGGAAGATTCAGTTTCCTCACTTTATCAAGCTGTATCTATTATACAAGATTCAACTTATCTAAATATTGGTGAACGAGCTAATGCAAATGGTTCTAGGACATTTAAAGCAGCCTTGTTAGCCGAAAATTATGATGAATGTATAGATATCGCCAAAAATCAAATTAGGTCTGGCGCCCATGTGATTGATCTTTGCATAGATTATGTTGGACGAGATGGCGTAAAAGATATGATTGAAATTGCGTCCAGACTAGCAACATCTTCCACTCTGCCTGTCATGCTTGATAGTACCGAGCCAGCAGTTATTCAGGCAGGATTGGAACGCTTGGGTGGTAGATGTTTTATTAATTCACTTAATTATGAAGACGGCGATGAAAAAGGCTCCAGATTTCATAGTATGTTGCAATTAGCTAAAAAGCATGGGGCAGCTGTCGTAGCATTAACAATTGATGAAGAGGGACAAGCTAGAACTTCCGAATGGAAAGTTCGTGTGGCAGATAGATTAATTGAACGCCTACGAAGAGAAGGTTTCGCCGACACCTCTATTTTGATAGATTGCCTTACATTCCCGATTGCTACTGGCCAAGAAGAAACTCGCCGCGATGGATTAGAAACTCTTGATGCGATAAGAATGCTTAAGACTAAGTATCCAAATGTTCGCACGGTTTTAGGATTATCGAATATATCTTTTGGTTTGAATCCTGCAACTCGTCAAGCCCTAAATTCAGTTTTCTTAAGCGAGGCTGTTTCAGCAGGACTGGATGCAGCCATAGTTGATTCTGCAAAAATCCTGCCCTTAAATCAAATTTCTGATGAGAATCACCAATTGCTTTTAGATTTAATTTACGATCGCCGTACCTGGGATGAGGATAATAACCTCACGCATGACCCCTTGGCGGCAGTTCTTAATTCTTTTGCTGGCATCACAGAGGTTGCTGGATCTGGTTCAAGAATAAAAGATATAGCGAGTTTACCCATTGAAGAGGTATTGAAAATCCGAATAATCGAAGGACTCGGCAAGGGTCTTGTTGAAGATCTGGATTTAGCTCTTGAAAAATATAAGTCTTTGGAAATAGTCAATGATCATCTGTTGCCGGCGATGAAAGAAGTAGGTGATCTATTTGGAGCTGGAATAATGCAACTTCCATTTGTATTGCAAAGCGCTGAAACAATGAAAACTGCAGTCCAACATCTTGAAAAATTTATGGAAAAATCTGATGATCAAGGTAAAGGAAAGATCCTGCTCGCAACTGTTAAAGGGGATGTTCATGATATTGGGAAAAATCTAGTCGACATAATCCTGACCAATAATGGTTATACGGTTGTTAATATTGGAATTAAGCAAACCATTCAGCAGATTGTAGACGCTGCTATTGATAATGATGTTGATGTAATTGGCATGAGTGGCTTGCTAGTTAAAAGTACAGTAATAATGCGTGAAAATCTTGAGGATCTAAACATCAGAGATTTATCTAAACGTTTTCCTGTAATTCTCGGTGGTGCTGCGCTTACTCGCTCATATGTGGAAGATGATTTAGCTAGCATGTATCAAGGCACTGTTCGTTATGCCAAAGATGCATTTGAAGGATTATCACTGGTCGAATCCATAATTTCAGAAAAACACTCTGGGATTAGTACCTTGCCTGCGTTGAAGCAACGAGCTCATAAGAAAATCGTTGATATTGAACCAGAGGTTGATTTCAAAAGATCTGATATTGCTGCCGATAATCATGTGCCTGAGATGCCATTTTTTGGTACAAAGATTGTAAAAGGGATTGCGTTACAGGAAGTTGCTGGCTGGCTAGACGAACGTGCAACATTTGTAGGGCAATGGGGCTTGAAGCCAGCAAGGGATGGGTCTAGGAGCCTTGAGGATCTAATAGAGAAAGAAGCCAAACCAAAACTTCGATACTGGTTAGATGAAATTTCTACCAAGGGTTTAAATGAGTTGGCAGTTGTTTATGGGTATTTTCCAGCTTATTCCCGCGAAAATAGCATCATCCTTCTAGATGAAACGCGAAGTAAAGAAATAGCTGAGTTTAGTTTCCCACGTCAGTCTTACGGGGAGAGGTTATGCCTTTCTGATTACGTTAAATCACAAGCAAGCTTGGAACAAGATTTCGTTGGGTTTCATATAGTTACAATGGGAAATCGGATATCGGAATATACGAATCAACTATTCGAACAAAATAAATACCGAGACTATCTAGAACTGCATGGTCTCTCAGTGCAATTAACAGAAGCATTAGCTGAAATGTGGCATTCCCGGATTCGGCAAGAAATGGGAATATCTGGGGGTGATAGCAAAGTCCTTTCCGAAATATTAAAGCAAGAATATACTGGTGAAAGATTTTCTTTTGGCTATCCAGCTTGTCCTGATTTAGCTTTGCAAGAACCACTTGTATCTATAATGAAACCAGAACGTATTGGCGTTACATTGAGTGAAGAGTTTCAGTTGCACCCTGAACAGAGTACTTCAGCAATTATCTTCCACCATCCCGCAGCGAGATATTTTAATGCAAGATAGTAAGACCCTAGAAGGTGTGCTTTTTGATATGGACGGCACACTTTTTGGTACCGAGGAGATCTGGTACCAGTCAGAGCTGAAGTTAATGACTAGATTTGGCGTTCCTTGGAATAGAGCAGATCATGCATATTGCGTGGGAGGTCCTATGGCTCGAGTAACTAAATATATGTTGGATAAATTGGATAATAAAATTTCTGCAGAAGAATTGTTTACATTTGAAATGGAATATATCGAACGTGAATTTGCTTTGAATCCAATTCCATGGCAACCAGGAGCAGAAGGACTAGTCTTAGAGGCGAGAGACAAAGGTATTAAAATTGCTCTAGTTACTGCAAGCAATAAGCACTTGGTAAATCTTGTGAATGCGCAAATTAAACTTGATGTTTTTGATACCATAGTTTGCGGTGATGATGTCGCGTTACCAAAACCAAATCCTGAGGCCTATCAGTTAGCCTTGGCCAAGCTTGGATTAAATTCGCAAAATTCTATTGCAATTGAAGACAGCAACTCAGGGGTTCGTTCAGCTCTCGCTGCAGATCTACATGTGTTATGTCCACCTAGTCATCAGATTATTGTGTCTGATGATAAACTCAAATTGATAGACACCCTTGAGGGAATTACTTTAAAAGATCTTGAATTTTGGGATTGGAAATAAGAAATATGACCGGATTTAACACAGGCGATCTCGCCTTATTGATTGATTCAAAGGGTAGGCGAAAGATGATCACTTTAGAACCCGGGAAAAAGTTCTTTTCTCACACAGGCGCAATCGAGCATGATGATATTTTAAATGGCACTAACGCGAATATTGTTGAAACCGAGAAGGGCTCAAAGTACTTAGTGATAAAACCACTCCTTCGTGATTTCGTCTTAGGCATGCCTAGAGGTGCAACTGTAATTTATCCTAAAGATGCGGCCATGATCGTCGGCTATGCTGATTTGTATCCAGGAGCAAAGGTATTAGAGGCTGGAGTCGGTTCGGGCGCTTTGTCAGCGTCAATACTTAGGGCGATAGGTACAGCTGGGTATTTAGAAAGTTTCGAAAGACGCGAAGATTTTGCTGCAATCGCTAAGTCAAATATTGAGAATTTTTTTGGATCTATGCCAGAGAATTGGAACGTTACAGTAGGTGATGTTATTGATGTTCAAAATGATGGATTTACCCACATTCTTTTAGACATGCTTGAACCATGGGTGCCTTTGCAAAAGATATCTACTGTCCTATTGCCTGGTGGCGTGCTGTGTTGCTATGTAGCCACAACAACTCAACTAAGTGTTTTTGTAGAAGCGGTAAGAGAGTTAGAATGTTTTATTGAACCTGAAGCTTTTGAAACAATCTTGAGGCCTTGGCATTTGGAGGGACTAGCAGTGCGTCCTGAGCATAGAATGATCGGACATACTGGTTTTCTTGTACTAACTAGGCGGATGGGTCTTGAAGTTAAGCCATTGGTAAAGCGTCGCAGGCCGACCACGTCAGGTGCTGACCAAAATTGATTTTGTGCACTAAAGTAACCGTATTATGAGAAAGTTTATCGCTATCATCGTGGCGCTGGTTTTAACGGCCTGCAGTGGAAATGGAACAGTGGGGGATTCTGAAATGACATTAGAGCTATTACCAGGTTTAACAATCAATAAAGACATGAGTTTGGACTCCACCCCAATTTTAAACTGGTCGGGGAAAATAGAAACATCAGATTTACAAGTTATCGATCTTGTAGATGGTTCTGGGGCAGAGGTAAAGATTTCAGATACTCTGTTGGTTAATTATTTAGGTTTAGGTGGAGGAACAGGTCAAATTTTTGATTCATCTTTTGCCCGTGGCGAGCCAGCAGATTTTCCACTAAGTGCAGTGATTTCTGGTTGGCAAACAGGATTGACTGGAATGAAATCAGGCGGTCGTAGAATTCTAATTATTCCTGCAGCTCAGGCTTATGGAAACAATCCACCTCCTGGCTCAGGTATCTTACCTGGCGAAACTTTGGTATTTGTTGTAGATCTTTTAGACATTCTCTAGTTCATGAATAAAACTGAACGGCAACTTAACCTCGTATTTTTATTACTTAACACCAAACGTGGATTATCGAGAAGCCAGATTCAGGAGCAAATAGCAGATTATCGTGAGTCAACATCTCAATTGTCCTTTGAGAGAATGTTCGAACGAGACAAGGAAGAGATTAAAGCCCTTGGGTTCGTTCTAGATACAAACTTATTGGATATGGCTAGTAGTGATGAATTCACCTATCGCATTCACAGGGATAGCTCATTTATTAAGTTCGATGAGTTTTCAATGGAGGAAAAGTTAGTATTGCAAATGGCTGTTATATATTTGCAAAAAAGAAATATGCTCGATACTAGTTTAAATCTAAAAATAGAAGCCAATTTTGAATATCTGCCAATAGAAGTTGAAATAAACAATAAAATCAATGAGAATTTTTTAGTTAGTGTGATCAGAGCCATACAAGAAAGTAGGCAGATATTTTTCGATTATATGAGCGGCAATGCAAACGAGGGAATAGAATCAACTAGAAAAGTAACGCCTCTCCATCTTATGGTGAAGAATGGTTTTTATTATCTAATCGGCTTTAGCCATGATCGAAAAGATTACCGAGTATTTCGCATAGATAGAATATTGAGATTTATTGATTTTGGAGAAATAGACGAAGCTTCGTATTTGATTGATAAAAAAGATGATTTAATCAATTTATTAGAATCAGCTAATCCAATCTTGACTGGTTCTTTTCAAATTATCGAGAAGAATAAGCTGGATTCTACAGACTTTCCGGGCTTTAATTTAATTATTAATGGAAAAGATGCGCAATTTAGTTTTCGATCATCCATGACGGATTCTTTAACTAGATATTTTGCTCTGAATCTAGATTGTATTTCTGACATTAGTCCACAGGCACTATCATCGAAACTGAATCAATTATTGAAATCGAAGTTTAATGAAAAATAGAACAGAAAGATTATTGATCTTATTACCTTGGTTAGTGCGTAATCCAAACAAAGAGCTAAAGGAAATAGCTAGTATTTTTGATATAACGGTTAAGCAATTGCTGGACGATCTGGCTCTTCTCACTTTTGTTGGACCAACTCAATATGGCGGCGATCTTGTAGATATTGTTTATGACGAAAGAGGAGTATCTGTCGTAGATCATCAGGGTTTGAATCGTCCTGTTTCTTTGAGTAGTGATCAGTTATCTCTATTGGCTCTGGGATTGATGGCTATAGCTGATCAAGCACCTGTTGATATCCAAAGTGCTGCAAGTACTCTACTTGACAAATTGATTGGCTCAAATATTACAGCTACCCATGATCCTATTGATTTAAAAATAGAGGTTTCGAACACAAAAGAAAAAATTCTATCGGCTGTCCAATCTTGTAAGCCAATAACTTTTCAATACAAAAGCAAATCCGATGAACTACCAAAATTAAGGACCATTAGTCCATTCAAGTATTTTCTAGTTCAAAACAAGGAGTATATTGAAGGCGTATGTCATGATAGTTTGGCTATCAGAACATTTAGAATATCCAGAATGCTCAATCTAGAAGTAGTTAATTCAGGAATCGAATATCAACATAATGTAGTAGAATTAAGTTATTCAGCAAATCTGGTCATGTTAAAGTGCCTAGTTACAAATACTGCGCTGGAATACTTTACAAATTTCCCAAGTTTCGAGCTTTTGGGGGAACAGAGCAATGGTTTCCTGGTCAGGTTTGGAATTTTCAATCAGCATTTCGGTGTGAAATTGGGGCTCGCATTCAGGGATTGCTTACAAATATTGGAACCCGTTTTCTATGAGTCAGAAATTGTCAATGAGATACAAGCCTATTTGGGTGATAATGACTAGCGCAGCTGAAAGATATGCAAGATTTAAATTGCATGGCAGCATTCGAGAAAAGGTACTTCTAGATAATTTTATTTCTGGCCTGGAATTTCCCGTTGATGATTTTCAAATGCAGGCTCTAAAAAGCATAGATTCAAGTAATTCGGTACTGGTTGCAGCGCCAACGGGTGCTGGAAAAACTTTGATTGCTGAATATGGGATTGAAAAAGCCTTGCATGATCAGAAGCGCCTATTCTATACAACACCAATAAAGGCCTTATCAAATCAAAAGTATAGAGATTTTAGTGAAAAATTTGGTGCACACAATGTTGGATTATTAACTGGAGATAGAAAGATTAACCCAGGCGCTCCTATTCTTGTCATGACCACTGAAATTCTAAGAAATATGATTTATTCAGAATCAGAAGATTTGAGTGAATTAGGTTGGGTTGTAATGGACGAAGTTCATTACTTAGCAGATAAATTTCGAGGTGCCGTGTGGGAAGAATCATTAATTCTACTTCCGGTCAACGTGGGGATAATATGCCTTTCAGCTACGGTGAGCAACGCTGAAGAGTTTGGATTATGGCTGGAGTCCATTAGAGGAAAAATCAACGTAATAGTCAGTGAAAAAAGACCTACGCCACTATGGCGAATGGTTTTTCATGACCGAAAAGTAATAGACCTTTTTTCAGTTAAGAAGAATGGAGAAGAAGGTATTTTAAACCCCATTCTTGTAAACGCTGTTGGTAAAACTAAAAGAAGTGTGCCATCTCAAAATTTTAGAAGGGGTGGTTTATCTGATCAAGAGCGAATGTCACTAATCTTGGATCTTGAGAATAAACATAAGTTGCCAGGAATATTCTTTATTTTTTCTCGAAATGGATGCGACAAGGCTGCACTGAGCTTAACAAAATCTAATTTCACATTATTGAGTAGGAGCGAAAGGGATAAAGCCTTAGCCCTAATTAAAGAAAGAACTTATAGCATCAGTCAAGAAGACTTAGAGGCTTTGGATTTTAATCAGTTCAATGAATTGGCTGCAAGAGGAATAGCAACACATCATGCTGGAATGATACCGATTTTCAAAGAAATTGTAGAAGAGTTGTTTCAAGCTAGCCTCATAAAGGTTGTTTTTGCGACAGAAACTCTTGCTCTAGGAATTAACATGCCGGCTAGGTCTGTTATTGTTGAATCTTTGCGAAAATTTGATGGCGTGAAGCATGTTGACCTGACTCCTGGGGAATTTACGCAGCTTACCGGTAGAGCAGGCAGGCGGGGTATTGATGATGAAGGTTATTCGGTAGTTCCTATAACACCGGGAATCTCTGCTCAAACTGTAGCTAGCTTAGCAAGTGCTAGAACCTATCCGCTACGTTCTAGTTTTCGGCCAAGTTACAACATGTCCTTGAACTTGATTGATAAATTTGGACCTGAAAGAAGTTTAGAATATCTTGAGAGATCATTTGCCCAATTTCAATTAGATCGGCAGGTGTCACACCTTGTTAAAAAATCACGAGAAATAAAAGATCAGATATCTAAAACTGTAGAGGATATTGGCTCAGATTTGTATGGGGTAAAAGATTACCTTGTTCAATTCAACGAATATCAAGCATTAGTGCGCGAAGATCGAATTAAACGAGCTTTCAATAATAACTTACATGACTTGAATGAGAACAAATTAAGGCCTGGGGCTGTTATCCATTTTTCAAACAAACCAGATAATATTTTTGTTGTAACCGATGTAAATATGGCTAAAGGAAATATTTCTGTTGTTTCGATAAATGGTGGATATCAAAAATTCACATGGGATGAGATGAGCGCCTGGCCTGAAGTTTATGACTACATACGCATTCCAAGGGGGTTTAATCCTCGTGACAAAATCGCCAGAAAAAGGTTGATTATGCAGGTTAGGAAGCGCCCGTTTGCCGCCATGAATAAAAATGAATTAGAGAGATCTGAAATATTAGATCTTCAGAGCAAATTGGAATTACATAATTTCCATCGGTTGCAAGATAGTGAGCTCAAATTAGCCAAATGTACCAAGTTGTTGCGCCTGGAAAATGATCTTGAGAAGTTGGAACTAAGGATAGATTCTCGGACATCATCGCTAGCTAGACAGTTTCGTCAAATCTGCGACATGCTTAAAAATTTAGATTACATTGCAACTGATGATACCTTGACAGATAAGGGCCAGAATTTATCAAACATATATGCAGAGTGTGATCTGTTGTTGGCAGAGTCTCTAAATTCCGCAGTTTTTGACAACCTAACTAACAGCGAACTGGCAGCGGTGTTAAGTGTATTCATTTTTGAAAGTCGAAATTCAAACGATGATAAGCAGTATTCCTTACCCACGAAGAATACAAGACTGGCAATAATGAAAATTGAGAAAATATTAGCTCATATCAGGGATCTTGAAAGTAGTAGAAATCTTCAATTAACGCGCTCTATTGATCCCGGATTTGCTAATGCAATTCATGATTGGCTTTTGAAAGAACGGCTTGATGTAATATTAAATGAGTCTGACTTGGTTCCAGGAGATTTCGTTCGATGGGTTAAGCAGTTGATTGATTTATGTAATCAGATAAGTAATTGCAACATCTCTGATCAACTACGTAAGCAAGTAAGAGATGTTAAGAAAGCTGCAACTTACGGAATAGTAAGTGTCTCAGATTCCCTAGCCCTTCAAGCTGAATGAATGTAGAATCTTAGAAAATGTGGTTTTTAAGTTTAATTCTTGTGCCAAAGAGTCAATTATAGATTTTGGTGCCATTGAGAAATTTAGGCTATCTTCAAGAGGTAATTCAATATCCTTAACAACTGGAACAACCTTAGCTGCAGCAGATAGATAATCTTTTGATGCCAGAATATTTTCTCTTATACGTGGCTTGATCCTAGAATCGTTTTTAAGGGCCGCTTTGAAAATTTTCTCGATATCTCCGAATTCTTGAATTAGATTGCTGGCTGTTTTCTCGCCAATGGCTTTTACGCCTGGCAAGCCGTCACTTGGATCTCCTCTTAATATTGCATAATCAACGTATTGATTGGGGGAGATTCCGTATTTATCAATAATATGCTGCTCATTTACTTGCTGAATTTCACCTTTGCCTGTGTATAGCACCATTATTTTCTTTTTATCATTCACCAATTGGAATAAGTCTCGATCGCCGGTAACTATCTCTATTGGGCCAATTGAATTATGCGCATATGTGCCAATGATGTCATCCGCTTCATACATTTCATGACCGATTACTGGGATGCCAAGGGCCTGCAGAACCTCTTCGAGAATGGGTATTTGCGATGCTAGGTCGTCGGGCATAAGCGATTCTGAGTCATCAGAAATGCCATCATCGACAGATTCGGTTCGATGGGTTTTATAGGTTGGAATTAGGTCTACACGCCATTGTGGTCGCCACTCGGTATCCCATGCAGCAATTATCTGACGCGGAGACCTATCAATCGTGAGACGAGTTATGCGTTCAATCACTCCACGAATCGCATTAACTGGAGTGCCGTCTAAAGCAACCATTGAATCTGGAAGCGAGTGGAAGGCGCGGTAATACATGGAAGCTGTGTCAAGCAGAAGCAGCGGTCTCATTTCAGTATTCTTACCCAACGAACGGTGGAAGGTAATAGTAATGCAGATGCCGATTATAGATTTAGTCAGCCGAATCAAACGAGCCCAGTCAGAAATGAAAACTTTTGGCTTTCAGGGACTCTGTCTGAGTCCAGGGCCGGATCTGAGATATTTTGTTGACTACGACGCTAAGAATCTAGAGCGCATTACTTGTCTAGTCCTAGGGGCAGAAATAGATCCAGTTTTGCTTGTGCCGAGGCTGGAAAAATTACCAGCTGAATCCTCAGGGGCAGGCAGACTTGGTCTTGAGGTGCGAACCTACGGAGAGTTTGATAACCCATATCAAATTATTTATGAAATCCTCGGTGACGTAGCTGAGATAGGTGTAGATGATCGAATGTGGGCTGTTAAGGCCAAGGGTATAGAAAACGCTTTTCCAAATTCCCGAGTAAGCCCGGCAGGTAAATTCACGGGTTATCTCAGATCTGTGAAATCAGATTATGAGATTGAAGCTTTGGCTAGAGTGAGCGCAAGCATCGATAAGGTTCACATGCAAGTTCCAAATTTGTTGAAAATTGGAAGAACTGAACTAGAGATCGCTCGTGATATAGGAAATCTAATTCTTGAGCATGATCATGCTCGTGTTGATTTTATTATTGTTGCTTCAGGTCCGAATAGCGCAAGTCCCCATCATGAACCAACAAATCGTGTGTTAAACGCAGGCGAAGTTGTTGTTGTAGACATAGGTGGAACCAGTCATGAAGGTTACTGCTCAGATTGCACCCGCATGTACGCCATGCAAGGAGTTCCCGATGAATTTATCGATAATTATGAGATTCTAAAAAAAGCTCAAAACCTAGCGGTTGAAAGCATCAAGCCAGGTGTGCTGCCAAGCGCGATTGATGCTGCTTGCAGAGATTATTTAACTGAGAATAATTTAGGAGAGTTTTTTATTCACCGAACTGGGCACGGTATTGGTGTTGAAACTCATGAGGATCCTTATATTGGTTCTGCTTTACACGAACCGGTTATTACCAATCACGTCTTCAGTGTTGAGCCTGGTTTTTATATTGAAGGTTTATATGGCGGCAGAATTGAAGATATTATCGCAGTTACAGCTGATTCACGGATTTCATTGAATCATACAAGCAGAGAATTGATAATAATTTAAAGGTATGAAATATTTCAAATTGATAGCTCTCTCCGGCTTGGCAGGTTTGTTGTTGTCAAGGGGGGGAGTGGAAAATCCAAGCTGGATTTTGGTTTTAATTGGGTTAGGCTTATGGGTTCAACAACTAAGTGTTTTATCTATAAAAGATTCATTGTATTTCACAGCCATTTTTTGGTTCATAGGCAGTTTCTTCTTGCTTGATTGGCTTAAGGTGCTAGGTGCTGATGCCAAAATTGCATTATGTGTTTTTGTCACTTTGTATTGGACTTTTATTGTTTGGATATGGAATAAGTTTTTCAGGTACCAAACGAAATATCAATCATTAATGTTTGCGCTTATATTTGTGGCCGGCGAGTATGTGTTATCAGTAGCACCTTTTGGTGGTTTTAACTGGTTGCGAATAGGCTATTTGCTCCCGGATGTGCCAACATTTAAAGTTTCCTACTGGTTTGGTATATCGGCTATAACTTTTCTTGCCATGTTTTTTCTTCATCGAATTACCCAGTCTGAAATATCAAAAATTAAAACCCTCTCGTTGATCTTTTTAGTAGCGTTTGTATCATCCTTTACACATTTTTTGTCCGGAATTACAGAAGATGAGAAATCTGATTCTGGTATAAATGTGCTGGGTATCCAAGGCTCTGTGCCGCAAGTGGGTTTAGATTTCAATGCTCAACGTGCAGCTGTTTTTGCAAACCATTATCGTAAAACCCAATCAGAATTGATAAAAAGTACTAAAATTAATCAAAGTATCAATTTAATTGTTTGGCCCGAAAATTCCTCTGATATTGATCCATTTAGGAATAGCGATATATCTCGTGCCTTAATTGGTTTAGAGAAAAAATATGGTATCCCCATTCTCTTTGGAGCTGTTTTGGAGCAAGATGGTGGGCTAGGGAACGCTGCGGTGCTTGTGAAAGATGGAGAGTTGAAAGTTGAATATCAAAAGCAAAAACTAGTGCCATTTGGAGAATACCTACCCTTTCGAAGTTTGCTTGCTCCATTGATTGAACGATTTGATCGTCTGCCTAAAGATTTTATAGCAGGGCAGGGTTCAAGCATGACTGTTGTCGATTCTTTAAATGTAAGTGTTTTGATATGTTATGAAGTTGCCTTTGATCAGATTTGGCATCAAGCGGCAAAGCGCGCAGATGTTTTAGTTGTAATGACTAATAACGCCACATATGGTGGAACAACGCAACCGATGCAGCAACTGCGAATCACTCAAGCACACGCTAGGTCACTTCAAATTCCAGTCATGGTTGTGGCAACTAGTGGAACTACTGCATTCATTAATAAGGATGGTGAGCTGGTGGAGATAATTTCAGAAAATATTCCGGCGGCCATTTATCAAGACATAGCCAAACCAAGTCGAGTTGCTCCTGCTGCATACACAACCATTCCTACACAAATCATTTCGCTTCTAATTATTTTAATCTCAATAATACGTAGAACTTGGATTAATTATTACCTAAAACGTAAAGAGCGCCATCCACATCATCTGTGATAATTCCGCTGGCTCCAAGTTGTTTTAATAATTCCATCTCCGCTGCGGAGTTCACCGTCCACACGTGCCAGGGGATTTTTAGTTCTGCAATAATTTGAAGAAATTGATCTGATATCACTTTAATACCAGCATATTTAGCTGGAATCATGGCCAATAAATTCTTAGGGGAGTGGCTGTGCAGTTGGCCGATAGTACGTAACTGCAAAATTTCTACGAAAGTTAAGGCAGTATGTATTTGTGGCAATTCATTTCTAAAGATTTTCACTCTTTTTGAATTGAACGAGCCAACTACCAAATTATGATTATTGCTCCGATTTTTCAAAGTTGATATTAACGGTGAAATCGTATTGCTTGTCTTCATATCAATTGATATTCGGGCATCGGGGAAGCTAGCTAGTAGATCAGCTAAGAGCGTCCACTCCGTATGATTAAAAATTCTATGTGATTGCAATTCTTGCAATGTTAAATCGGGGATATTCAATTTGTGGCCAGTTAACCTTTTTATGGATCGATCATGCGATAAAACTAAATACCCATCCTTTGTTGCTTGAATATCTGTCTCAAAGTGAGTTATTCCCTTTGACCAAGCATTAGCAAATGCCTGTAAGGTGTTTTCAACACCATCACCTTGATGTGTCCAGATAATCGTCATGGTGAGATAGATTTAAGCGGGCATTTTGAAGTAGCGGTCACCCAGCTTTTCCAGGTGGTTAATCCGTCGCGTGAACTACCTGTTCGATTGTGAAATCTCTGACCATTACCACCGCGTGCAATTGAATTGAAAGCATCAACTTGGGCCTCTGATAGTGGCTGCGCCCAAGTAAAGCTGTTGTCTCTACCAGCTAACTTACTTAACCAGTGCGGGCTGCTTACATTTAGATCACCAATATTGCGGTGCGTTCCAGGCGTTCGTGCCGAGGACGAAAACTGCCATACGGCATAGCCATCAAATAGTGACCAAGGGGCGATCTGAGCTGGAGCTCGAAGATGCACTCCGTAATGGGCAATCCAAAGCGGATACTGCGCCATTCGCAGATCTGGTTCCATATGTTTAAGAAAATAGTTAGCATAGGAATAAATCATCGGTGGCTGATTGGTTAATCTCTCAGCCTCCTCTAAAAAGGCAAGTGCCCAGTCAGTTATCTCGCGTGGCGACCATTTAGGAGCGGGAAGCACCTCAAGATCAAGCACTAAGGGGAGCCGCCCTTTCTGCCATTTCCCGTATCGCTTAGCAGCCATCTGGGCCTGCTTGAGGGCGTCTGCTTGG
>Ga0222714_10003573_pt1 | contig 15723 bp, 16 predicted proteins | sample C33_3DmetaG_FD_165048 | JGI IMG/M metagenome (GOLD analysis project Ga0222714, IMG submission 165048) | Estuarine water microbial communities from San Francisco Bay, California, United States - C33_3D | ecosystem: Environmental > Aquatic > Marine > Unclassified | place: USA: California...
CTGCTGTATTTATTATGTTATATTTTTTTTTAAAAAAAGATAAAATTAAAATTCCTAGTTTCGGAAATTTGATAGTATTTTTAATATTCTTGTTAATAACAATATTTTCACTTACTGATCTAAAAAAAAATAACCTTGATTACAAAAAAACAACTAGTACCTTAACTAATTTCTATGGGAAATTTGAAGAGACAAGCTCGGAAGAATTAAACAAATTCAAAACTACCCACAAGGTAAAGCTATTAATAAATCAAGACCCGTTTAAAACCTCTTTTAATCTCTTAAGATTTTACTCATTTGATCTCATTTTTGTTATAATTTTTTTACTTGAGTTAAAAAAAAAACAAAACACTAAACAAAAATTTTTTTGGGTGTGCTCTGTAATTTGGGCCTCAATACACATATACAACATATTCGATGTATTAATAATAGAATTTATTTCTTTATTCAGCGTTTTTTTAGGCGGGTTAATTGACAGAATAATTCCAACAAGATTTCTAAATTTTATCAATGTTTTAGTTACAATTTATTGCTTAAATATTTTACTAACCAATAATAATCTCGCTGTTATTTATTTCAAATTTTTTTTTATTACTGTTTCAATAATACTATTGATTTTTTTTAGGGACGCGCCGATTAATATAGGTTATTTTGAAAATATTAATTTAAATATTTTATCAATATTTTTCTTACTAATATATTTTTTAGCTTTATTTCCAGTGAATTTAGGTGAACATTTTGATAAATACAAAAATTTAAACCAAAATTTTTACATATTTTTATTTGTTTTTTTTTCTTTAAATGTAGTTTTAATGGCATACGAATCTTTTAAAGATTATAGGGAAAATAAAAATTTATTTACAAATAATATAAATATTAAAAAAACAATGCTTTATGGGGGTAATGTTTATGGAAGAATTAACGCAAATTATTATTTAAACATACCCTTGCTTGTAATGGTAAATCCCCAATTCCCATTTTATAATAGAAAAATTTATGATGATATTTTTTGCAACAGATTAAAAAAAACATTTGAAGATCAGCATTCATATTTTGACTATATAAATAATAATTGCTTTGCCGAAAAAACTAATCTTGAATGGTTAAATTTTAAAAAATTGCTAGATATAGAATATGTCCTTGTTCCTAATCATGTAAAATTGGATTTACCAATATTGGGAAAAACAGAAAAATTTTTACTATATTTGATAAAAAGCAATTAATTCTTTGGCTTCCAAAAAGTAAAATTCGTATTTGGCTCAAGAGGGTAGTTTAAAGTTAAAATTTTTATATAATCCTCGTATAAATTAATTCCTATTTCATGAAACAATTTATTAATACTTAAATTATAAATCTTGTTGTCACTTGTTATAAGCCATGACGATTTAATTAATTCCCGGTTTCCTTCTTTTAAAATGGAAGCTAGAAAATTACTGGCTCCTTTAAAATAAGCATTAAACCAAGAAAAGTATAAAACTTTTCCTTGCAAGACATAAATGGTACCTGGTGAAATACCAGTTAAATCCAAAATATAATTATCTTTTTTCCAATTATTGGCTAATAAAACTTTAGTAATTTCTTTTATATAAGTGGCAGTTGCTTCTGAAACTTTAATCTTCTGATCTCTATTTAAAATCGAAACTTCAGAAAAAATTGTTACAGTGCTTTTTTCTCCGTATGGTAATAAAAAAGACCGTTTAAAATTATAAAAAAAAGAAATAGATATAAAGATCGTGAAAAATAATAAAATAAATTTTAAATTTTTATAATAGGAAATTACAATTAGAAAAAAAGCTACTAAATAAAAAATACTTACATAAAAACTGTGATAAATAATATTATTGGCGGTACCAAAAGAAAATGCAAAGGGAAGGCAAAATCCAAAAAAAATTATTACAATATTTTTTTTAAAATATATTTTTGAAAATATTATATTTTTTTTAATAAAAAGGGTGGTAATAAAAATTAAAATTAATAAATAAAAATTATAAAACCAATAGGGTAATCCTAAAATTGAAAAACATAGTAAAACAAAAAGAATAGATATATCTGTTATTTTTTTATCAAACAAACTAATAAAAAATAAAAAAAAAGTAAAAAAACAAGTTCCTAAAAAAACAAAAAAATAATTTTTTATAAAAAAAATCAGTCCAGTAAATAGACTTACTAATGGACTTTTTACAACACCAATAATATTCCTATTTTCTGCCAAAATAGATTCATGTCTAAAACCGTAGCTTGTTATATTTACAAAATTTTGAAAGGAACCGAAATGAAAGTATATAAAAAGAATAATCAAACAAATTGAAAAAATCTGGATTAATAAAAGTCGATTAAGGCTGTTTTTTGTATAAATATAAAACCAGGAAAATATGAGAATATTCATTATGAAATAAGTAGATAGTTTACTAAAAAAAATAAAGAATAATCCAGAGGAAATAATAATTACATTTTTAATGTTTTGAATTAAAAATATTTTATTTTTTACAAATACACTGCCCGATTCCCTTAGCAGTCCTATTGTGACTAGCAATATTCCAATATAATTGATCCAGTTGTACGATAGAACTACAAAAAAAAAATTAAAAATATATAATCCACTCAACGCCACTAGGAATAAAAAAGTATTAGTAAGAAAATTTAATTTTGAAAAGTTTTTTTTTAAAAAAAACTTAAGATTATAACAAAAAAACAAAAGTGTTAATGCCGTAGTAATTATAATAAAAATTTTTACAGCATGAATACTATAAGACAAATCTCTATAAATATAATTAGACAAATATCCAAAATGAGTTGTAGTACCATAAAAATTGCCTGGCTGTTCTGCCCATAAAAGATAGAAAGATTCATCAGTAAAATTGAAAAAATAATCTGCTTTTAATAAATAAATACTTATAGCTAAAATGAAAATTACTAAACCAACTACATTCAATATTTTTGAGATTAGATTATAATTTTTCAAAATATTCATAATTTATTATATAGTATAAGAATAAAAATAAGTATTGAGTATTGTAAATATATTATAATGAAAATTTTACTAACAGGGTCTCATGGATTTATTGGTAGTCACGTACATAACTATCTTAAAAAAAAACATGATGTTTTCTGCCTTGTAAGAAAAAAACAACAAAGAGATAACAAAGTTATTTTATGTGATTTAGGCAACTTTTCTAAACTTAAAAAAAAAATCTATAAAATAAAATTTGATGCTGTGATTGACTGTGCTTGGGATGGCGTCGAATCAGTTTTGAGAAACAGTCAAAAGCAAAATAAAAATATTTTAAATATTAAAAATTTGCTTTCATCCTTAAACTACCAAAAATTAAAATATTTCATTTCTTTTGGATCTCAAGCTGAATACGGGCCAAGACAAAATTTAATTTCTGAAAATGATATTTTGAAACCAAAAACTTTATATGGAAAAATAAAAGTTAAAAAATATACAATTTGTAAAAATTAAATAAAAAAAAAAAAAACAAAATTTATTTGGTTAAGAATATTTTCATGCTACGGTCCTAATGATAAAGATAGCTGGCTAATACCATATTCAATAAAAAAAATTTTAAGTAACAAAAGTCCAATTATCACAGAAGGAACTCAAAAATGGAATTACTTGTATGTAACGGATTTGGTAAAATCATTACCTTTTGTTTTAAAAACAAAAAAAAGCGAAGTATACAATCTTGCAAATACTAGAACCATTCAAATTAAAAATGTTCTGCTTTTAATAAAAAAAATTACTAAAAAAAGAGTTAAAGTAAAATTTGGACTCAAAAAATTTCGAAATGACCAGGTTTTTAACCTAAATGCTAATACTAAAAAAATAACAGCACTTGGGTGGAAACCAAAAGTAAGTATGAAAACAGGATTAAAAAAAACTATCGATTTCTACAAAAAATCAAAATAAATAATTAGCTAAGTTTTTTCTTGTAATTCCCATCTGCCTCAGAAGCTCCTTTTCATCTCCAACATATTTAATGCGGTTGTGGTCAAGGCCCAAATTGTAATAATTATTTTTTAGACCAAGATATTTAGCAACATCCTCAAAAAATATAGTTTTTGAAGAGTCTGCGATCATTAATGTTTTTTTTTTTTGGAGCGTGAATTGCTTTAGATTATGGAGATAATTAATATTCATTATGGGCAAGCTAATAATATTTATTTTTTTGATTTCGCTTTCAGTAAAAAAATCTAAAATATAATTCATAATTGCTCCGGACACTATTAAATTGCAACTAGTACCTTTCTTATAGAAAAAATTTTTTTTTTGTATAAGTTTATTTGTATTATGAAAATTATTTTTATTTATTCTGAAATATAATGGTCCATTATATTTAATAAATTTTTTGTAAACAAAATTTAATTCATCTATATTTGCTGGATTTAATAACGTTATGTTCTGAAATGAATAAAGTATATTAATATCATCTAAATTGTAATGAGTTTTCCCCATTGTACCATAGGATACCCCGGAACCAACACCGATTAATCTAATATTTCTTCTTTCATTAGATAAATAATTTCTAATGATTTCAGCGCATCTTAAAATCAAAAATGAGGATATAGAATATGCATATATTAAGTTTTTTTTTATCTCAGAAAGTCCAACTGATAATAAAATCATATTGTTTTCACTTATACCAACATTTACGAATCGATTAGAAAATTTTTTTTGCATCTTTTCTAATACGGAGAATCCCAAGTCTCCTGTTAAAAATTTAATTTTTTTATCAGCAACCATGCTTTCAAATATTAGTTCTATTAATTGATTTCTCATAATTCTAATTGATTAATTCAAGATCTTCTTTTTTGGCTGGATAGTAGTGAGAGGATAATAGCCCTTCAATTCTCTTGACTCCTTTTCCTTTAACCGTATTGCACAAAACTACTTTTGGTCTTAAACTGTTCAATTTAAAAATTTTTATTAGAGAGTTGACATTGTGCCCATCAATTTCAAAAAAATTAAAATTAAATGATTTAAATTTCTTTCTATATGAATTTAAGTTAATTACATCACTTGTAGAACCAAAGCTTTGTAGCTTGTTACGATCAACTAAAATAACAATATTTTTTAAATTATGATGAGAAATAAACATTAAAGACTCCCATATTGAGCCTTCGTTTAATTCTCCATCTGACAAAATGCAAAAGATGATGTGGGGCTTCTTTTCAATCTGATAACCAAGACTCATACCAGCAGCTATTCCAAGTCCGTAACCTAAGGCTCCAAAACTAAACTTTAAAAAATTATTATTCGCCCTTGATATATGCGACCAAAGTTTTGTATTAGGTTTTAAGTAATTTTCAATATTTTCTTTCTTGATTTTTTTATAAGAATAAAGCGTTGCATAGTAAGCCATGGCAGCATGGCCTTTGGAAAAAATGACTTCAAAAGCTTTTTTTTTTCCTTTAATAAACTCAAATACTGATACTAAGATTTCTACGCAAGAAAGAGAGGATCCTAGATGTGGCGAATTTGTCGAAAATGAAAGTTTGATAATTTCTTTTCTTATTTGTTTTGCAGTCATTAAATTTTATTATAATAAAAATAGTCTTTAATTTGCTTGTTTGTGAAGTTTAAAATATTCTTATTTTTATAAAATGTTTTGTACCACAGAATAGTTTTATTTATGCAGTTTTTAAAATTAAAAAAATTTTTTATACCTAGAGATTTTATTTTTTTTCTACTAAGAAAAATTGCTTTTTTCTCTATAAAATTATCTTGTATTTTTTTATAACTAAAATCATAATTTTTTTGTATATGATTTAGAACTTCCTTAACTTTATGTGATTTTGCTGGGCTTACATTATAACAGTCAGCATACTTTGAAGATTTATTAAGCATCTTCAGCAGTTTTAAATATGCATAATTTACGTCAAGAACATGCTGCCAGGGTCTTATTTGATGGATATTTCGTATTTTTAGTTTTTTTTTCTTAAAAATACTTTTTGCAATATCAGGCATTAATCTACTTTCTGACCAATCACCACCGCCCAATACATTTCCAGCTCTAACTGTAGATATTGTTAAATTATATGTTTTCATATAAGATTTGCACAAAAGTTCAACGCAGCCTTTGCTTGCGCTATAAGGATCATCACCGCCCATCGGGTCACTTTCTTTTAAAAGTTTTTTACTATTGTTCTCATAACATTTATCACTGGTAACAATAATGGATTTGACATTTGTTTTTCTTAAAATTTCTAAAAGACAAAGAGTTCCATTAAAATTAGTTTGAAATGTGTAAGCAGGATTTTTATAAGATTCTTTAACCAACGGTTGTGCAGCCATGTGTATGCAAAAGTCAGGATTTGTTTTTAAAAAAAAATTCCTTAGTTTCTTAAAATTTTTTATATCACCATAACAAATACTATTTAAAACTTTTCTTAATCCAAAAATTTTTTCATTTTTTCTATTTCTACTAGTATTTAATGAATATCCAACAACTTTGGCTCCTAAAAAAAAAAGCATGAGACACATCCAAGAACCTTTAAATCCATTAAAACCAGTTACTAAAACTTTTTTATTTGTTAGATAATTTTTCATTAATTTTTAGTTCCAATTGATATTATATTTCCAACATTTATAGAAATAGTTGAGTTTAAGTAGTTTTTTTTACTGAGAAAAATCAATAATTTTTTTTTAATAATTTCACTAATTGGCAATAATTTTATCCAGTAGCTTAATGGATACGTATTTTTAAATGACTGAATTTGCACACAATCAAAATTATTTAATTTTAATAAATATTGCATTGATTTTTTATTAAATATTTGAAGATGTTCAATATCGACAATTGGTGATTTTTCTTTTAAAATCCTATTTACTAAACTTTCATAGTCATGTGTAATAAGGGCGATCATTCCACCAGGATTTAAAAGTTTTTTTATTTTTTGAATAATTTTTTTAGGGTTGTAAACATGCTCTAAAGTCATGAAACAACATATAAAATCAAATTTTTGTTTTTTAAAATTAAAGTTTTCAAACATCCCTAATTTTATGTATTTTTTAACTTTTTTTTGGGACGCTCTAATTGCTTCAATAGATGGTTCGATACCTACAATTTTTTTAAATCCAGCTTTTTTTAAAAATCCCAAAAAGGACCCCTCGCCACAACCTATCTCGAGTGCTGAATGCCTATTTTTAATTTGCAAATTTTGCAAAAACAAATTATTAAAATAAGTTTGGGCAGCGAATTTTGCCTCTATTTTGCTATCAAAAGAACAGTATTTATACAACTGCGCTATAGTTTTTTTTTTTATAATTTTTTCTGCGTACACTAATTTACAATTATTACACTTGAGCATATTCATGCACATATATTCAGGATTCTTGCGAGAAGAAAATGAAGATTGTATTATTTTTTTTTTATCAAAATTTTCTTTAAAATATAATTTTGACTTATTATTATGTGTTTTGCAAATTGGGCAGCTATTTGTGTACATCATATTATAAAAATTATATTAAATCAATAAGCTGCATTGAAATTATGCAAATTTGTAAAAATTTTTGTATAAATTTAATATTATATCATTTAGTTAAATAAATCAAAATAAAACTTTATAATAAAATTATGAAAGAAAAAATTTCAGTTATATCTACATGCTTCAATGAAGAGGACACCATACTTGACTGTTATAACTCTATTAAAAATACTTTAGAAAATTATAATTATGAACATATATTTGTAGACAATTATTCCTATGATAGATCAAGATTAATAATTAAAGAAATTTGTGAAAAAGATAAAAAAGTCAAAGCAATTTTTAATTCCAAAAATTATGGCCCATTTTTAAGTAATTATAATGCTTTGAATTTTACAAGTGGTGAAATAGTTATTGTAAATTTTCCAACTGACATGCAGGATCCTCCAGAAAAAATACTTGAAATGATTAAAGAAATTGAAAAAGGTTTCGATATTGTTTATGGCATCAAAACCAATACTGAAGAAAATTTTTTAATGAAAATTTCACGTAATTTTTTTTACTTCATTGTTAATAAATTTTCTAGCAACTACTATCCTCAAAATGTAAATGAATTCATCTGCGTCAGAAAAAAAATTGTTGATTCTGTTAAGGGTTCTAACGACTATTTTCCATATGTACGAGGATATTTTGCAAAAGCATCAGATAACTATTCAAAGATTTATTACTCTAGAAACAAAAGACAAAAAGGAAAATCAAAAAACAACTTACTAGAACTCTACTCCCAAGCAACCAATGGGTTAATTTCTACCATGGACAAATTTGTTCACATACTAAGTTTATTTTTTTTATTAGTTTCTGCAATTTCTTTATTTTCAACTTTTTTTATTATTGGAAAAAAACTAATTAACCCAATTTCTGCTCCTCAAGGATTTGCTTTCTTGACTTCCGTATCTCTTTTGTTTTTTAGTTTTTTAGTATTTTTACTTTGTTTAATACTTGAGTATTTAATTGCAATTCATCGGCAAGTTCGATTTAATAATAAGATTATAGTTGAATCTAAATTAAATTTTGACTAAAATTAATTTTTCCAAATTTTCCATGGTGCCTGCTTATTCAACCAAAGTTTCGATATAAAATTTTTATCTCTCAAAGTATCAATCGCATACCAAAAGTTTTTATGGAAAAAAGAAGCTAGTTCTTTTTTTTTAACCAATCTATTAAAAACTTGTTTTTCTAATACTTCATTTTTGTTAAGTATATATTTGAAAATTTTTTTATTACAAACCATAAATCCGCCATTTATCAAAAAAGAATTGTTATCTTTCTTTTCCTGAAAAGAAGTAACTAAATTTTTCTTATCTACAATAACCTTTCCAAATCTACCTGGAGGGTTTACCGTTGTAATTGTGCATATTTTTTTATTTTTTTTATGATAATTAATTAATTTTTTTATATCAACATTCGATAGGCCATCTCCATAAGTTAAGCAAAAATTATCTTCCTTGCTTAAATATTCTTTTATTAACCTAACCCTTTCACCAGTATTGGATACAATTCCTGTATCAACAAAAGTTAAATTCCAATTTTCTTGATTTTTTTTATGCACAATTATTGAATTGTTTTTTGTATTCATGGTGATATCTGAATTTAATAATGAAAAGCTTGAAAAATATTCTCTGATTACAGATCCTTTATATCCACAACATATTATAAAATCATTAATTCCGTAAAATGAATAAATTTTCATTATATGCCAGAGCAATGGTTTAGACCCAACTTCGATCATTGGCTTTGGTTTGTCACTTGTTTCTTCTGACAACCTAGTTCCCAATCCACCCGCTAAAATAACTGCTATCATATTATTATTTTAAATTATAAAAATCTGCATACTCCACTAATAAAGTACTTTTTTTATCTTTTCTACTGTAAGCTTTTTTATACGATTTTAAAATATCTGAGCTTTTTTTAAGCTGTATTATTTCAATATTTGTGCACATTTTTTTTATTGAATCGGTAAAATCGCCAACATGCTGATCTTGGGGATGAAGAGGTTTGACTGATCCAACACTTGTTCTGATTATAACTTTAGGACAAAAAACACCATTAGATATTTTGTTAATCTTGTCCAAATGATTAACAAGCTGGTTTATCGCTAATAACAAAAAATTCCATCGTGGATAAATAGTAATGGGAACAAATCCTGCAAAAGCCAATCCAATACTAAACCCCATCTGTGACTCTTCCATGACCGGAAGTTCAAATAATTTATTTTTACTTACATCTTTTAATGTGTTTGAAATAGCGGTACCTTCTTCAGCCACAGCCTGGCCTAAAAAAATAGTATGATTTTTTTTTGACAAAAAATTCATAGATTTATTAAGCTCATTAAAATAAGTCATTAGAATTGCACTCTTACGCCCGCTCCTGAATGAGGGAAGGTTAGTTTGTATTTATAGTAGGTTATAAATTTATCTTTTGCTTTTTCATATGTTAGTTTTTTTAATTTCCAAACTTTCTTGGTATCAGTACATACTGATTTTTGATTATCCTCTACAATAAAATGTATAGGTAATTTGTAATTTTTACTAAATTTTAAACACTCATTAAAAATTCCAGTTTCTGAGGTCATATCACCAACAAAGCAATAAACTTTGCTTTTCTTCTTTTTTAATTTAAGAGCAAGAGCGACGCCAACCGCAATTGGGATGTTGCCACCTACAATTGCAGATGAAAATACTTTTTCATTTTTAAAACACAAGGAAATAGACCTTCCTTTGAGGATAGATTCTAACAATTTTTTTTCTTTAACACCTTTTAAAAGGCAATGATAATGTGATCTCCATGAACAAAAAATCCAGTCTTTTTTTTTTATTTTTTTAAAAATTTTTATTAACTGAAGCTCATTATTTGTCTGTAAGTGAATTGGAGATCTTATTTTTTTATTATTGAATAAGTTCGCAACTTTTTTTTCAAAATTTATTAGCTTTTCTATTTTTTTTTTATACACTGTTTTGCAATATATATAATCTATTAGTTTTTAAATGAGTTATATTTTTTTTTAGAATAATCTTGATTTTTCAAATACCACTCAATTGTTTTTTTAATTCCACTTTCTATAGTAAATTCGCACTCAAAACCTATTTTCTTTGCTTTTGTAGTATCCATTATTCTAATTGCGTCGCCCGTTGGCTTTGTCTCGTCCCAAACAATATTAATATTTTTATTTGGAATAAACTTCACAATGCTTTCAACTAAGTTTTTGATTGTAATTCCGTTTCCCGAACCTAAATTTACAGGAAATTGAATTTTTTGTTTTACAATCTGGATCATTCCCCTCGCAACATCTTCAGAAAATATAAAATCACGCACGGCAGATCCATTGCCCCAAACTACAAGTTCTTTTTCACATTTAAGAGCTCTATTGATTAGCGAAGGAATAACCATTGCTGTATCAGGGTCAAAATTATCATAAGGCCCATAAACATTTGCCGGTCTAACGATAGAAAAATTATTAAATTTATTTTCTATTTTATGCGCTTCCAATTGAAGCTCTCCCATTCTCTTAGCCCATCCAGCGAATTTATCATTATTTGAGGGAAAAGTTTTCCAGACATCGTCTTCTTTAAAAATGTCATTAGGAGAATAAACTCCAACACTGCTTGTATATAATATGTGCTTAACACCCTGCTTAACTGCCGCATCTATTAAACAAGTATTAAACAATATTGTCGGTACAAAAAAACTTGCCGGTCTTCCTATTGCAACCGATGGGGAACCCTTGACCCCAGCAAGATGAAAGACATAATCAATGTTATCGCAAATCTTCATACAATTTTCATGAATTCTTAGGTCTGACTTAACAAATTCAACTTCAGGGCCAAAAGGATTAACATTGTCTATAGAAACCACTTTAATCTTAGCGCTCTCTTTGAGCAATAAATTAACAAGTGCCACTCCAATAAGACCTGTTCCACCTGTCACTAATATTTTTTTATTTTGAAAATCCATAACTATTCAATATTTTTTTTCCACCATTGTATAGTTTTCACAATACCTTGATCCAGACTAACTTTGGGCACCCAGCCAAATTTTTTTTTTGCCAAACTACAATCAACGGATAAAAAAGTAGGAATATTAGGCTTGCTAATATCGTATTCAATTTTTAAGTTTTTCTTAGATAATTTTATAATTTTTTTGACAAGATTGCTAATAGATATGGCTCTTCCATATCCACAATTAAGTAATTCAAATTTATTTTTTTGTTTACGAACAGTTAAATCAACAAAATTTACCAAATCATTAATGTACAAGAGATCTCTCTCTTCTTTTCCTCTTCCCCATACCGTTATTTTTTTTGTAGCTTTCATTACTTTTGTTATTGTAGCTCCAAAAACGTGACTTCTCTGTAAGTCAAATTTGTCATGTGGGCCATAAATATTTGAATGCCTAATTGCTGTAAACTTTGTATTGCTTATTTGCGAATAAAATTCACACATTTTTTCATTATAAAGCTTTGTGTTTGCAACTCCAAAATATTTTGGATTTATATCTTTAAGAGGATTAAAATTTGTTTCCGAAATTGGTTTCTTTGAAGATTTGTACATAGTGGTGCAGCTAAAGAAAATTAAATGTTTTACACTATTAAAAAAGCAACTCCGAAATAAATAAGCATTCATTATTGCATTATCTGTAACATGCACAAACGGCTGATTTATAACATCTTTAGATCCAGTGGTTGTGGCAGCAGCTTGAATTACCACATCTATATTTTTTGTTATTTTGCCACAAATCTTTGGGTCTCTCAAATCTGCCTTGACCCACTTAATTTTTCTTGATGTCTTAAAAGGTTTATTCTTATTATAAGTCGCGGTTATTTTAACTTTTTTCTTTAAATAAAATTCAAGTAAATTCCTTCCTATAAATCCAGTAGCTCCGCATATAAGAATAGTTTTCATCTTGACTTAATAGCATTTAAAATATTTATTGCAACTTGTTAAGCTGTAATAAAACTTTTTGTTATCAAAAAATTAAAGAAAAAATAATACATAAACATTAAATAATTTATGCTCGTATCATTTATTCTATCTTTTAGAAACGAATCTGAAAATATAGAGGAGCTAGTCAAAAGAATTTCAAAAACTATTCTGGAGTTAAAAAAATATAAGTATGAATTAATTTTTATTAACGACAGTTCGACTGACAATTCTTTAGAATTGCTTATTAAACTTCAAAAAGATTTTCCTATTACAATAATAAATATGTCGAGAAGATTTGGGAACCCATCATGTCGCATTGCTGGGTTTGAGCATGCAAATGGAGATATAATTATTGATATGGACTCTGATTTGCAAGACCCTCCTGAATTAGTTGCTCAAATGATAAAAGAGCATGAGAACGGGTATGAAATTGTCCATACCAAAAGAACAAAAAGAATGGGTGAGAGTATTTTGAAAATGTTTTTTACTAAAATTGGTTACAATATTATTAATTTTTTTTCTGATATAAACTTAGGAAATAACGTTGGTGACTTTAAGCTTTACTCAAAAAAAGCATTGAAACAATTATTAAAAATTAATGAAATAAATCCTTATTTTAGGGGAATTTCAGTTTGGATTGGTTATAATCAAACTACTATTGAATATCAGAGGGAAGCAAGATTTGCAGGGACAACCAAGTATAGATGGCTATCAAAAAAAATTTTTACTCCTGAGGGTGCTTTTGCTGAGTTTTTTAGGGGCATAGTATCTTTTTCAAATATGCCACTTTATTTAATACTTTTAACAGGTGTTATAATTTTTATTATTACAATATTTATCTTGTTTTATGCCATTTATATAAAGCTAGCGAATTTAACTGGCACTGGGATACCAACTCTAATCATATTAATATCTTTATTTGGCAGCTTGACACTAATATCTTTGGGTGTAATCGGCATATATATAGCTAAAATTTTTGATCAAACTAAAAACAGACCAAAATATATAATAGATAATATTTTAAAAAAAAATTAAGCTAAAAATAATTTTTATATAGCTCAGTCAATGATAATTAAAGAAGCATACGCAGAGAACTACACTAATTACAAAAAACAAAAATCTTTTCATGCATATCCAAAAAATAACCTGGAAATATTTAAATGTATAAATTACGCAAATAGAAAAAAAATTCAAATTTTAACCGTAGGATCAAGTCTAAGCTGGCACGACACTATTCAAAATAAAAAAAACTTAATAATTAATTTAAAAAATTATAATAAAAAGATCAAACTCGATTCTAAAAAAGGAACCGTATCTATAACAGGATCGGTTACAATTAAAAGCATACTAAAAGTTATTTGCCCCAAGGGATGGACTCTTTATTCCATACCTGGGACATCAGAAGTAACTATTGGTGGGTGCATAAGTAACGATGTGCATGGAAAAGATTCTTTTAAATATGGAAATTTTTCTGAACATGTTGTTTCTATTGATATAATCACCTCAAGTAAAAAAATTGTTAACATATCACGTATTAAACATAACGAATTATTCAAGACAATATCTGGGGGTCTAGGTTTAATTGGAATAATTATAGGCGCCACGATTAAATTAAAAAAATTTTATCCAATATATACAAAAGAAATCTACAAATGTGATTCTTACAAAGAAGTTATTAAAGAAATCTATCTCAATAGAAATAAATATGATTATATATTTGGCTGGATAGACAGCTATTCAAAAAATAAAAACATTGGCAGAGGTATTATTTACAAATCAAAAATTTATCAAAATTCAAACAAAATCAAAAAATTTAATTTTTTTAATTATTTAAAAAAAATTGTTTTTAATTTTTCTATTAAAAATACATTATTTAAATATATAAATTTTGTTTTTTGGCATTCACATATTTTAAAAAAAAAAATTACAATTGACACTTATGAAAACATAGTTTTTCCACTTTCTGGAATGGATATAAATATCAAATCATCCTTAAAAAAATTTAGTTTCATAGAGGTACAAATAATAATTGGTAAAAAATTTCTACCTTATGGATTAAAAGAGTTTTTAGTGAAGTGCCAAGAGCTAAAAATAGATGGGTTTGTAGTTGGAATAAAAATGCACAAGAATAATAAAAATTTAATAAGTTTTGCTGATAACGGCATTAGTATTAACATAAATTATGCATTTGAAGAAAAAAATGAAAAAAATGCTTTAAGTAAAATTAATCATCTCCAAAATTTTGTAGTTAGCAAAGGTTATAAAATTTATTTATGCAAGGATGCTCTTTTAAAGAAAAAACAAATTTGTAAAATTTATAAAAAATTTCCTACGTTCATTAAAAATAAAAAAAAATATGATAGAAATAATTTATTTTTTTCCGATTTCCTTAGGAGAATATAAAAAAGATTTCAAATAAATTAATAAATTTGGGAACATTTTTAAAAAAAAGGCAAAAAATAATTTATTCTTACAAAAAAAGTTGAATTTATTTGTTAATAGATTATCGCATATTACTCGCGCAATAAACTTTGGGTCCGATGATTTTAAGTAGTTTTTAGTAGAAATAAAATTTTTTTTGTCAAAATTTGTAGACATTTTTCCTGGGAAAAAATTTTTTATTTTAATATTATTTTCAAGGTTTTCTGAGTAAAGAGATTCGAATACCGTATGTAACATAGATTTACTTGCAGAGTAAGCTGAGTAAGAACTTAATCCAAATAATGCTGTAGTAGAAGAAATATTTATTATATGTCCAAAATTTTTTTTTAACATCATTGGTAGTATTTTTTTAATAATTAAAATATGTGCGTAAAAATTTACCTGAAATAATTTCGAGTATATTTTGCTGGATGTTTTGTCAAACCCACCCTTGAAACCAATGGCAGCGTTGCATATCAACACATCAATTTTTTTATTTGAGTCAATACTTATTTGAGAAAGAGCTGATTTCAAACTATTAGAATTATTGAGATCGCAGTAGTATAAATGGGTATTTTTAGAAGATATTTTTTTAATATTTTTTTTATCTCTATATAAGATATAAAATTTACTATTGACGTTTTTTTTTAAAATTTTGTAAATTTCAAATCCAAGCCCGCTCGTTGCGCCTGTAATTAGATAATTCATAAAATAGCTTTTTAAATTATTTTACATTGTTAAATTTGAGAAAATACTGAATTTAAAAACTTTTTCAGTGCATAAATCAAGCCAATTGAGCTATTAGTACTGGTTAGCTTCACGCGTTACCGCGCTTCCACACCCAGCCTATCAACGTCGTAGTCTACGACGGCTCTATAGGAAGAACTAGTTTTGA
>Ga0222714_10003576_pt1 | contig 15710 bp, 12 predicted proteins | sample C33_3DmetaG_FD_165048 | JGI IMG/M metagenome (GOLD analysis project Ga0222714, IMG submission 165048) | Estuarine water microbial communities from San Francisco Bay, California, United States - C33_3D | ecosystem: Environmental > Aquatic > Marine > Unclassified | place: USA: California...
GCTAAAAGCTGAGGCTCTTTTATTATTGACAATGTAGATGATAATGGTCTTTTTGCAAAAAATTTGATTATCACCATATAGACTATCAGCATAATAAAAAGACCTAAGATTACAGTCGCCATGTATGCTCCAAGTCCAGTCAGGGCAGAAAGTCCAACTTTTGATACAATTCCTGCCATAAGGCCAAATGCTGCAAATGGCGCAAGACGCATTGCCCAAGAAACAACCTTCATAGTAAAATCTTGAATAGATTCCAACAAATCAAGAATGGGTCTAGAACTTTTACTAGGTAATGTGATCATTGCAACACCAACAATCAATGCAAAAATAATTATGCTTAACATCTCGCCTGACATAAACGAAGATAGTGGGTTACTTGGAACTAAACCAACTATACTTTGCGGAATATCATGAATCGAGAGTTCGTAATTTTCAATTGGTTCTAAATTTTCAATTCCGAAACTTTCTCTGATTAAATCACTATCAATAAAATTTCCCGGTTCTATAGTAGTTGCAATTATTATGCCAATTGTAAGTGCAATTGCCGTAGTGATGACAAAATATACTGCAACCCCTAATCCAATTTTTCGTAATTGTTCAATACTTCCTGATGAAGTTAAACCTCTGATAATAGATGCAAAGATCAGAGGAACTATTATCATCTGAATAATTTTTAGAAATAAGTTTGCAGGAATTGCAAGCCAATCTGTTATGGTTTCAGCAGTTTCTTTTTCAATCCATCCTGTTTCTGGTCCTAATGCAATGCCTACCAACAACCCCACAAATAATGCCACAAGCACCTGTGCCCAAAGTTTGTTCTTAATTAGATATGTGATCTGAGGTATTGGCTCTGTAAATGACCTAATTGTCATTCTTCATTATGATTTTCGTACAATATTAAAGAATGCGTCTTTTATCTAATCTGAACATCTTAGTTTCGATTTAGAAAATATGTGAAAAAAGAAGATGTCTCAAAATCAAAAAATTTACGCTTATTGAGGAAACAAGTCTTTGCATAATTTTGGTCTTCGTGAAAATAGTTCTTAGAAGAATTTTTCTAAAACCTATCATAAAACAAATTATCTCTAAGTGTCTTTTTCCTTTTTTACCTTTAGTGACACTAGAAAAGCACATACAATTATTGCAATTGCAAAATACATCACTGCAACATAGTCAAATGTAAATGCAATACCTCCTGCCACTATAGGACCAACAACAGTTGCGATTGACAACGTTGAACTGAATATTCCAGTTGAAGTAGAACGGGGATTGTTGTCCATCAAATGAAAGTTTCCTCCAATAAACAAGAATGCCCATGTTGCACCAACTAAAGACATGAATGGCATTGCCATCCACCATTCAGTAACAAATGATAATCCCACAAAGACAAATGTTGTACTTCCAACACCTATTTTGAATTTAGTTACATTTGAGAGGTGAATTTTACTTGCCATAACATTCATCAAAATAAAAGCAGTGATTGTATTTGCTGTATAGACAATTGAAATATGGTAAAGTTCTCCTCCCCATCTATCTACGATCATTATCGGAAGAATAGTCCAAACTGCTGCTGCTCCAATATGTCTTAGCAGTAGTGAAAGAAAGAGAAACTTGTTTTTTGAGATAATTCTTTTTGTTGTTCCTGGTTCAACTTCCTTTTCTTGTTCAGGATTTGGAAGTCTGATTGTAAATAATAATCCTACAATAAATGATGCAGCACTGATCAAGAAAATTAAATGCAAGTCATTTGCAATCCCTGCTGCTGCAATTCCGGCCATCCATCCTAATGCGTGAAATGAGATTACTGTTGCTGCTCTCTTTTTGTCAACATTTGCTTCGTAGGTATATGCAATCATCGCTGGAATCATTATCCCACTTGCAATCCCTGCAGCAATTCTAACCAAGAAAAACATAGAGAGGTCTGTTGCAAAATAATGCATTCCAAATGCTATTGCACAACCAATGAAACCAATTCTGATGAATTTGAGTCTAGTTCCCTTCTTATCCGAATGTCTTCCAAAGTAAATTTCAGATATTATCTGGGCAAAACTGAATGAAGCTACCAACAAGCCTATCTCAAATACTGATTCTGTAACACCTTGGCCAATAATAGGCATGAAAACAAAAACAATCGATATTCCAGCGTGCTGAAAAAAAGTAGCACTACGAACTAGATTGTTTACTTGAACTTTTTGCATAAATGTATTCAAAAACCATCTAGGACCTAATTTCAACATACGTGTCAATACTACTTTAATTGATGGTTTTTTCTGAAAAGAGTTAAACTGTCCAAAATCATTTTGAAATTAAATTGACTGAAAAAGAACCATTTTTGGATGCATTACAAAAGAGAGTTTTGCTCTTTGATGGAGCAATGGGAACTGAGATTCAAAAGTTCAATCCTAAACCAGAAGATTTTCCAAACAATCAAGATGGATTCAATGATGGTCTGATAATTACTCGCCCTGATTGGATTAAACAAATTCATAGACGTTATCTTGATGCAGGAGCTGATTGCATTGAAACAAACTCTTTTGGTTCAAACAAAATTAAATTAGATGAATATGGTTTTGGTGATCAGACCATTGACTTTAACAAAAAAGTTGCACAACTTGCATCTGAAGTATGCCTAGAATATTCTGATAGATCCAGATATGTAATTGGTTCTATGGGACCATCTGGGTTTCTTCCAAGTTCAAATGACCCTGATTTGGGACAAAAACCTCTTGATGAAATTAAAGATGCATTTGAGTTACAAGCAGAAGGATTGATTCTTGGTGGAGTAGATGCATTACTAATTGAAACAAGTCAAGATATTTTGGAAGTAAAGTTAGTCATTGAAGCATGTCATGAAGCAATGGAAAAAACTGGAAAAAAAGTCCCGATTATTGCAAATACGACACTAGATCAATATGGGAAAATGTTACTTGGAACAAATATTCAAGCTGCATACACAACTGTTTCTGATATGGGAATTGATATCTTTGGTATGAATTGCTCAACAGGTCCTGTTGAAATGACTCCTAGTGTGAGATGGTTAGATGAACAAAACGAACACAATATTTTGGTTGTTCCAAACGCTGGTATGCCTGAAAATGAAGGTGGTCAAGCAGTCTACAAAATGACGCCGGAAAAAATGGGTGAGGTATTGGGAGATTTTCTAAATGAATACAAAAAAGTTCGAATTATTGGAGGATGTTGTGGAACAAATCCCGAACACATCAAAGTCTTAAGAAAAGTAATTGACGAAAAAGCCAACTCTGTCGGGAGTTAAGTATTTACAAAAACCGAGATGATTTTATAATATTGACAACACCTAGAGTAAGTTCTGCATTAAAGGCAGTTGATCTAAAGCAAGTACCTGCCCCTTTAATAATCGGGGAGAGAATCAATACCCAAGGTTCTCGTAAGGCAAAACAGCTAGTACTGGGAGATGACTATGATGGTCTTGTTGACCTAGGCAGAACTCAGGTGGAAGATGGAGCACATTGCCTCGATGTCTGTGTGGCAACAACAGAGCGGTCTGATGAAAAAGAATTCATGTTAAATCTTGTAAAACGATTAAGCTTAGAAATTGATGCACCATTAGTAATTGATTCAACTGATCCTGATGTTATTGATGCATCTGTAAAGCAAATTCCTGGCAGACCTATAATCAATTCAATTAATCTTGAAGGTGATGGAAGTAGATTTGAAAAGCTTGCACCAATCATGGCAAAGTATGGCCTACCTGCAATTGCATTGTGCATTGGACCAAATGGGATGGCAAAAACACCTCAACAAAAACTAGAGACGGCTGAATTATTATTTGAAACTGGAAAAAAATATGGATTAAAAATTGAACAGTTTATCTTTGATGTTCTCACATTTACTCTTGCAACAGGAGAGGATGAATTTCTTGATGCAGGAAAAAATACTTTGGAAGGAATTAAACTTGTAAAACAAAAATTCCCTGATTCCTTTACTACTTTGGGTCTGAGTAACATTAGTTTTGGATTAGTTCCATATGCTAGAAAAATACTTAATTCAGTTTTTCTACATCATGCAATAAAATCTGGTCTAGATACTGCAATCGTTAATGCAAAAGAAATCATACCTTATGGAGAAATTGATGAAAAAGAAAGAAAACTTGCAGAGGACTTGATATTTAACACTCACCCTAATGCCCTCTCTGAGTTAATCACACACTTTGAAAATGCAGGACCTCAAAGCAGTACCGCATCCAAGAAAGTGGATGTAGATCCATCATGGTCTGCAGGAAAGAAAGCTAATTTTAGAATCGTTAACAGACTTAAAGATGGAATAGAAAATGATGTTGTTTCAGCTATTGCAGATAAAATTGGCAAAAATGAAATTCTAAAGAATGTGGGTGGAGTTCTTTCCCTTGACGCACCTCAAGAAGTAACTCATGATGGTGCAATTAGAACTCTCAATGAAGATTTACTTCCTGCCATGAAAGAAGTAGGTGACAAATTTGGGGCTGGTGAACTAATCCTTCCATTTGTCTTGAAGTCTGCAGAATGTATGAAGGCAGCGGTAGGTGAACTAGAAAAATATCTGGTCAAAGAAGAGGGTTCAAGTAAAGGAAAATTAGTTTTGGGAACTGTGTATGGAGATGTTCACGATATTGGAAAAAACTTGGTAAAAACCATCTTTCAAAATAATGGTTACACCGTTTATGATCTTGGAAAACAAGTCCCTTTACAAAAATTTCTTGAAAAGATTGATGAAATAAAACCGGATGCAGTGGGACTCTCTGCACTACTAGTTTCTACTTCAAAACAAATGCAATTCTTTGTAGAGCATGCTAGAAAAAACAAAATGGATATTTCAATTCTTTGTGGAGGTGCAGCAATTAACAGTAACTACATTAATCGTATTGCAAAAGAAGGTGGAATCTACGAACCTGGAGTCTTTTACTGTAATACAATGTTTGAAGGTCTCAAAACAATGGATACGTTAGTCTCTGAAGAGAAACCAAAACTCTTGGCAACCTGGAAAGAAAAATTAGAAAACTGGAAAGAGAAATCTACTGCAAAAATAGATCCATCTAGTCTTCCAAAAAGTGATATTCAACCTGTAAAAGCACCTTTACCAAAAACGGTAGGCAAACCCATACGACTTATGTTAGATCAAATTAAGATGGATGAGGTTTGGCAACTCATTGACAAAAAATCACTCTTCAAACTTTCTTGGGGCTTGAGAGGTAAAGCAGGCTCTGAATCCGAGGCAGATCACGAGCAATTACTTAGTCAATGGAAAATTAGAATTATTCGCGAAAAACTGTTTGAACCAGAGGTTGTTTATGGATATTTCAAATGTCATAACAAGAATGGAAAACTTTGTGTAGAGAATCCTCATGGTGATGATGTGGAGTTTGACTTTCCACGTTCTACAAAACCTGACCATCTATGTTTGACAGATTATTTTGGAGAAAATGATATTGTTGCATTTCAGGCCGTTACTGTTGGAAATAAAGTTGCAGACATTATAGAACAATGGAATCAAGAAGATAAGTACACTGATGCATACTATCTTCATGGATTAGCAGTTGAAGTTGCTGAAGCCTTAGCAGAATGGATTAATCGAAAAATAAAATCTGAATTGAATTTGGATGAAGGTGGTCTAAGATATTCTTGGGGATTCCCTAGTTGTCCTGATGTTTTACAACATCATTTGGTGTGGAAACTCTTGGAGCCTCAACAATCTGGAATGGAATTAACCGAGTCAGGGCAGATAGTTCCAGAACAATCTACTGCAGCCATCGTAGTTCATCATCCAAAGGCACAATACTTTGTACTTTAGAGATTTGTTTTGCTCAAAAACTCATTTAATCCTGTAAAATCATTTGGAGAAGTAAGTAAAACATCTCCTGTTATTTTATGAGATTTTTTCAACAACTCTTCGAATTCTTTACTGTATGATTCTAAATTCAAATCCAAAAACTTGGCTGATTTTTCATTTTTTTGGGAAGGAAACAATATGATTGGAATAACCGAAAAATCTTTTAGATTATCAGCTAGTGCTTGAACTTGTTGAATGTTATGAACAACCTGAGTCATGAATCCCTTAGGCTTCACACCTGTCTTTTTTCCTAGTTTGGAAAAATTGGGTTTGTTTGAAACTGAAAGATACAAATCAATTTTTGCATCAAGATTTTTCTCTTTTAATTTTTTTATTGTAAAAGTTGGAATCTCACCTGAATCCAATTTTCCTGTTTGGGAAGGATCACCCATCAAAACAAGAATTCCTGAAAATCCTATATCTATACAGTTCTCAACAAACTCAAAAATCTCTTTTTCTGTTTTGTCTCTAACTCTAAGGCTAACTGTAATTGGCAAATCTGGAATTTCTTTTTTAATTATTTTACCAACCTCTAATGGAGAAACTCTCTCATATCCTAGGACATTTTCTGTAAGGTGAATTGCATCACATTTTTTTGAAATATCTTTTATTCTGACAATGAATTTTTTAATTGATTCTTCAACATCCACATCTGGTAAAATTTTAGGTGGATTAGCTTCATATCTGATTGTCATGATGTCATTTTTTTATTCTCAGTTAAAACCTTTGAATACCAAAACCCATATGGAAAAGTAGGTAATATTGAAAATGATTCTGCAAAAAATTCAATCCATTCTAAAAAGTGAACTTAATCCTACCATAGATGATCCTGGCAAATATAGATTAGCATCTGTTCTTGTTGTGATTTATGGAAATGAACCAATTATTGTAATGACTGAAAAACCAAAACATATGAAATTTCATGCTGGTGAAATTTCATTTCCTGGTGGAAAGTTAGATTCTGTAGACTCTGATCTTTTGGATACTGCATTACGTGAAACTAATGAAGAGATAGGATTGGCAATTTCAAGAGAACAGGTAATTGGACAATTAGAACCTGTAGTAACTTTGAATTCCGGATTCTTGATATTGCCTTTTGTATCTGTTGTAGAAAAAATTCCTGATCTTTCACCCAACCGCGAAGTTGAAAAAATTTTTCATATGCCTCTTGATTCTTTACTGAATACTATGGCAAATGATCCTGATCCTTCTCATAATAGAATTCAGGAAATGTTTACGTTTGAATATGAAAATAAGACTGTGTGGGGTGCCTCTGCTAGAATACTAAAGCAACTTCATGATAGCCTAAAATCATGAGATTCATTTAAAAAGAGCTCCGCGTGCCTGAAAATCTATGGCTGCACGTAAGTCATCTCCAAGGAAAATTCGTCTGTTGAAGAAAACAAGACAGACATCACCCGTTCCCGCTTGGATTATTCTCAAAACTAAGAGAAGTGTAAGAACAAATCCAAAACGTAGAGCTTGGAGATCAACTGATGTGGAGGTAGGATAGATGTCTCAGGAAGTAGAACGTGTTTATACAATTCCACTTGGTAAAGTGTTACTCTCACAATCACAACATAGAGCAGTAAGAGCAATCAACATGATTAAAGAATTTGCTCGTCATCACATGAAAGTCGAAGAAATCAAAATTGAGGAAGATTTAGCACATCAAATTTGGTCAAAAGGAATTCGAAGTCCTCCAAGAAAAATAAGAGTAAGAATGAGCAAGACTGATGAAGGTTATGTTCTTGTCTCTCCCTATGAAGAAGAAATTGAATCTAAAGTGACTCCTGAAAAAGAATCTTCTAAGGTCGAAGACAAAGTAGAAGAACTAAAAGAAGAAGCACCTGCTAAAGAAGAAGCACCTGCTAAAGAAGAAGCACCTGCTAAAGAAGAAGCAAAGAAAGAGTAATCTTATTTTAATAAAATTTTAGTTTTAAAAAATTATTTTATTCTAATTGATATAGTTCTAAATCACAGTTGATGCTACAATCTGGTGTGGACCAATCAAGTGAGTCTTCTTGTGGAATTATTCCAAGTGGATCATAGTTATCAAATTTGGTCATTCCTTGAATTGATGATAACATTACTACTTTGGATTCTTCAGATTCTGAGGTCATGTCAATTTGTGAATTACTATCATTTAGAATCCCACTTGTAATATTTGAAATGGAATTTAGTACTCCTACTGGGATGTTACTACCACCTACCACATAAAGCATTGAACGTTTTACTGCATTAGGTGGAGCATTCTCATATAGCATTTTTAGAGAATCCCTGAGAGAATCTTCGATGTTTTGTCCTTCCTTACTTGTAGTTAGAATATTTGTTTCAATAGAAATTTCCGATATTCCAAGTGAATTAACTACATGCATAATTGCAGAGTTTGCAATCTCATAGCATGATTTTGGAGTCAAATCTGGATTGCTTTCTAACAATGAATCATTGTCAAGAACTATGGTGCACTGAGAGTTCTCTCTAACTCGTTTTAGAGATACACCCGAGTTGAAAATCCTATCTTTCTCATATTTGAAAGGCATTATTGCAAAAGAGACTAATCCGATATCTGCATCTTTACACATCTCTGATACAACTGGTGCCATAGCAGAGCCTGCTTTTCCAGCTAAATTACTAATCATAACAATAGTGGAATATCCTGAAATCTTTGATTTGATTTCGTCAGAAACATTGAAAGTTGAACCTCTGATTAATTGCATTGATGGATTAACTACTGAATCAGTTGAAACGTGAACTGAAGGTACATCTCCTGCAAAATCTTTTGAATCGTTACTAATAAGAAGACAATCTGAATTAAGTGAATCTTTGGCTTTTAGTGCTAATTTTGAGCCTGCACCTCCGAGACCGATAACTAAAACTGGTTCTTTTACTTGAAAACTCATTTCAGATCCTATTCTCTGAATTCCATAAAAAACCTTCTTACGTTTTTTTAATCAAATTTTAGATCTAAAAAATTTAGCTTGCGATCTTCCCAAGAAGGCTATTCTGTGTGACATTGATAATTTCAACTGAGTGTAATTGACCTATGTCTACTAGTTCAGGGACAAAAACAGGTTTGTATGCAAAGTTTCTACCTTTGATCCCCTCGTCTGTCTTCTCATCAAAGAGAACATCTCCCTTCCATCCGATCCATTTTTTGTTGTTTTCCAACGATATTTTGTTGATCTGTTCAAAAATCCTTTTACTTCTAGATTTCACTTCTGCAACTTCGATTTGTTCCCATTCTGCAGCTTCTGTTCCTGGTCTGGCGCTATATTTTGAGAGATTCACTACGTCTGGTCGTGTCTCATCCAATAATTCCACTGTTTTCTCAAAGTCTTCCTTAGTTTCTGATGGGAATCCTACAATAATGTCTGTTGAAATGGTGAATTCTGGGAATCTTTCTCTTGCCCTCTTAACTATCTCGAGAAACGTTCGAGCGGTATGGCCTCTCTTCATGTCGTGAAGAACTTTGTCGCTTCCACTTTGAACTGGAATGTGAAGAAATTTGAAGACTTTATCATTATCGTATGATTCGATTAATTTTTCTTTGATTCGTGGCATGTACATTGGGTTCATCATTCCAACTCTGATCATAAACTCTTCAGGAATTTCTGAAACTGCATTAACTAATGAAGGTAAATCTGTTCCAATATCAAAGCCATAACAACCATTATCTGTTGATGTTAACCAAATTTCTTTACAACCTTCATTGATTTCAGTTTTGACTTGCCTAACAATATCTCCTAATCGGTAACTTTGAAGATCGCCCTTTGAAATTTTTGTCTGGCAAAATGTACATTCACTCATACATCCACTTGCAATCTCAACAATTCCTACTGCTGGATTGAGTCTTACTTTTGGAAGTCCTACTTTAGAAAGATCAGAATCTTCTAATGCAATTTCTTTTCTTCCTTTGAGTGTTGAATTAATTACTTGCAAAGTTTTACCTAATGAATTAGGACCTAACAAACTAGCATTTTCCGAAAACTTTTCCACATTTTCTTTTTCAGCTTTTGGTAAGCAACCTGCTACCACCAAAGGCTTTGACTTGAGTGATTTAATTCTATGAATCATCTTATTTGCAGTCGCATCTTTTACAGAACATGTAACTACAACATTGAGATCTGACTCTGAAGAATTATCTACCAAAGTATGACCTCCATTTAGAATAAGCCCTGAAATCATTTCAGAATCTGCAAAGCTAGCAGAACATCCGTAGGATTCTACAAATATTTTTGCCATACTTTATCCAAAGAGTGCATCAATTTCTTTGTTAGTCATTAGTTTCTTTGAAACAACCAGTTCTCTGATGGTCTTTCCAGTTTTTAATGACTCTTTGAACAGTTCTGCAGATTTTAGATATCCGATTTTTGGAGTAAGCAACGTAACTATTACTGGACTATTTTCAATATCTTCCCTTAACTTGTCTTTATTTGCAGTTAATCCATCTATTAGATTTGCTGAAAATATTGGCAAGAAGTTCTTTAGCATGTCAGTAGACTCTAACATACATTTTAGCATTCCCGGCAACATGACATTTAGTTCAAATTGTCCACCTTGAGCTGCATAAGATACAGCTGTATCATTTCCAACTATGTTAAAGCAAATCATATTCATACATTCTGCCAATGATGGATTTACTTTACCTGGCATTATTGACGAACCTGCATGAACTGCAGGAATTCCAATTTCAGATAAACCTGCAATTGGACCTGATGCCATTAATCTAATGTCATTTGCTAGTTTTCCAATCTCTAATGCCAAGTTACGAAGTGCACTAGAACAATTTGCCACTGCAAATTTACTTTGTAATCCATGTTGCATATCTTTTTCTGGTCTTAATGGTAACTTTGAAATTTTTCCAAGCTCTGCAATTGCAATATTTCTGTAACCTTTTGGTGTATTGGCTCCAGAACCCACAGCAGTTCCTCCTAGTGCAACATTTTGTAATTCTTTTTGTGATGACACAATTTCATTTCTTGCTTTAGTGATAGATGTGGCATATGCTGCAAACTCACTTCCCAAAGTGACTGGTAATGCATCCATAAGGTGTGTTCTTCCAATTTTCTTAAATGATGAAAATTGTTTTGCTTTCTTTGATAGTGACTTAATCAAAATATCAATAGCTGGAACTGTCTCTTTAAGATTCATCAAAATCGCTACATGCATTGCAGTAGGATATGTGTCGTTACTTGATTGTGACATGTTTACATGATCATTAGGATGTAAAAACTCATACTCTCCCTTCTTTTTATGCAATACCTCTAATGCCACATTTGAAATGACTTCATTTGAATTCATGTTGAATGCGGTTCCTGCACCAGAGTTTATCATATCTACAACAAACTGATCAACAAACTTTCCAGCTAAAATTTTGTCACAAGCTGAAACAATTGCTTTTCCACGTTTTGTGTCAATTGCTTTAGTCTTCATATTTGCAATAGCAGCTGAACGTTTTATCATCACAAATGACTTGATCAAATTATCATGGGATCTATTACCAGTGACATTATACTGCTTGATCGCTCTACCCGTAAATGCACCATAATATGCGTCAGAAGGAATTTTGACTTTACCTAAAGAATCCTGATCAAGTCTAAATTTCAATAACTTGGAATAATTTTTACCCCTTATTCACTCTTTTTCCAACTCAGCAGGATTATCCTAGTTCCAGATTTGGAAATTATTATATAATCACGAATGGAGATAAGCTCATGAATAAGCGTATTAGTATGCTCTTTACAATTGCAGCAGTTGCTGTAGTTGGAGCAACCTTATTCGGAAGCACATACACAAATACCCAAATTGGCGGTTCAAGCTTTGACTTCAGCAAAACTGACGTCGAAGTAATGGACAAAATTCGTCAAATGGGTGGCTTACAACTTGTAATGCCACAAGCATTCGCAGAAACAGATTGTGGAGTACTAGAATCCTCTGGAAGAACAGTACACGACTTTCAACTAACCGGTGAGAGCCATGAAATGCCTCTCTTGAATGGTAAAACCTATTCAGCAATGACCTTCAATGGACAAGTCCCAGGACCAACATTGAGAGTTACTCAAGGTGACGTTGTAAAGATGACACTAACTATTCCATCTGATGAAATGGTAGGACACGGAAATGATATGCACGCATCTCAAATGTCTGCAGGATATTTCGAGTCCATTAACCCAGGTGAATCCACAACTTACTGTTACATTGCTGAATCTGCTGGTATTTTCAAATACCATTGTTCTGGTGTTAAACTCGCTGCTATGGACCAACACGTTCTTTCCGGCATGTACGGAATTGCAATTGTTGACCCAGCAAACGGTTACAAGAAACTAATGGTTGAGAAAACTAGCGGAAGCGGTGAATTAGACAGAAAGTTCTACGATGCTGATGCATTAGAGTTCCAACTACAATACAACCAGTTGTACCTAACTGATGCTGGTACATATGATATGAGTGCAATGATGCAACATCATCAAGCAGCAACAGTTGTCAACGGAATGCAATTTGGTTATGTTCCAAACATGGCACACAACCTTCTTGTAAATGGTGATCCAGCTAAGAAAATTAGCGCTGTTTTGCAAGCCAGAGATGGTCTTGACTTAGAACAGGTACAAGGACAACTCTTATTTGTTGAAAATGATCAACATGTAAGAATTTTCATAGAGAACCAAGGTAACGAACCAGTATTCTTCCACATCGTTGGAGAAATCTTGGATAGAGTTACACAAGGTAACAGAGTTCAATCTGCTGCCACAGAAACATGGTTACTCGGTGGATCACAAGGTATGATTGTAGAATTGGTATTTGATGAGCCAGGTGTTTATGCAGCTGTAAACCACGACTATGCAGCAATCTATTCTGGTGCAGTAACAGTATTTGTTGCAGGTGACCCATTCAACTTGAACCCAATCGTTGAAGAATTAGGAATGGATCCAGTACCATCATATGCATATGTCTTAGGTAATCCAAGTGATGCAGTCCCACCAATGGGTCTAAACAGCATTGCTCACCCAGCAATAAACATTCATGGTATGTATACCGATGAAGTTGTTTCTGAATTGAAAGCTAATGGTGCTATCCCACTATGGGAAGTAGTTCCAGAATTAGCTGGTCCAATTACAGATGCAATGAAAGCTCTAGGTCGAATCTGACCACACTTCATTCTTTTTCTTATTTTTAATGAATTATATTCCGTGATGCAATTTTCCAAATCATGGGATTTGATGACTCTGTATTGATTTGTGACGAAGTAGATCCAATCCTAAATAAAATTCTCCAAGACAACGGCTTGAAAATATCTTATGAACCAGAAATTACTCCTGAACAAATTTTAGAAAAAATTTCCAATTACAATATTGTCATTGTTAGAAGCAGAACTACAATCACAAAAGAGATGATTGAAAAAGCAGACAACTGTAAGATCATTGCAAGAGTTGGAGTTGGACTTGACAATGTTGATCAAGAGGCTGCAAAAGCAAAGAATATTCGCGTAATTAATGCAGTAGAAGGTGCAATGAATGCAGTAGCTGAATTGGTTTTAGGATTAATGCTGTCTCTTGCAAGACAAACCGCTAGAGGTGATAGAGCAATTAGAAATGAACAATGGCTCAAAAAAGAATTGAAGGGAACTGAACTTAAAGGAAAATATCTTGGAATTATTGGTCTAGGAAATATTGGAAAACGATTGGGAAGATTGGCACGTGCACTTAACATGAACATTATTGGATATGATGTAGTTCCAATTGATGAAGAATTTTCAAAAGAAGTTGGTTTGATGAAAGCAGACTTGAACACTTTGTTACAAAGTTCTGATTATATCTCAATACACGTTCCTCTACTTGATTCGACATACCATCTGATAGATGCACAAAAAATGTCCACAATGAAAAATACTGCAAAAATTATCAATACTTCCAGAGGTGGGGTAGTTGATGAGGATGCTCTTTATGATGCACTCAAAAATGGAACTCTTGGTGGTGCCGCACTAGATGTGTTTGAGAAGGAACCTGCAATTGGGACAAAACTTGCAGAGTTAGATAATGTAATTTTAACTCCTCATATTGGAGCTCAGACAAAAGAGGCTCAATCTTTGGCAGCAAATGTAATCGGAGAAAAGATTGTTCAGATTTTACGAGGAGTTATCTAGATGAATTCCTTCGTGATTCTTAAAAATACTCAAAAAAGTTGACTTTTACGTGATTAATTATCGTCTCTTTGTTTTTAACATCTATTTGGAGGAAATCAAATATTGAATAGTCATAGTATGAGCAAATTACAATCTGAAAGATTGAGAAATTTGGCCAATGGGAATTCGTTGCTAAAAATATCCCTTGGATTAATCTTCTTTACAATACTCTCTTCTGCATTAGTATATGCTGAGACAATTTCAGTAAATGTAGATGGAACTAATTATGATGTAGATTACACCACATCAGGAATGACTATTTCTGGGATAGAATCTGACCCTGACTTCATTTCATTAATTATTTCAGTAGATGTAACTGACTCTCCTGGAATTTTAGATATTACCTTTGATAGAACTTTTTTTGATTCTATATTTGATGGTCTAGATGATGACTTTATTATTTTGGCTGATGGTGATGAACCAAATTTCTCAGAAACAAAAACTAGCTCTCAAAGTAGAACTTTGAGTATTGAATTACCAACTGGAACTGAAGAGGTTGAAATAATTGGTTCTGTATTTGGCCGAAGTGTAGATGAAACACCCCAAGAAACTGAGGAAACCCCCTTAGAAACTGAGGATTCCTCTGATGAAATCCCTCAAAAACAGATCCCTGCAGCATTTGTTGATACTTCTAAAGATCCAAAATTCTATGTTGAAAGATATGTGACTGAGCCATCTTACAGGGATTGGTTTGAAGATAATTACTCTGATTATACATTTCATGAAGCTCTAAACATTTCAAAATCTGAATTAGACAAATTAATTGCAGCCGTAGAAAAAGAAAATTCTGAACTCGCACCGGTGGAAACTCCTAAAGAAACCTCAAAAACAACAGAGTGTGGTCTTGGAACCATCCTGAAAAACGGTGTATGTGTTTTAGATGAAAGATGTGGTCCTGGAACATTTCTGCAAGATGGGATGTGTGTAGCTGAGCCACAAAAACCAACTCCTACTTCTTTCCGAGGATTAGGCACTGAATTGGGATATGGATTGATAGCAGCATTTATTGTTACGGGCGCAATTGCGTTAATCTTGGCTTTGATGTCTAAGGCAAGTAAAAGTAAAAACTAATCCAATCTATTTTTTTAATTCATTTGAACTGTAATTATTTCCTCATCTAACAAATACTTGAAAACTTGAATTAGCTCTTGATCTGAAATCAATCCTTGGTACCACCACAAGCTTGAATTCTCTCTGACCCAATCTGGAATATCTATTTGGTAGACATTATCTTGATTTATCTCAAAGGGAACCTTGATAATTTCATCATCAACAAATTTTTCAAATGCATCAATGATAAATCCATCAACCACATTCCCCGATAACCAATTAGTAAAAATTGATTGGATTGCAATTGGGAGACAAATATTGTTTCCGTCTATTAGAGAAAACTCTGCAGTAACTTTTTGTTCTTCATATTCCACATCAATATAGTATTTCCCTAGAGGAAAAATTTCTTTTTCAAAAGCCATCCTAGATGGGACTGGATTTTCCAACTCTGAAATTGGAATTGGAATTGCACTGCTTCCTTTTCCTGCTTCATCTCTAATGTGAATGATTGCAGGTTTTCCTGTAACTTCAGAGACTTTGATTGTATAGAATAATTTTTCACAATAACTGTAAGTCTTTTTTTCCATGATTATCTCTAATGTGGGCTCTGCACTTACTAATGGAAAAATACCAA
>Ga0222714_10003578_pt1 | contig 15708 bp, 14 predicted proteins | sample C33_3DmetaG_FD_165048 | JGI IMG/M metagenome (GOLD analysis project Ga0222714, IMG submission 165048) | Estuarine water microbial communities from San Francisco Bay, California, United States - C33_3D | ecosystem: Environmental > Aquatic > Marine > Unclassified | place: USA: California...
GTCCCCGCGCCCCAGTGCCTGGTAGTGGTGCGCCGCATGCAGCACCTCGTGCAAGGCGAAGCGGATCTCGCGGAGCGGTGCGGTGTAAGTCTGCATGGGTCGAGGTCCTGTACTTTGGCGCCGGCGTTCGAGTTTAACGGAAGCAGACCCAGACGGGTCATTCAACGGGCGCCGGCGTCACGCGGGGCATGATCGAACCGAACCCGGACGGTGAACAGCCAGCCCCTTTATCCCGTGCCGAAACGCCCAGCGCAGCCATCCATCGAGTTGCCGGGCACTGGCGCGGGCCGGTAGCAGGAGGGTCTTGGCAATCGACCCGTCGACATGTCGCTGCACTGCGGCCTGCACCGCCAGTTGGGCGGAGGGCGTCACTTCACCTGCCTCCAGAAACACCCCGCGTCCGCGATGACGGCCCTGCCAGGCCGACCAGGCGGGGTCGACGGCCCGGAAACCGTGGGGGCCGTCCCGCCCTTGCAGGCTTCGCACGCCCTCGAGCAAGGGGATCGGCTCGATCCCAGGCGAGACGTTGCCGGCCAGCAGGCTGATGGAACCGGTCGGCGCAACGGCCAGAAGGTGACTGTTGCGCACGCCATGCCGGGCCACGGCGTCCCGGAGGCTGGCGGGCAGACGTGTGACGAAGGCACCGGCCATGTAGCGGTCCTGGTGCCAGGCGGGGAAAGGGCCTCGCTGGCGCGCCAGCCGCACGGACGCTGCATAGGCGGCCAGCTTGACCCGCTCCATGATGTCGCCGGCCGCCTCGGCCGCCTCCGGCGCGTCGTAGCGCAACCCCAGCATGGCGAGGGCATCGGCCAGGCCCATCACGCCGAGCCCCAATCGCCGGGATTGCAGCGCGACCCGTCGTTGCTTTTCCAGCGGATACCCCGCCCGGTCCAGCAGGCCGTCGAGCATGCGCACCCCCGAGGCGACCGCCTCCTCGAGCCGCTCGAAGTCCAGGTAGGCAGCGGACGTGAACGGCCTGCGGACGAGCCTGGCCAGGTTGACCGAACCCAGCAGGCAGGCCCCGTACGGGGGCAGCGGGGCCTCGCCACAGGGATTGGTGCCCGCCAGCCGCTCCCGCCACCACAGATTGTTCTCTCGATTGATGCTATCGGTGAACAGTAGCCCCGGCTCGGAACTGGCAAGCATGGATTCAAGCATCTGCTGCCAGCGTGTCCGCGCCTCGTCGGCTCGCCAGCAGGACCCTCGCGGTGGCCTGCCCTCCAGCGCCAGCATGAAATTGTCGTCGACCAGGAGTGACAGGTTGAACCTCGGCAGCACGCCTGCTTTCCGCTTCGCCAGAATGAAATCGGGGGCATCGGCATGGGCAACATCGAGGGCGGCCATCATCGCCCCGCCCCGCGACTCCCCTACGGTGGACGCTCGACACATACGCTCACAGGCCGTGAGGGTGTCGAGCACGGCGCCGGAGCCAGCCTCCAGCGCCGAGAAATCCCAGCCCACGCCGCCCCCGGCGGCCAGCGTGACGGCGGCCTCTGCCAGCCAGGACCGGCGGGCAATCTGCCCATTCGGGGCAGGAGACATAACGAAGCAATTGAGCAGGGTTTTATGGTGATCACAGCCGGCACCGGCCAGCACCCTGCCGGCAGGGAAAAAAAGCCGGGACTCCATCAACCGGTGGTAACGCACCCGCCATCGGCCAGGATCCGGCCCGGCTGCGGCGGCGAAGGCCGCGACCCGCGCCCAGGTTGCCGAGGAGTGTGCATCGGGCGGTTGACCACTCGGGCACCGGTAACGCTCGGACCAGACCGCCCGCGCCAGCGCTGCGTTGGGGTTGGCTCGATGAGACAAAACGTTCTCCGGTCAGGCGTTGCGGGGCTTCGGGCGGGCCTCTAATATGATGTAGTCTATCTGTCCAGTGCCTTCGTTTTTTCCGCAGCCGAGGAGTGCCCTCATGGGCCGTGAACACGAACCAATCAAGGGTCAATGGTACGAGAACCTGGAGGACGGCGACCTCTTTCAGGTGCTGTCCTTCGATGAAGATAGCGAACTCGTCGAGGTCCAGTACGAGGATGGCGACATCGAGGAGGTCGATTACGAGACCTGGCAGGAAATGGATCTCGAACTGGCCGATGAACCCGAGGGCTGGATCGGCGGCGATGAAGGCGACGACGACGAGGAAGTCGAAGAAGAAGAAGAGGACGAGGACGAGGATGACGACGACTGGGACGATGACGAAGAAGATGACTGGGACGACGACGAAGACGACCATTACGGTGATCGGGACGATTACTGATCGATCCGGCGTTCTCCCGTGACGGACGGCCGGTGACCGATCCCGCCGCCAGTACGGCCGAGCCGCTGGCGTCGCTGGCGGAACTCGAACTCAAGGCGGTGCTGGATGCCGCCGTCGATGCAGTCGTGGTGATCGACGCCGCGGGCACCATTGAAACCTTCAACCGGGCCGCGGAGCGCCTGTTCGGCTATTCGGCCTCGGAACTGCTTGGGCAGAACGTCGCATTGCTGATGCCCGAGCCTCACCAGAGTCGACACGATGCCTACCTGGGGCATCACCTGCAGACCGGTCAGCGCAAGGTCATCGGCCGCGGCCGCGAGATGACCGCGCGGCGCAGCGACGGCACCCTCTTCCCGATCTTCCTCTCCGTCGGCAGGGTGACGGGTCCCGGCAAGCCCCGCTTTGTCGGGCTGATGAGCGATATCTCGGAACGCCGGCGGGTCGAGAACGCAATGCGGCGCGAGCGCGACCGGGCCCAGGCCTATCTCGACCTGGCCGAAGTGATCCTGCTGGCGGTAGACCGGGAGGCAAAGGTAACGCTGATCAATCGCAAGGGTTCGGAGATCATGGGCTGGGAAGAACGCGATCTCCTCGGCCGGGACTGGCTGGAAACCTGCGTACCGGAGGCCCAGCGGGAGGCGGCGCGGCACCTACACCATCTGGTGGTGGGTGACATTGCGGCTCCGGGCCAGTACTCGGAGCACGAGGTGATCACTCGCTCGGGCGAGCACAAATTGGTGGCGTGGCGTCATAGCCCCCTGCGCGACGAGTTGGGAACGGTGATAGGCAGCCTGTCTTCCGGCGAAGACATCACCGAGCGTCGTCTGGCCGAGGAGAGCCTGAGAAAAAGCGAACAGTTGCTGACCGATGCTCAGGCCATCGCCGGCCTGGGTAACTTCGAGATCGGCCTGGACCATGAACACACCTACTGGTCCAGGGAGATGTTCCACATCATTGGCATGCCCAGCCTGCAGGCGCCCCTGCCGCTGGCCGAATTCCTCGACCGCCACGTGCACGTCGCCGATCGTGAGCGCCTGGAGACAGCCTGGCGCCGCATGGTGCGGGAAGACGGAGAAATGGACCTCGGGTACCGACTGGTCCGGGCCGACGGTCACCTGCGTCACGTCCACTCGCTGGCCAGGATCGCGAAGGACCCCCAGGGGCGACGGCAAGTGACCGGCACCATCCACGACGTCACTGAAAGCCAGCAGGCCCAGGAAGAAATCCGCCAGGCCCAGGAGCGCATGACGCAGTTTTCCCGCCTTTCCACCATGGGCGAAATGGCGGCAGGCCTTGCGCACGAGATCAACCAGCCGCTGACCGCCATCACCAACTATTCCCAGGCCCTGAAACGCATGCTGGCCTCCAGCGCTGAGCAGGATCCCGAGGACATCGAGCTGGCGCTCTCGCAGATCTCCGCGCAGGCCTTGCGGGCGGGCGAGGTAATCAGGCGCCTGCGCAGTTTCGTCAAGAACCGCGAGGCGCGTACCGAGCCCATCGCGCCGAGCCGACTGGTCTCTGAATTGCTCGCGCTCGTCGAGCCCGACGCGCGCCTGAACGACATCCGACTGAAGGTCGAGATGGACGACCCGCTGCCGGACCTCACCTGCGACCCGGTGCAGATTCAGCAGGTCCTGATCAACCTCGTCCGCAACGCCATAGACGCCACCAACGAAGCCAATGCACTAGACCGCGAAGTGCTGCTGGAGGTCCGCAGGCACGATGGCGACGTAGTGATCAGCGTGGCCGACCACGGGCCAGGCATCAGTGCGGAGGTGGCTGCGCACCTTGGGGATCCCTTCTACACCACCAAGTCGTCGGGAACCGGGCTGGGGATCGCCATCAGTCGCTCGATCCTGCGGGCCCACGGCGGCAAACTGGGGCATCGCCCAACACCGGGGGGCGGCGCCACGGTATTCTTCACCTTGCCGGTGCTTTCGGGGAGGGAACAATGAAAGAAAAACCAGCGACCGTGTTTGTGGTCGACGACGACGAGGCCGTGCGTACGTCACTGCGCCTGCTGCTGAAGTCGGTGGGCCTGCCGGTGGAGACCTTCGAGTCGGCCACCACATTTCTTGAGCAGTACGATGGCAACCGCGCGGGCTGCCTGGTACTCGATATCCGCATGCCGGGCATGAGTGGCCTCGACCTTCAACTGGCCCTCAACGAACGCCATTCGATCCTGCCCATCGTCTTCATTACCGGCCACGGCGATGTGCCAATGGCGGTCGAGGCCATGCAGGCCGGCGCCGTGGACTTCATCCAGAAACCCTTCCGCGATCAGGACTTGATCGACCGCATTAACCGGGGTCTGACCAAGGACGGTGAAATGCGCGAGGCGCTGCGCGCCCGCGACGACATCCGCGTACGGATCAGCGAGCTGACTCCCAGGGAAAGGGAGGTCCTGGACCTCGTCACCGCCGGCAAGGCCAACAAGGTCATTGCCGGGGACCTGAACGTCAGTCAGCGCACTGTGGAGATCCACCGGGCCCGGGTAATGGAAAAAATGAATGCCAATTCGCTGGCCCATCTGGTGCGCATGGTGATCGAGGCCCAACGCGAGGACTAGGGGATAGTGCGTATGCCGCCCGCCGCCAGAGCGTTGCAGAATGGTCTCACGGAATGATCCGTACAGCCCTTGGCACTCCAGATGCTCATGATGTCCAGACAGCGCTACATGCACTTCGATACTGACCAGCCCTCACCGGTAGTCCTGGTGGCGGATCCCGATGACGAGGTTCGCGCCGGTTTGCGGGAAAGCCTGGCCAGCATCGGAGTCCAGGTCCGGGGCTACCGACGCGGCGCAGATCTGCTGCGCGGGATCGAGTCGCAAGCCGCCTGCGTGATCACCGAACTGAAGCTCGAGGATATGACGGGCATCGAACTGCTCAGCCAACTGCAAGCGCGTGGCCTCGACCTGCCCGTGATCCTGCTGGCCTCCGATGGCGACGTTGAGACTGCCGTGGAAGCCATGCAGGCGGGGGCGCTGGATTTCATTGAAAAGTGCAATTACGAGCGGTTGCTGCTGTGGCACGTCGGTCGGCTGACCGACCGGGGCGCGCTCGGTCCGGTGGCACTGCAGGCCTAGACTTTACCCAGCCCTGATCGTGGGTCGAACGGCAGTTCTTCCCGCATCTTCTCCATCCAGTCCTTAACCCCGGGCAAATCCGCCGGGGGCAGGGCTATCTGCAGCACAACGTACTGGTCTCCAGGAGGCTTGCCCGGCAGGCCGCGCCCCTTGAGACGCATGCGCTGGCCGGCCCGGGCACCGGCAGGCACCTTGAGATCGACCCGGCCAGCCAGGGTCGGGACCGGCACCACCGCACCAAGCACCGCCTCCCAAGGCGCCACGGGCAGCACGATGGACACGTCGCGCCCTTCGAGCGTGTATAGGGGGTGCGGCGCCAGCTTGATGCGCAACAGGAGGTCACCCCTTCCCCCGGGGCCCTGCCCCCCCTGCCCGGCGAGTCGGATTGTCTGCCCCTCCGTCACCCCGGCCGGGATGCGCACCTTGAGTTGCCGAGTGCCCGCTCCCTCCCGCAGCGAGAGGGTTTCGCTGCCGCCGGCAAACGCGGTCTCCAGGGGAAGCTGCAGCTCGGCTTCATGATGACCACCCCTTCCCTGGAAGCCCCCTCTCGGCCCTGGCCGACCCCCGAAGGCGCCAGCACCGCCGAACAGCTGCTCGAAGAAATCACTGAAGCCGCCGGCACCGCCGCCGCCGGAAAAGGAAAAGTCGCGACCCCAATCGGGAGGCGGCCTGAATTCCTGGCCCTGCCGATATCGACTGCCGAGCTGGTCATAGGCAGCGCGCTTTTCCGGATCCTTCAGGACTTCATAGGCTTCCTGAACTTCCTTGAAGCGGTCTTCCGCGTCCGCCTCCTTGCTGACGTCGGGGTGGTATTTGCGGGCCTGCCGACGATAGGCCTTCTTGATCTCCTCGGCGTTGGCTTGACGCTCGACTCCCAGCAGCTGGTAGTAGTCCTTGAATTGCATCGCGACGTCCTGTGAATGGGCTTTATCTTGAGCACAACGTCGGCCATTTCAAGCCCCGCCTTTTATTCGACCGCGCGATGCGGGCGCCTGGCCATGATCCGGTTCAGCAACTCAGGGGATTCGGCCAGCCGCGCTGGCTTCCAAAGCGACCAGAATCCGGTGCGATACGGGACGACCATGAAGGGGACACCGACTCCGGCGGTCAGCGGATTCTCCCGGGAGTCCACCAGCACGAGTCCTTCCGGACTCTGCCGCGCGAACTCGGCCAACTCGCCGGCATCCCAGAGTTCCCGCAATGGACGCTCGAGCCTGCCGACATAGTGCAGTTGCCCATGATACTGCCCCCAATAAGCGATGCTGCGCCCCGCCTGCTGCAGGGCGGCCACTTCTGCTGCCATGCCGTCCACCGCATAGGCTCTACCGGCCGGAGTCACGGTGCCGGCTGCAGCAATAAGGGCCAGGGACACCATCATCGCGGCCTGCAGGCGGGCCGCGCCCTCGAGCAGGGAGCGACGGAAAGGCAGCGCAGCCCAACCGATCACCGCCCACAGGGCGACGATCCAGGCAGGATGGATCTCGGCAAACCAGTGCGCCCATTCCCCGAGCACCGTGCCTGCGGTTCCCATCGGCCAATAGTTCAAGGCGAGTTCGACGCTGGCCACCGCAGCCAGCAGCGCCGCCGGCATGACCACCAACAGGCGATCTCTCCGATAGCTCATGCGCTGGGAAGTCGCCAGGCCGCGAGCCACCAGCAGGGCCGGCGCCGGCAGCAGCGGCAAGAGATAATGCGGCTGCTTGCCGCTGACGGCGCAGAAAGCCAGAAACGCAGGCACCGCCCAGGCCAGGCAAAAGCGGGCCCCGCCGGGCATGCCGAGCGCTTCACGGGCAGCCCGCCAGGCTGGCGGCCAGATGAACCAGGGCAAACCCAGTGCGGGCAGCAAAGGCAAATACCACCACCAGGGTCGCTGATGGGCAAAGCTGGTGGCTACCCGATGCGCCGTCTGATCCCACAGCAGGTTGTGAGCGTAGGCCTCGCCGCCGACCCACACCGCAGGGACCACCCACAACATCGCCAGCAGCAACGCGCCGAGGCAGGCCCAGGCCAGAGCCCGGTACCAGTCCTTCGGCGCCGCCCGCACGGAGTCCCGCCACCAGGGTGCCGCCAGTGCCACCGGCAGAACCGTGAGCAGAGCCACTGGCCCCTTGGCCAGCACGCCGAGCGCCAGCCCTGACGACACCCAGATCCAGGGCCGGACCGTGCCCCGCGCGGCGGCGGCATCGGCAAGTCCGTTGAGCGCTACCAGCACACAGCAGGTCAGCAACAGGTCGAACATCACCAGATTCTGGAAGGCCGCCCACCACAGGGCGCCTCCGACAATGATCGCTGCGAACCGGCCAACGCCATCGACCCCGGGCCACAGGCGGCCAGCCAGACGGTACACGAGCAGCAACGCCAGGCCGCTCAGGACCACCGGAAGAATGCGCGTCCAGGCATCCCCAACGCCCACCGATTTCCAGCCAATGATCAGCAGCCAGAACAACAGTGGAGGCTTATGGGCGTAGGGTTCCCCGTTAAGATGCGGAACGAGCCAATGGCCCTCCCTAAACATCTCCCAGGCCACGGCCAGATAGCGGGTCTCGTCGATGGCGAGCGGCTGACGGAACCACACCGCGACGATGGCCACCACGGGCAGGACCAGCCAGGGCATGGCTGACCAAGGCAGGTCACGTCTCATGAAGGGAGCCTTCTGCTATTGCGTCGTCCGTGGGACGCCGCAGGGTCATGAAAGCAACCGCAACAATCAGGGTTCGGCAAACTGAGAGAGGGCTTCCTCGCCCAGCAACATGCCGAGCAGCGCACCGATGCTCCGGTGGCGTTCAATGGGATGCCGCAGCGGTCGGTCCAGGGCCATGTGGTAGCGGTTGCGGCGACCATCGCGCTCGCGGGTCAATACGCCCGCGGACTCGAGGTCGGAGACGATCTTCTGCACGGCACGTTCGGTGATGCCGACCTGAGCCGCGACATCACGAAGGCGCGCCCCGGGATCGCTCGCCAGACAGACCAGTACGTGGGCATGGTTCGACAGGAAGGTCCACCGCCGGCCACTGCCGCCTGTCGACGCGTCGCGCTCGGGTATCGTCCTCATTCCGAAGGTTTCCATGATCTGAATCCGCAATATCATAACATGCGAACGTTCGTTCACGTGTTAACCTTCACGGGGACGTCTTGAAACCAACCTGGGTACACCCCACTCCAAGGCGACATACGGCGAGTACCAAGCACCAGAGGACGACTCACAGCCATGAAACGCGTTTTGCTGTTCCTGATCACCAACTTTGCAATCCTGATTGTCGCCAGCATCACCCTCAGGCTGCTGGGCCTGGAACCGTGGCTGGATGGGCAAGGCATCAACTTCAATTCCCTGCTGGTGTTCGGCGCCATCCTCGGCTTTGGCGGCTCGTTTTTCTCGCTGGCCATCTCCAAGTGGTCGGCCAAGCGGATGATGGGCGTGCAGATCATCGAGCAACCACGCAACGAGACCGAGGCGTGGCTGGTGGCCACCGTCCAGCGGCAGGCCCGGGAAGCCGGTATCGCCATGCCCGAAGTGGGCTACTTCACCTCGCCGGAACCGAATGCTTTCGCCACCGGGCCGTCCCGCAACAATTCGCTGGTCGCCGTGTCCAGTGGCCTGTTGTCCCACATGTCCCGTGAAGAGGTGGAGGCCGTGCTGGGCCATGAGGTCAGCCACGTGGCCAACGGCGACATGGTCACCCTCACCCTGATCCAGGGCGTGGTCAACACCTTCGTGTTCGTGCTTTCCCGCCTGATCGGCCAGCTGGTCGACCGGGTGGTGTTTCGTAACGAAAGAGGACATGGTCCCGGCTTCTGGATAACGACCATCGTCGCTGAGCTGGTGCTGGCCGTGCTGGCTTCCATCGTCGTGATGTGGTTCTCCCGGCAGCGTGAGTTCCGGGCGGACGCCGGCGGCGCCCACCTGGCAGGCAGGCAGAGCATGATCGGGGCCCTGGAGGCCCTGAAGCGCAACCAGCCGCACGGACTGCCGGACAAGATGGCGGCCTTCGGCATCGCCGGTGGCCTGGGCCAGGGCTTGCGCAAGCTGTTCATGAGCCATCCACCGCTGGATGAGCGCATCGCCGCGCTGCGCAGCCAGTGACCCAACGCGCTCCGGGTCGGCTGTTCGTCGTCCTCGGCGACCAGCTGGACCCGGCCACGCCGGCCTTCGCCGACTTCGACCCTGCACGGGACGTCCTGTGGATGGCCGAGGTCGACGAGGAAGCCCGGCACGTGCCCTCCCACAGGGCGCGCATCGCGATTTTCCTCTCCGCCATGCGCCACTTCCGCGACGCGCAACGTTCGCTGGGACGCTCGCTGATCTATCGAAGCCTGGGCGCTGAATCAGAAACCAGCCTGGCAACGGCCCTCTCCAGAGATCTTGAGCGGACTCCTTACGAGTCGGTCATTTGCGTTCAGCCTGGCGAATGGCGCGTCGAGCAGGCACTCAGGCAGGCCACCCTATCCGCAGGGCGGTCGCTGGAGATTCGCGAGGACCCGCATTTCCTGTGCACGCCACGGGCTTTCGCGGATTGGGCCGAGGGTCGCAAGGAACTGCGCCTCGAATATTTCTACCGCATGATGCGGCGCGAGACCGGCCTGCTGATGGAAGGGGACACCCCTGCCGGCGGCGCCTGGAACTTCGACTCGGCCAACCGCGGCAGTTTCGGCAAGCAGGGCCCCGGCATGCTGCCGTCGCCCGCCAGTTTTCCACCCGATGAGCGCACCCGAGAGGTGCTGGAACTCGTCGAACAACGCTTTCCCGATCATCCAGGAGACCTGAGCCAATTCGACTGGCCAGTCAGCCGCACCCAGGCACTGGTCGCGCTGGAAGATTTCATCGCCAAGCGACTGACAAACTTCGGCCAGTATCAGGATGCGATGTGGACGGGCGAGCCATGGCTCTATCACTCCAGGATTTCCGCATCGCTGAACCTGCACCTGCTGCATCCGCGCGAGGTCTGCGAGGCCGCGGAGCGGGCCTGGCGCAGCGGCGACGCGCCAATCGAGGCGGTGGAGGGCTTCATACGCCAGGTGCTGGGCTGGCGCGAGTACGTGCGGGGGCTGTACTGGCTGAGGATGCCCAGCTACCTCGAGGCGAACGCGCTGGACGCACGCGAGGCCTTGCCCGCTTTCTACTGGGACGGGGACACCCCCATGCGCTGCCTGGCTGACTCGATTGGCCAAACCCTCCGTCATGGCTACGCACACCACATCCAGCGACTGATGGTGACCGGACTCTATGCGCTGCTCCTCGGGGTGGAACCGCGACAGGTACATGAGTGGTATCTGGCCGTCTACGTAGATGCCGTCGAATGGGTGGAGCTGCCCAACGTGCTCGGCATGGCTCTGTTCGCCGATGGCGGCGTGATGGCCTCAAAACCGTATGCCGCGACCGGCAAGTACATCGACCGGATGAGCAACTATTGCGGCCATTGCCGCTTCAAGCCTGATCAGTCCACGGGCCCCCAGGCTTGCCCCTTCACCACCCTTTACTGGGACTTCCTGGACCGCCACGAGGAGCGCTTCACCAACCATCCGCGCATGGCGCTGCAGGTCCGCAACCTGCGGCGTTTGTCATCCACCGTGCGGGAGTCCATCCGGGCCCGGGCGTCAGAACTTCGGCAAGGCTCCGTCGCCTAGGCCATCATTCGGCGATGAAGACCGCCATTGTCTGGTTCCGACGGGACCTGCGCCTTACCGACAACCCCGCCCTCGAGGCCGCCTTAGAGCAATTCGAGCGCATAGTCGCCCTTTACGTCCACGCTCCGGAAGAGGAGGCGCCCTGGGCGCCAGGCGCTGCCAGTCGCTGGTGGCTGCATCACAGCCTCGCCGCTCTGTCCGGCAGCCTGGTGGCTCGCGGCGGACGGCTGCGTCTGGAGGTCGGCCAGAGTGGCACGACCCTGCTGCGAGTCGCGCGCGAGGTGGGCGCCGACGCCGTATTCTGGAATCGCCTCTACGAGCCGGCCCTGATCGAGCGCGATACGTCCATCAAGCAGCTGCTGACCGAAGCGGGCCTCCATGCCGTTTCCTGTAACGGGGCCCTCCTGTTCGAGCCCTGGACCGTGAAGACCGGAGGCGGCGGCCCCTACAAGGTGTTCACCCCTTTCTGGAGATCTTGCCAGCGTGACCTGTCCTCACTGGCCGCACCGCGACCAGCTCCCGGGCGCCTGAACTGCGCCACCGACAGCGGTGGCATTGAATTGGAAACGCTCGAGCTGCTGCCACGCATCCGCTGGGATGCCGGCATGGCGCGCCACTGGCAGCCCGGTGAGTGTGGGGCACTGGAGCGGCTGGACGAGTTCGTGGAATCCGCCGTGCTTCGCTACGACGAAGACCGCAACCGGCCGGACCGGCCAGGCAGTTCGCGTCTCTCTCCCCACCTCCATTTCGGTGAGCTGTCGCCGCGCCAGGCGCTGGCGGCCGCCTCGCGCCCGGACCTGGCAGGCTCTGCCGGGGCCGATTCCTTCATCCGGGAACTGGGCTGGCGGGAGTTCGCCCATCACCTGCTGTATCACTTCCCGCACACGACCGATGCGCCGCTGGATGGGCGCTTCACCGGCCTGGAGTGGCAGGAGGACGCTGCAGCGCTGGCTGCGTGGCAGCGTGGGTGCACGGGTTTCCCCATCGTCGACGCGGGCATGCGCGAGTTGTGGGAAACCGGCTGGATGCACAACCGGGTCAGGATGATCGTGGCGTCCCTGCTCACCAAGAACCTGTTCATGCGCTGGCAGGAAGGTGCCCGCTGGTTCTGGGACACTCTGGTGGATGCCGACCTCGCCGCCAACACGCTGGGCTGGCAATGGACGGCAGGCTGCGGCGCTGACGCTGCGCCCTACTACCGGGTGTTCAACCCGGTGCTGCAGGCGGAAAAGTTCGACCCCGAGCGACAATACCTGCGGCGCTGGCTGCCAGAGCTGGCCGCGCTGCCCGACAAGTGGATCGCCCGTCCCTGGGAGGCACCGAGTGAGGTACTGGAAAAAGCGGGGGTGACCTTGGGGAACCAGTACCCGTTGCCAGTGGTCGACCCTCGTGGAAGTCGCGACCAGGCCCTGCGGCGCTTCGAGCGCCTCAAGTCGATGTCGAGGCCCTGAATCCATCAGCACTCAGAGCACGAAACCATGCCCATGCGCGTCCGTGATGTCTGCCTTTCGCTCTGCCTGCTGCTGGCCCTGCCGGTAGCCCGGGCCGACCTGCCCTCGCCGCTGCGCGCGGAGACCACATCCCTCCAGCAGGTCGGCCAGGGTCGATTGACCTGGTTTGGTTTCGGCGTCTACCGCGCCAGCCTGTGGTCCGCCGACGGCAAGGTGCCCATGGCCAACCCGGGCAATCCGCTGGCCCTGTCCCTCTGGTACGAGCGAGCATTCAGTCGTGACCAGTTGATCGACATCACCCGCAACGAATGGGAACGCCTGGCGCTGGCTCCTGCGGAAACCCGGGAGACGTGGGCGCGGCAACTGGGGGCCATCTGGAGTGATGTGGGCAAGGGCGACAACCTGACCGCACTGGTGATTCCCGGCAGCGAGACCCGCTTCTACGACGGCCGTCGCTTGCTGGGTCGGATTACCGACCCCGGCTTCGGACCGGCCTATGTCGCCATCTGGCTGGACGAAAGAAGTGCGGTTGCCGATCTTCGTAAGGCATTGATTGGGAAAGGCTCCCGCTGACGTCTCGTCTGGTTTACACTGTCTCCCGTCAGTCGGGATAGATCGAATTGAGTCACTCTTCCTCCAAGGCGGCCACGCCAGGATCACGGTTCCTGCATAACCTGGTTCGCTGGGTCGCTGCCGACCATGCCAGCCTGCCCGTACCGAACCGCCCGGAAGCGATCGACTGGTCGCGAATCATTCCGTTCGTGCTGATGCACCTCGCCTGCCTCGGTGTCATCTGGGTCGGGGTGAGCCCGGTGGCGCTTGCCAGCGCGGCTTTCCTGTACGTCATCAGGATGTTCGCCATCACGGGGTTCTATCACCGCTACTTTTCCCACCGAAGCTTTCGGACCTCGCGCCTGCTGCAATTCCTGTTCGGGGTACTGGGAGCCAGCTCCGTCCAGCGGGGCCCGCTGTGGTGGGCGGCCCACCACCGGCATCACCACGCCTACTCGGACCGGCCTGAGGATCCGCACTCTCCCGGCCAGCAGGGCTTCCTGATGAGCCACATGGGCTGGTTCCTGACCCGGGGTGGTTTCCGCCCGGACATGACCCGGGTTCGTGACCTGGAGCGCTACCCGGAACTGCGCTGGCTGGATCGCTACGACATCGCGATCCCCGTGCTGCTGGCGCTGGGGCTGTTCGCGCTGGGTGGCTGGCTGGAGCGCGCCTACCCGGCGCTTGGCACCAGCGCCGCGCAGATGCTCGTGTGGGGGTTCTTCATCTCCACCGTAGTGCTCTACCACGCCACCTATACGATCAACTCGCTGTGCCACGTGTTCGGAAGCCGGCGTTACAACACGGGTGACGACAGCCGTAACAATCCCTGGTTGGCCCTGATCACACTCGGCGAGGGCTGGCACAACAATCACCACCACTATCCCAGCTCGGTACGTCAGGGCTTCTACTGGTGGGAGGTCGACATCACCTGGTATCTGTTGAAGGCCATGTCCTGGTTTGGCCTGGTCTGGGATCTCAAGCCGATCCCGGCCAGCGTACGCGAGGACCGCACGGATCACCCGGGATGAAACTGGCCGTCATCGGCTCGGGCATCGCGGGCCTGACGGTCGCAGCAGGACTGGCTGAGCGCAGGCAGCAAGGCGTGGAGTTCCAGGTCTTCGAGGCAGAGGAACGACTCGGCGGACACACCCACACTGTCGACGTCGAGGAAGACGGGCGCACACTGGCTGTCGATACCGGCTTCATCGTATTCAACGACTGGACCTACCCAAATTTCATGGCGCTGCTCGAGCGCATCGGCGTGCCGTGGCAGCCGTCCAACATGAGCTTCAGCCTGCAGTGCGAGCTCAGCGGGCTCGAGTACAACGGCACCTCGGCCAACAGCCTGTTCGCGCAGCGCCGCAACCTGATCAATCCCCGCTTCCTGGCCATGATCCTCGAGATCCTGCGCTTCAACCGTGAGGCTCCCCGCTGGCTCAGGGACTCGAGGGAGGACCTGAGCCTGCGCGACTGGCTGGCATCCCGGCGTTTCCGCGGACGCTTCGTCGATCACTACATCCTGCCCATGGGCCGGGCCATCTGGTCCGCCGGCGCAGAACAACTGCTTGGATTTCCCGCCCGGTTCTTCATCGAGTTCTTTCATCGGCATGGCTTTCTCTCGGTCAACGATCGTCCGGTCTGGCAGGTGGTCAGGGGCGGCTCCCGGGAATACATCCGGAAACTGGTACAGCCCTTCGCAGGGGACATCCACCTCGCCACTCCGGTTGTCGGCGTCAGGCGCACACCGTCCGGGGTCACGCTCACGCTCGGTGGTGGGAATTCGCTGGACTTCGACGCCGTGGTGTTCGCCTGTCATGCCGACCAGGCACTCGCCCTCCTCGAGGATGCCGACGCCACCGAAACCGAGATCCTGGGTGCCTTCCCCTACACCACCAACCAGGCGATCCTGCACACCGACGAGCGGGTGCTGCCGCGCGCCCCGCTGGCGCGGGCGGCCTGGAACTACCACCTGCGCCGGGAGGACCCCGAAGGCGTTGCCGTCACCTACGACATGAACGTGCTGCAGAGCCTCGATGCCCGACGCCGCTACCTGGTTTCGCTCAACCTGGAGGACCGGATCGATCCACGGCTCATCCTTGGTCGTTACCAGTACAGCCATCCTGTCTACACCCCCGCAGGCGTCGCCGCCCAGGCCCGCCACGCAGAAATCAGCGGCCAGCGGCGCAGTTACCATTGCGGCGCTCACTGGCGTTACGGTTTTCATGAAGATGGCGTCGTGAGCGGACTGGCAGTGCTGACCCAACTGGATGAGGCCCTCGGCCATGGATAGTGCCCTGTACGTGGGCACGGTGCGGCACCGCAGGCGCCTGCCCAGCGGGCATGCCTTCAGCTACCGGCTGTTCATGCTGTATATCGACCTCGCGGAACTGCCAGAGCTGTTCGACCGCGTACCCTGCTTCTCGGCGCGGCGCCCCGCACTGGCCTGGTTCCGGCGAGCAGATTACCTTGGGCCGGCCGACCAATCGCTCGACGAGGCCGTGCGTGCCCGGGTGGAGGCCAGCACCGGTGAGCGCCCCAGCGGACCGATCCGGCTGCTGACCCACCTGCGCTACTTCGGCTACTGCATGAACCCGGTGAGCTTTTACTACTGTTTCGACGCCGACGGGGAGACGCTCCGCTGGATCGTTGCCGAGATCAACAACACGCCGTGGGACGAGCGCCATGCCTACGTGCTGGCGGTCGATGCGGCCGAGGCCGCCGGTCGTGGCCGGCCCCGG
>Ga0222714_10003580_pt1 | contig 15704 bp, 11 predicted proteins | sample C33_3DmetaG_FD_165048 | JGI IMG/M metagenome (GOLD analysis project Ga0222714, IMG submission 165048) | Estuarine water microbial communities from San Francisco Bay, California, United States - C33_3D | ecosystem: Environmental > Aquatic > Marine > Unclassified | place: USA: California...
CCTGACTCAGCTAAAATTTTGGTAATAGCAGCAGTTAAAGAAGTCTTGCCATGATCAACATGGCCAATGGTCCCAATGTTGCAGTGCGGCTTCGTACGCTCAAACTTCGCTTTTGCCATGGCGGCCTAACTCCTCAAAAACTTTCTTTCTTGCGTTAAAATTAAGTTTGCTCATCAAGCTAATTTTGCACGGACCTCGTCCGCAACGGCCTGAGGCACCTGTTCGTAGTGATCAAATTGCATACTGTACTGGGCACGACCCTGGCTCATTGAACGAAGAGTGTTCACGTAGCCAAACATATTGGCGAGTGGAACCATCGCCTCTACTACTCGTGCATTGCCCCGACTATCCATACCGGCAACCTGTCCACGGCGACTGTTCAAGTCTCCAATAATGTCGCCCATGTACTCTTCCGGGGTTACCACCTCTACATTCATGATTGGCTCGAGTAGAGCGGGCCCAGCCTTTTGCATACCCTCTCGGAAAGCGGCGCGCGCGGCTATTTCAAATGCCATCACTGAAGAGTCAACGTCATGGTAAGCACCATCAACCAACTGAGCGTGCACGTTTATGACAGGGAACCCTACTAGGACGCCCGTTTCCATCGCACTTGTCAGGCCCTTTTCCACGCCAGGAATGTATTCCCGCGGAACAGAACCACCGACAATTGATGATACAAACTCGTTGCCCTTCGCTTTATCTTCCTGAGGCTGGAATACAATTTTGATCCGTGCAAACTGACCTGAACCACCGGTTTGCTTTTTGTGGGTGTAATCAATTTCTGCGCGGCGTGTGATCGTTTCACGATACGCAACCTGAGGTGCGCCAACGTTAGCCTCAACCTTAAATTCGCGCCTCATACGATCCACGATAATATCGAGATGTAATTCACCCATCCCCTTAATAACGGTTTGACCGCTCTCAGGATCCGATGCTACGCGGAATGAAGGATCTTCCTGGGCGAGGCGTGAAAGCGCAATGCCCATTTTCTCCTGGTCGGCTTTTGATTTAGGCTCAACCGCTACTTCAATAACCGGCTCAGGGAATTCCATGCGCTCAAGGACTACTGGCTTAAGGGGATCGCAGAGTGTGTCCCCTGTAGTAGTATTTTTAAGGCCTGCTATGGCGACAATGTCACCGGCCCGCGCTTCTTTGACATCCTCACGCGAGTTAGCGTGCATCTGAAGCATGCGACCAACGCGCTCACGGTTGTCCTTGACGGAGTTCAGAACCGAAACACCACTTTCCAATACACCCGAATAAACCCGGCAGAACGTAAGTGAACCAACAAACGGATCTGTCATAATCTTGAACGCGAGCGCTGCGAAAGGCTCGTCGTCAGAAGATTTACGAGAGACCTGGGCTTCAGTCTTAACGTCTATACCTTGGATTGCAGTTACATCAGTTGGTGCAGGAAGATAATCAATAACAGCATCAAGTAAGGGCTGAACGCCTTTATTCTTGAAGGCTGAACCACAGAGCACAGGAACAAACACGTTATTGTTCAAGGTACCCTTTCGGATGCAGGCCATCAGTGTCTCAACACTAGGCTCTTCTCCCTCAAGATAAGCCTCCATAGCAGCATCATCCTGCTCGACAGCTGTCTCGACCAGCTTCTCCCGGTACTCAGCTGCCTGGTCAGCATATTTCTCGCGGATAGGACGGTACTCGAATTCCGCACCTAAAGTTTCATCCTTCCAGACGATTTCTCGCATGTTAACGAGGTCAATTACGCCCTCAAATTCAGCCTCGGTCCCAATAGGAAGCTGCAGAACCAATGGAGCCGCACCCAATCGGTCGATCATCATCTGAACACAACGGAAGAAATCCGCTCCAGTTCTGTCCATTTTATTCACAAAGCACATACGCGGCACTTTGTACTTGTCGGCCTGACGCCACACAGTCTCAGACTGAGGCTCCACACCAGCAACGGAATCAAAAACAGTTACAGCGCCATCTAGAACCCGCAATGAACGCTCGACCTCAATGGTGAAATCTACGTGGCCGGGGGTGTCAATAATGTTGATCCGATGGTCTCGCCAGAAGCAAGTTGTGGCTGCCGACGTGATTGTAATACCACGCTCCTGCTCTTGCTCCATCCAATCCATGGTAGCGGCACCATCGTGAACTTCCCCAATCTTGTGGGAACGCCCTGTGTAATAAAGTACACGCTCGGTGGTCGTTGTCTTTCCAGCATCAATGTGGGCCATGATGCCGATATTTCGATACATAGAAAGATCGTGAGTGCGTGCCATCAGATAAGTTCCTTAAACCCGATATCGGTCAACGATTTCGGCATATCACCAGCGGTAGTGGGAGAAAGCTCGGTTTGCTTCCGCCATGCGATGCGTATCTTCCCGCTTCTTAACTGCAGATCCGCGGTTATTGATTGCGTCTAACATTTCATTCGCGAGACGATCGACCATTGTCTTTTCAGACCGCCCTCGCGCAGCACCGATAAGCCAACGAATTGCCAAAGCTTGAGCGCGCTCTGATCGGACTTCCATCGGAACCTGGTAGGTCGCGCCACCTACACGCCTCGAGCGTACTTCAATGCCTGGCCGCACATTGTCTAAGGCAGCTCGGAACGTTTCGATCGCAGCAACTCCTGCGCGGCTCTCTGCCTTCCGCAAAGCGTCATAAACGATTTTCTCTGCAACGCCTCTTTTACCATGAAGCATCATGCAAGAGATGAATTTTGAAATGTTAGGATCGCCGTAAATCGGGTCAGGACTAACTTCACGCTTTTCAGCTGCGCGACGACGGGACATAGCTCAATCCTCTCCAGTCACTTCGGCCGTTTGGCGCCGTATTTAGAACGGCGCTGGCGACGGTTCGCTACCCCCTGGGTATCAAGAACACCACGAAGAATATGATATCGAACGCCTGGAAGGTCTTTCACTCGGCCACCGCGGATAAGAACCACCGAGTGTTCCTGTAAGTTGTGACCTTCACCAGGTATATAACTCGTAACCTCAAATCCATTGGTAAGGCGTACGCGGGCAACCTTACGAAGAGCCGAGTTCGGCTTCTTCGGCGTGGTCGTATAAACACGGGTGCAAACACCACGCTTTTGAGGGCATGCCTCAAGAGCAGGAACCTTATTACGCGTGCTAGGCGCTTTCCGCGGCTTGCGGATCAGCTGATTGATCGTCGGCATGTAGGCCGAACTCCCATTCCGTTCACGTCCAACAAAAAACGCCCCAAGCAGAGGGCGCAAACTCGAAATGAGCTCCAGGGCCTGGAAAAGAACAAGCGACCCTCAAAGAGGCCGCTTTTATTCTAGTCTAGGACCCTTGAGCACGCGGTCGTTAAACCGCATCGAGACTGCGTCTAGCTGGTCACAACCAAAACCGGAAGTGAGCTACAGCCAGCCCCATCAAGAGTGGCGGGGACCATAGTGGCCCCTCTGCCCTACGTCAACAGTGCTAGAGCACATTTTCGACGCAGAGCAATAACTATTTAATACGACCCCTTACTCCGCCGCAGCCTCTGGCGCAGGCGCTGGTAATGCTTCCTGTTCCGGATTAAGAGCGGCGCGCTCTGCAAGGATCGTGCGATCCCGCTCAGCCGCAATGCGGCGAACTCGGTTCATCACACTACCAGTACCTGCTGGGATAAGGCGACCGACGATCACATTTTCCTTGAGACCATTGAGTGTATCAATCTTACCAGAGGTCGATGCGTCAGTTAGGACACGAGTCGTCTCCTGGAATGAAGCTGCTGAAATCCATGACTGGGTTTGCAGCGACGCTCTAGTTATCCCCTGCAGCACTGGAGTCGCAGATGCAAGCTTTAGGTTCTCCTCAGCAGCACGCTTGTTAACAGCATCAAATTCGGTGCGGTCAACTAATTCGCCGACAAGGAAAGTCGTCTCGCCAGGATCAGAAATCTCTACCTTCTGCAGCATTTGACGCACAATTACTTCTATGTGCTTGTCATTTATTTTCACGCCCTGCAAGCGATAGACGCTTTGGATCTCTTGGACGAGATATTCAGCTAGAGCCTCAACCCCCAAGACTTGCAAGATATCATGTGGAGCGGGATTGCCATCTAACAATAAATCACCGCGTTCCACCATATCACCCTCACGGACAGCCACATGCCGGCCCTTAGGGATCATATATTCGGTGGTTTGATCTGGATCTTCCAAATCCCGGACAATGATTCGACGCTTAGTCTTATAGTCTCGCCCAAATTCCACTCGGCCACTGGATTCCGCCAGCACTGCATGGTCCTTTGGCCTGCGCGCTTCAAAAAGCTCCGCCACCCTCGGCAGACCGCCAGTGATATCCCGAGTTTTGGTAGATTCACGAGGAATGCGAGCTAGCACGTCACCAGGTTTTACGTCCTGCCCGTTCGAAATATTGAGAATGGCATCAACAGATAGGAAGTATCGAGCCTCAATCCCTGCTGCTATCTCTATTGCCTCGCCCTTCTTATCCCGAAGAGCAATTAAAGGCTTCAAGTCTGCACCACGCGATTGTTGGCGCCAATCCACAACCACACGGCTAGCAATGCCGGTCTCTTCATCCATTACCTCGCGGATAGATACCCCTTCAACCAGGTCAACGAAGTGCGCCTTACCTTCGCGCTCTGCAATAATTGGTAGGGTGTACGGATCCCATTCTGCGATCTTGTCACCTCGCTCTACCTTGACACCTTCATCAGCAAGGATCCGAGCACCGTATGGGAGTCTATGACGGGCACGTTCCCGACCCGCTTCGTCGATTAGAACCATTTCGACGTTTCTGCCCATCACAACAGGCACTTTATTTACGTCAATAACAACGTTTCGGTTTAGAACCTTCACTACACCTGAGTTTGTTGCCTCGACACTTGACTGCTCTGCACCACGCTGAGCCGCTCCACCGATATGGAAGGTACGCATCGTAAGCTGGGTGCCTGGCTCTCCGATCGATTGGGCAGCAATAACACCAACCGCCTCGCCGATGTTTACATCGGTACCGCGAGCAAGATCTCGTCCGTAGCATTTGCCACAGATACCTACTTCGCTTTCGCACGTCAGAGCCGAACGGATTTTAACCATATCGACGCCGGCGGCTTCTATCTCGGTAGCTTTTGCCTCATCAATCAGCTCTCCACCTTTCAGCAGAACTTCCCCCGAGAGTGGGTCCACGATATCAACAGCGGATGTGCGACCAAGAATACGCTCAGAAAGCGGTTCAATCACGTCACCGCCCTCAACTACGGCCCGAATATCCAGGCCTTCTTGTGTCCCACAGTCTTCAATGACCACAATGCAGTCTTGAGCAACGTCAACCAGACGACGGGTCAAATAACCAGAATTTGCAGTCTTAAGCGCTGTATCAGCAAGACCCTTACGAGCACCGTGTGTCGAGTTGAAGTACTCAAGGACGGAAAGGCCCTCTTTGAAGTTTGAAATAATAGGAGTTTCGATAATTTCACCAGAGGGCTTAGCCATAAGCCCACGCATTCCGGCAAGCTGCTTAATCTGCGCTTCCGATCCGCGAGCACCTGAGTGAGCCATCATATAAACAGCGTTTATGGGCTCGCCAGGCTTGGCCGTTTCGATCCCCTTCATCATCGCTGCTGCCACCTTATCAGTGGTCGTGGACCAAGCATCAACTACCTTGTTGTATTTCTCACCCTGAGTAATCAGACCATCCATGTACTGGCGCTCATACTGCTCAACTTGAGTCTGAGCCTCCTCTACAAGCGCTGCTTTTTCTGGCGGGATTACCATGTCGTCTTTGCCGAAAGAAACACCCGCAAGAGTAGCTGTTGAGAACCCTAGGTTCATCATACGGTCTGCAAAAATCACAGTGTCTTTCTGACCACAGGTTCGGTAGACAGTGTCGATAAGATTGGTAATCGCTTTCTTGGTCATCACTTGGTTGACCTCATCAAAGCGCATTCCATTTCGGGAGGGGAGCAATTCGCCAATCACCATTCGGCCTGGCGTAGTGTCATAAACAGTTACTTGCTCTTCACCGTTAACATCTTTCCAACGCCAACGAGCCTTAACCTTACTGTTAAAGGTCACAATACCTTGGTCAATGGCTTGCTTTGCCTCTCCTACACCGCGGAAAACCATTCCCTCACCTTTCTCTCCAGATCGCTCCATGGAAAGGTGGTAGAGACCAAGAATAATATCTTGGGTTGGCACTATAATGGGCTTGCCATTCGCGGGGCTAAGGATGTTGTTTGTTGACATCATTAACACACGGGCTTCGAGCTGTGCCTCCAAAGACAAAGGCACATGGACGGCCATTTGATCCCCGTCAAAGTCTGCATTAAATGCGGTGCAGACGAGAGGATGCAGCTGAATCGCTTTACCTTCAACAAGCTTTGGCTCAAATGCCTGGATACCCAATCTGTGAAGGGTGGGTGCTCGGTTGAGGAGAACAGGGTGTTCCCGAATAACCTCTTCCAGAATGTCCCATACCTCTGGCCGCTCCCGCTCGACCATTCTTTTAGCGGCTTTGATGGTAGTAGCCATGCCGTACAGCTCAAGCTTCGAGTAGATCATGGGCTTGAAGAGCTCGAGCGCCATTTTCTTTGGGAGACCGCATTGGTGAAGCAGAAGTGTAGGGCCAACAACAATCACTGAACGGCCTGAATAGTCGACGCGCTTTCCGAGAAGGTTTTGACGGAAACGGCCCTGCTTGCCCTTCAGCATATCCGATAGCGACTTTAATGGCCGCTTGTTAGCCCCAGTTATAACTCGACCACGGCGACCATTATCAAACAGGGCATCAACAGATTCTTGCAGCATCCGTTTTTCATTACGAACGATGATATCAGGCGCACGCAGCTCAATGAGGCGTTTTAGGCGGTTGTTACGGTTGATAACACGGCGATATAGATCATTGAGATCAGACGTTGCAAACCGCCCACCATCTAATGGAACTAACGGCCGCAATTCCGGAGGGATCACCGGTATTACGTCCATAATCATCCATTCAGGTTTGGACCCAGATTCTAGGAACGCCTCGATTAGCTTTAAACGTTTGACTATTTTCTTACGCTTGGCTTCCGAATTTGTGTTTCGGAGCTCTTCTCTTAAGGTTTCTCTCTCTTGACCTAAATCGAGACCAACCAAAAGTTCCTTAATAGCTTCAGCACCTATCGAAGCAGAAAAGCTATCCGCCCCATAATCGTCCTGAGCTTGATAGTACTCGTCTTCGCTTAGAAGCTGACGCTCGCCAAGATCGGTTAAGCCAGGGTCAGTAACTAAGAAGCTTTCGAAATATAAGACGCGCTCAAGCTCGCGCAGGGTCATATCCACCATCAGGCCAATGCGGCTTGGGAGGGACTTAAGAAACCAAATGTGAGCAACTGGCGCGGCGAGTTCGATGTGGCCCATCCTCTCTCGGCGAACCTTTGTTAACGTGACTTCCACGCCACATTTTTCGCAGATGATGCCGCGATACTTCATTCGCTTGTACTTACCGCACAAGCATTCATAGTCCTTGATCGGCCCGAATATACGAGCACAGAAAAGACCATCACGCTCTGGTTTAAAGGTCCGGTAATTGATGGTCTCAGGCTTTTTGATCTCTCCATACGACCAAGAACGAATACGCTCTGGGCTCGCAATGGAAATGCGGATCTTATCAAAGCTCTGGGCGCCCTGAACCTGTCCGAAGACTTTCATTAGTTCATTCATGGGGCTAGCTCCTTAAGCTGAGGGTTGGAGAGAATATAAATGCTTAGGTCATGCATCTTTAATTCTCTGTCTCCAAAAGTTCGACGTTGAGTCCAAGAGAACGCAGTTCCTTAACAAGAACGTTGAAGCTCTCAGGTATACCCGCCTCGAAAGTATCATCACCACGGACAATGGACTCATACACCTTAGTCCGCCCGGAAACATCATCAGACTTAACTGTGAGCATTTCCTGCAAGGTGTAAGCGGCTCCGTATGCCTCCAAAGCCCAGACTTCCATTTCACCAAAGCGCTGACCACCAAACTGCGCCTTACCACCCAGAGGCTGTTGGGTCACCAAGCTGTAAGGGCCAATGGAGCGTGCGTGAATTTTGTCGTCCACGAGGTGATGCAGCTTCAACATGTAAATGTATCCAACTGTAACCTTTCGGTGGAATTCCTCACCGGTGCGTCCATCAATCAGCGTTGACTGACCCGAAGTGGCGAGTTTTGCTTTCTCCAGCATCTCATTGATATCACTCTCACGAGCACCATCAAAAACTGGCGTAGCAATTGGCATACCATCACGAAGATTGTGGGCAAGCTCAATCACCTCATCGTCATTAAGATCGCTGATGTCTTGATCATACGTTTCCGAGCCGTAAACGTCTTTGAGCTTTGCGCGGAGATCCTTGAACGCCTTCTCACCCTGCTGCACACCCGCCAACATACTTTCGATCTGCTGACCAAGAGCTGCGCAAGCCCATCCCAGGTGGGTCTCAAGGATCTGGCCGACATTCATACGGCTAGGAACGCCGAGTGGATTAAGAACGATATCGACAGGAGTTCCATCCTCGAGATGAGGCATGTCTTCAATCGGAACAATCGTCGATACAACACCCTTGTTTCCATGGCGTCCCGCCATTTTGTCACCAGGTTGGAGCTTTCTCTTAACGGCAACAAAGACTTTCACCATCTTCATCACACCAGGAGGAAGCTCATCACCTCGCTCCAGCTTCTCAACTTTGTTCTCAAACCGGTCAGAAAGCTGTTTAACGCTCTCATCATAGCGCTTACCTAGCGCTTCCAGTTCCTTCATAACAGCATCATCAGAAACTACGATCTGACGCTGCTGCGTTGAATTTAGCTCGTCCAACAAAGGCCCATCTATTTTCGCACCCTTTTTCGTGGATTTAACACCCTTGGGGCCCGATACGATTTCTCGGCCGAGCAAAAGCTCGCGCAAACGCGCATTGAAACTACGGGTAATAATATGCCGTTCGTCGTCACGGTCTTTCGCGAGACGCTCGATTTCCTGCTGGTCAATTGCACGAGCACGCTCATCTTTCTCCACACCACGACGGGAGAAGACGCGGACATCTACCACTGTACCAGTAACACCAGGCGGCACTTTAAGAGAGGTGTCGCGTACATCAGCGGCCTTTTCGCCAAAAATGGCGCGCAAAAGCTTTTCTTCTGGGGTCATTGGTGACTCGCCTTTGGGCGTCACCTTTCCGACCATTAGATCACCAGGCTTCAACTCTGCGCCAACGTACACCATACCCGCTTCATCTAAGTTCCTAAGAGCTTCTTCTGAAACGTTTGGTATATCACGCGTAATCTCTTCTTGGCCCAGTTTGGTATCCCGCGCCATTACCTCAAATTCCTCAATATGAATTGAGGTAAATACGTCATCGCGAGCGATACGCTCGGAGATGACTATGGAGTCTTCGAAGTTGTAACCATTCCAGGGCATGAATGCACAAAGAACATTGCGACCAAGCGCCAAATCTCCCAGGTTGGTTGATGGACCATCAGCAATGATGTCTCCGGACTCAACCCGGTCACCTTTCTTAACGAGGGGACGCTGTGTAATGCAGGTCGATTGGTTTGATCGCTCAAACTTTTGCAACGTGTAGATATCTACACCCGTGTCGCCTTGTGCCTCATTCTCATTCACGCGGATAACGATACGCATTGCATCGATCTGGTCGACCACGCCGCCTCTCTTAGCTGTAATCGTAGCGCCAGAGTCTCTGGCAACGATCGCCTCCATACCGGTGCCCACTAGAGGCGCTTGGGTTTGGAGAAGTGGCACGGCCTGACGCTGCATGTTGGAACCCATGAGGGCCCTGTTAGCATCGTCATTTTCCAAAAATGGAATCAACGCAGCTGCAACAGAAACAAGCTGTTTTGGCGAAACGTCCATGAAGTCTATTTGGCTGCGCTGAGCAAGCAGGTAATCGCCATTAGCACGACAGTCTACCAGCTCATTTTGGAACCTATTCTTGGCGTCCAAAGGAGCATTGGCCTGCGCAACTGTATGGCGAGTTTCCTCCATAGCTGACATGTAGACCACTTCGTCAGTCACAAAGCCGTCTACCACTTTACGGTAAGGAGTCTCGATGAAGCCGTAGCGGTTTACCCTGGCGTATGATGCCAAGCTATTGATCAGCCCGATATTTGGACCTTCCGGGGTCTCAATTGGGCATATTCGGCCATAATGGGTAGGGTGCACGTCACGCACTTCAAACCCTGCCCGCTCGCGAGTCAGTCCGCCGGGGCCAAGCGCCGACAGGCGCCGCTTGTGAGTGATTTCTGACAGCGGATTGGTCTGATCCATAAACTGGGATAGCTGCGAAGAGCCAAAAAACTCCCTGACTGCCGCTGCCGCTGGTTTTGCATTAATGAGGTCCTGAGGCATTACTGCATCAATATCGACCGAACTCATGCGCTCTCGAATAGCTCGCTCCATGCGAAGCAATCCCACGCGATATTGGTTCTCCATCAACTCGCCGACAGAACGCACCCTGCGGTTACCAAGGTGGTCAATATCGTCGACGTCACCGCGCCCATCTTTTAGGTCAACAAGGGTCTTTACAATCGCCAGAATATCTTCCCGCCGAAGAACACGAACAGTATCTGGCGTATCAAGATCAAGGCGAGCATTCATTTTTACTCGCCCTACCGCTGACAGATCATAGCGCTCGCTGTCGAAGAAAAGGCTTTTAAACATAGCCTGAGCAGATTCCGGGGTAGGAGGCTCACCAGGACGCATTACGCGATAGATGTCCGTCAAGGCATCATCCTGATCTTCATTTTTGTCCGCAGCCAGAGTTCTAAGAATGTACGACCCAACCTCTACATCATCAATCGCGAGGACTGGGATTTCGTTAATGCCTGCTTCCTTGAGAGAATCCAGAAGTGCCTCATCAATCTCAGCTGCCACTTCGGCAAAAATCGCTCCTGTTGACATGTTAACTATGTCACGAGCCAAGAACTTGCCGATTAATTCTTCAGTGGTCGCAAGGCGCCGTTTGACACCCTGTTCGGATAGTTTGGATATAACGCGCGGGGTGATCCGTGATCCCTCTTTGACGACAACTTCGCCGCTCTCAGCATCTCGGACATCCATCATTGCTTTGCCCGGCTTTAAAGAAGCTGGATCAAATGGTGCTGTCCATCCATCACCCGCACGCTCGAACACGTCGGTTTCATAGAAGTAAGAGAGGATGTCCTCAGGACTCATCCCTTCGGATTCTTCCGCTGGGAAAGTCTGACCTTCAGCCGCAAGTTCTTCCTTGCGTTTAGCCGTGGCATCATTATCAAGCGCCAGCAGCATTGTCGTAACTGGAAGCTTACGCCGGCGATCGATTCTGACATAAACAAGGTCTTTTGAGTCAAACTCAAAATCCAGCCATGAGCCACGATATGGAATTACGCGTGCTGCGAAAAGCAGCTTACCGGACGAGTGTGTCTTTCCCTTGTCGTGATCAAAAAACACGCCAGGCGAGCGATGCATTTGGGATACGATCACTCGTTCTGTGCCATTAACGATGAATGTACCGTTTGAGGTCATGAGCGGCATATCGCCCATGTATACGTCTTGCTCTTTTATGTCCCTGATAGAACGCGCCCCGGTCTCCTCATCTACATCCCAGACAACCAGGCGCAAGGTGACTTTAAGAGGGGCTGAGAATGTCAAACCGCGCTGGCGACACTCTTCAACATCGTATTTAGGATCCTCAAATTCGTAATCCACGAATTCAAGCTGTGCTTTTCCAGCAAAGTCCTTAACCGGAAACACAGAGGAGAGAGCCTCATAAAGGCCTTGGGACCGGCGTTCCTCGGCAGATAAATTCGTCTGCAAAAAGGCGTCATAAGACTGTTTTTGAATTTCGATCAAATTCGGAATTGGGGCTACCTCTCGGATATGCCCAAACCTACGACGAATTCTCTTGCGACCGGTCATCGACATCGCCATTGGCGCGCCTCTCCTATCGTTTAAAGCCATGCAAGACACTAAAAGGTCTGTAACGGCTATTGCCTACTCGAGTTAAATACCCAAGTAGGCTGGGAAGCGGAGCGCCGAAAATCACCGGGGCGCTCCAATCCGGTAAATATGTCCAGTTAAGCAATACAGCTTAACTGGACATTAACAATAAACCTACTTTAGCTCGACGGTAGCGCCAGCTTCCTCAAGCTTCTTCTTGATTTCCTCAGCCTCGGCTTTGGATGCACCTTCCTTAACGGCTTTTGGCGCAGCTTCCACCAGATCCTTGGCTTCTTTGAGTCCGAGGCCAGTGATGCCACGCACTTCCTTAATAACGTTTATCTTCTTATCGCCCGCAGAAGCTAAGATGACGTCAAATTCGTCTTTTTCTTCTGCAGCTGGCGCGTCTGCCCCAGCACCACCAGCTGCTGCTGCTACGGCGACGGGAGCGGCGGCGGAAACGCCCCACTTCTCTTCTAGCATTTTTGAGAGCTCAGCAGCCTCAAGGACTGTGAGGGCGGAAAGTTCTTCAACGATCTTTGCGAGATCGGCCATTTTATGTGTACTCCTGTTGATCATTAAGTGTGGACGCTGTTTCAAGGAGCGCCCTGTGGTTGAAATTTAGGCTTGTTCCGATGATCCATATGCACCAAAGACGCGTGCGAGTTGCCCTGCCGGTGCAGCAGTGACCTGAGCAAGGCGAGTGGCCGGTGTGGCAATCATACCGACAATCTTCGCTCTTAGTTCATCAAGTCCTGGCAATGACGCAAGCGCCTTTACCTCGGCAACGCTGAGCGCCTTACCGTCTAGCCCGCCACCAACAACTTCGAATTTGTCATTGTCACTGGCAAACTTTACCGCAACTTTAGCTGCGGCTACCGGATCATTGGAGTAGGCAACCGTAGTGGGGCCGCTGAAAAGATCAGCAATACCTTCGTACGGGGTTCCATCGAGCGCCCGTTTGGCCAGCCGGTTCTTGGTTACCCTAAAACCAGCTCCAGCCTCCCGCATGCGCCCTCGAAGGTCCGTCATCTGCGCAACCGTCAAACCCTTCTGATGCGCAACAACAATGCTGCTGGCACTAGAAAAGGTCTCATGAAGCGCTTCGACCACCTGTTCCTTCTGCTGTCGATGCAAGTAGGTCTACTCCGTTGTTAGGCATGAGGCGTGATAACCACCTCACCCAGGTTAAGCCGCTCGAGAAGGAATACCCTGCCCCAACGGCTGGTTTTCGCCTCTCCGGAGGTGACCCAAGCGTGTCAAGGTTCACAGTCGAACCAACCACAAACACTTCGATCTCCTGTCTCATGAGGGCTAAAAATTTAAGCCACATTGACCGAACGAATTCGGTGGCTGCAGCGCCCACAATCTCGGACAGACGTTCTTTAACGACCCCTTAACCGTTATTACGGCAAGGAGTCATTCGGCCAGGTTACCCAGGCCGAAATTCCTTAAATCAGGTACCTTGCCCCTCATTCATACTCGAAGGATCAATGCGTAAGCCAGGACCCATAGTTGAAGTTAGAGATACCTTCTTGATGTAGGTACCTTTTGCGCCAGATGGCTTCGCGCGAACAACAGCATCAAACAATGCCCTAATATTTCCGACAATCTGATCTTCAGAGAAGCTCATCTTGCCTACCCCGGCATGGATTATACCCGCTTTTTCAACACGGTATTGAACTTGGCCGCCCTTTGCACCCTCTACAGCTGCAGCAACGTCCTGGGTAACTGTTCCTAACTTAGGGTTAGGCATCATACCCCGGGGGCCCAAAACACGACCGAGCCGACCGACTACTGGCATCATATCAGGGGTTGCAATTGCCACATCGAAATCAATGTTTCCGGCCTGCACAGTCTCGGCTAAATCTTCAGCTCCAACTATGTCGGCCCCAGCTGCCAATGCTTCGTCTGCCTTGGCCCCCCGGGCGAAAACGGCAACGCGTGCCGACTTACCAGTCCCGTTGGGAAGAGCAACCATTCCACGAACTTGTTGATCGGCATGGCGCGGATCAACACCGAGATTAATTGCTATTTCGACCGTCTCATCAAATTTCGTTTTTGATTGGTCTTTTAAAAATTTTACGGCCTCACCAAGTCCATACAACTTTGATGCATCAACTGACTTGCGCGCATCGGTGACACGTTTTCCATTCTTAGCCATTGCTTAGTCCACCACCTGAATGCCCATTGACCGAGCTGACCCAGCCAGTGCTTTGGCCCCTGCTTCGACGTCGTTTGCACTCATATCTGCAAGCTTTGACTGCGCAATCTCGCGCAGCTGATCCCAAGTTATCTTTCCAGCAACCCCTGCAGCCTTACCAGGCGTTTGCGAGCCTTTTCCAACTCCGGCAGCCTTCTTAATGTAATAAGATGCGGGAGGAGTTTTGGTGATGAAACTGAAAGATCTGTCTGCATAGACAGTGATAACAGTTGGAATTGGCATCCCAGCTTCCATTTGCTGAGTTTGAGCGTTAAACGCCTTGCAGAATTCCATGATGTTTACGCCGCGTTGACCTAGTGCTGGGCCAATGGGTGGTGACGGATTTGCTTTCCCTGCCGGCACCTGCAGCTTTATATAACCACTAATTTTTTTAGCCATTATGGCTCCCCCAGATTAACCATCGACTGACTATTCAGACGATGTGTGCGGTAAACGGCCAGGGTTGGCCTCCCGCAAAACTATTTTTGACCCGTTCATTTCGAGAAATGAGCCAGGCCCCTTTAGCTTTTCGCCCCCTATTAAACCTTCTCAACCTGCCCGTATTCCAAATCGACCGGTGTTGACCGACCAAATATCGAGACTGAAACTTTCAAACGGGCACGAGTTTCGTCTACGTCCTCTACAACGCCATTGAAGCTTGCAAAAGGACCATCTGAAACACGTACGTTTTCTCCCACCTCGTACGTAACGGATGGCCTTACCCGCTCGCTCGCGTCCTGAGTTTGATCAACAATTCGGCGAGCTTCTGATTCCGAAATGGGTGAAGGTTTTTTGCCAGCGCCCAGGAAGCCCGTAACCTTTGTTGTGTTCTTAACGAGATGCCAAGCCCTGTCGGTCATTGACATCTTTACAAGGACGTAACCAGGAAAAAATTTCCGCTCCGCTTTGGTTTTAGATCCACGCTTTACTTCAACAACTTCCTCGGTGGGGACCAACACTTCCAAGATATCAGCGCCCAAGCCCTCTCGGTCAGTCTGCTCTCGGATAGACTGCGCAACTTTGCTTTCGAAGCCCGAATAGACGTGAACGACATACCAGCGCGGCTCCATAATTTTAGCCTCCGAGCCCGAGAACAAATCGAACAGCGATTGCCAAACCCTGATCGACAAAAAAGAAGAAAATAGCCGCTAAAAATACCATGGCGAACACCATGATGCTTGCAACGGTAGTTTCTTTGCGACTTGGCCAAGTAACCTTAGAAACTTCCTGACGAACCTGCCGAACAAAGGCGGCGGGCCCGGACTTGCCGGCGCCAGTTTTCGCTCCTGTAGTTGCTTTTGCCATCTCTTTTCCAACCGTTACGCCTGAAAAACAGGCGCCTTATTTACTCTAAAAATCAGCAAACTCAAGCCGCAGACGATTTAAAAGGCCCAATCAAGTGGCAGGAGCGGCAGGGATCGAACCCGCAACCCCCGGTTTTGGAGACCGGTGCTCTACCAATTGAGCTACGCTCCTACTTGAATTGTGAGCACTATCGCCCTTTGAGAGATAATCTCTTAAGCCCTCGCTTAAGCGACTATTTTAGCGACGACACCGGCGCCAACCGTGCGACCGCCTTCACGGATCGCAAAGCGCAG
>Ga0222714_10003583_pt1 | contig 15689 bp, 10 predicted proteins | sample C33_3DmetaG_FD_165048 | JGI IMG/M metagenome (GOLD analysis project Ga0222714, IMG submission 165048) | Estuarine water microbial communities from San Francisco Bay, California, United States - C33_3D | ecosystem: Environmental > Aquatic > Marine > Unclassified | place: USA: California...
TGAACAAATAATTTTTTACGGATGTCTTCCAGTTCTTCAGTTCTTGGAACTCTCTCTGCAAATCTAATATATTTTGGGTTTATTTCTCTTTTGCCATCTCTTTCAATATACTTTTTCATGATTTCAGAAAAATCATGTGAAAATATTTTGTTATAAAGTTCTATCTTTTTGATTGTTTTAAGAAAATCTTTGATAACAGAATTTGTCATAGACATAGGTTTTGCAAACAAGTTATAAATTAATTCAGGATTATAACTGTTTTTTGCAAAGTTGGCCACTTGTATCAGATTAACGATATTTTCAACATCTAATTTGTTCCAGCCCATGCTTGTCAAAACATGATTGACTTTCTCTGGCATATTATCTTGTAATAGATATGCACATGCTATAAGCCTGTTGTTTGGAATTTCCGTATCAATTGAATGTATTTTTAAACCTGGAAACATTTTTTCTGCAAGATACGCTTCTTTAAGATTTCTAAGATATAAGTCGCAAGGCACATCTAGATTTTCAACAGATGATATAAAGTATTTTTTAAGATTATGTCTTTTGACACCCTCTACTTCATCTACATTTTGAATTATTTTGACTAAATCCGGTGGTATCATGCCATCATTAGCAAATCTTGCTGATAGATTTGCCAAACGATATGGCAGATACGGATCAGAACTAAATGCTTTTTCTGCTGGCTTGACCGTTACAATCAAACCGTTTTTAAGATCGTATGCTCCTCCTTGTGGATCTAATAATTCTGAGTTTTCACCATCATTTTTACGCAATTTTAAATATAAACTATCCATAGTCAAATCTCTTGACATCGAATCCTCTTCTAATGTCGTAACGAATCTAACTTGTTTTGGAGTCAACATCCTGTTTTTAACATTTAAAGAGAAAGGGGATAAATGTATTTTCTGATCATTTACTTCTACTGTGAATTCCATTTCGTTTCCTTGAGCATCCCATCTACTTACATAAAATACTTTTTTCTTATTATTTTTATTAGGTAATTTTTTATATTTTTCTTGGATTTGAATATCTTCGGATTCTGGTTTTACTTCTTCAATCTCTGCAAATTTTGATGTCAAAATTAATCTTATTTCATCTGGCGATGCATCTGTAACACAGTCATATGTGCTAAATGTTTTGTTTTTTAAATGGTCTCTGAGAGCGCCACCAGTTAGGTACAGGGTCTTCTTTTTTAAAGTTGGCTTGACGGTTCCTTTATCTTTAGTAATCGTAGAATATCCAAGTTCTATTTCTTTACTATTTTCAAAACCATTTATTAATGGTTTTAAACTTGAGTTGCTTAAATGATTTACAACAAATGGTCTAAATTCGCCATTTCTATCATTTGGCTTTAGTCTTACTTTAGAAGTAAGGGCCTCATTATCTTTTTCTTTGCTTTTTTCGTTATTTTCCATGTTATTATCTATGGTTGGATTCCTAATTTATAGGCTATGTAAGCTAAAAGCAAACCAGTGCCTACCTTTAATATAAGATCAAATACGATTCTAAATTTTGCTTCAGTACCTTTTTTGAAATCAGTAAGTTCATCATTTTCGTTTTGAATTGTCTTTATAGTTTCAGAATTTTTGCTATGTTCTTTAGCAATATTATCTATAACTTTTTCAACTATAGCAAATTTTAATAATAATTCATCTAAATTTTTCTTTATTTCTCCTACATTTTTAGACTCTACATTTACTACTCTTTCAAGTAAAACATTATAATGATCAAAAAGCTTTTCGAATCTTCTTTGAAGTTCATCTTGTTTATCTAATGTGTTATTGACTTTCTCATCCAGTCTAGAAAGTCCAGCAGCCATAAATTCACCTACATCTTTTATTACTGTAGGCGCTGAATCGTCTATTTTTGGTTTATTATTGGGTGCCATATGATATTTATATTTTTTTGTAAATAAAAATTTATATACTTAAATACTGTATGGAACAAAATTCTGCATTACCTATTCCGCCAGTAATTGTGGCATCTGCTGACAACCTTGATAGTCCAGTAACCGATTCTGATCTGCATGGCATTTATACCGAAATTCTCGATGATATAAGAAGTGATAGAAATGAAATAAATAGTTTATTGAATAGTTTCGTTGAAATGGTATTAAATGAAGGAGATAGTTCTTCGGCCTCCAAGGAAGCAGTAGTAAATCTAATAAAAGTAAAATCAGATTTAGCTGATAAAAAAACAAAAATAGCAGACCTGATGACAACTCTAAGACTGAAAGATAAAGCAATATCCAAAGTAACAGCTAATCAAACAAATCATATACATATAACAGATAAAAGAAACTTAATTGAGAGTTTGACTAAATATAAGAAGGACAAGAAGGAGATAACAAATGGCTAAGTGGGCTGCTATCGATGATTGGTTGTTGAAGGAACAAGATGTATTAGCTAGTGCAGATGACCCTGCCGCAGGGCAACCACCAGCGGATGTTAATCCTCCCGGTATGCCGGGGGCTGGTGCTGGCGGTCCACCACAAGATATGGCACAAGCTCCTGACCCTATGTCTCAACCTGCTCCCCCTGTAAATCCAGCAGATGTAGAACCTTTGTCTCCAGACATGCCTGAAGATAAAGATAAAATTAATTTCGAGCAATGGAGAGCAGCATTTTTTAGAGATAGTATCAAAGGTGATGTAAACGAGCTTATTGAAAAAATACAATCTATCAGAAATGATAATCTAGATTCATATGAAAGAAAATTTGTAGAAGACAATCTTCAAATATTATTCTTAAGACAAAATGCAAATATAGAAAAAGCTTCACAAGCAATAAGGAAAAAAGTAAGAGAAGAACTTGACAGAAACAATCCATCTGTAAGTTTAATATACCATATTACATCAACCCTTATGTCAATGCCTGAGCTTACAAATATTTTTGTAAAACTATTAGGCCTTTACAGTCTCAAATCTGATTTACATAGAAAATATATCGCTTCATTACTTGGGGCTATACAAGTTGGTGCTGGCGGACAAAATGAGGATTTGATTCTAAATCAAAGAGATTTCAGCGTCAAAATTTCAACAAGAGTAAATTCTAAGTTTGGGATGATTGATTTGGGCCGTTGGTTCATGACAAAAAATGATCAAGAACAATATCTCTCAGAGTCTGAATTAGAAAGACTAGAAGACGGAAGTCCAGAAGAGAGAGAAGTTTTAAGAAAAAGAGTTATTATAGAAAGTATAGCAACATACTTTAAGAAAAGAGCATTTTTAGTAAATGTTGTAAACACTGAAGGAACTGTTTATTACATTGGTCTTGATTTGTCTAATGCCTTAAGAGAAGCATATGATAGTGGAAAACTAATATTAAAAACTTCTGTTTCAGATAGTTCTGAATCCATGTACAACTCTGAAGGCGAATTGGAAGAGTTAATTGATGTTAAAATTCTTTTTGAAAAAGAAACAGGGAAAATAGACGAAGATGGAAAGCCAGTCAAAGAGTCTATTGAATTCATAACCAGAAAAGAAGGAATGTTGTTCATGAATGCATCTCTTGAGACAATCAAGGAAGCAAGCACGACTTTCCAAGGCATTTTAATTAAAGAAACTCCATACACTGGAAATCCAAGTGATTTACTTTCAATTATGAGATGTGTTCCATCTGCACCAGAGCTTATTTTGAGGAACTGCTAATATGCCAACTACATTTCTTGAATTTTTTAATAGACATGAAGATCAATCCAGAGATCACCTCAAACTTCTTAAAAATATTTTTGAGGAAGATGGAATGTATTGCATGGATTTTACTAAAGACGAAGAAAAAGAACCATATATCTTTTTGTTGGCTCCAGATGGACTAAGTTTTCAAGGTGTAAGGTTTTACGAAAAAGGCGACATTCTTGCTTTCAGGGCACAAAAAGAACCAGAAACACTTCCATACGGCAAATCATATCTCATGGATTTGCAAGATATGTTAGATGAAATATTAGTAGATGAAAAAGATGAAACTAAAGCCATAGAAAGTCTTAATAAACATATAGTCAAGAAGCTTAAGAACTTCTTTAAACAAACAAGAGAAGCTGAAAAAGAAATTCTTGATGCAGAATTATCAGGCAACGGTATGCCTAATTCTGGCCAAGTTACTATTCGCAATGCAGATAATGAACCAACCAATCCAAAAGCAGGGAATAGTGATCCAGCAATCATGAAGACTGGTGGATCACCATATTCCACTACTTTTATGAATAAATCTAGTAATTAATACCTTTCATCCCAAAACCTACGCATCCAGTTGACATCGTTTTTCGAAATGGCATCGTCTGCTTGCTTGCGTAGGGCTGCAGCGTTGTGGATAATATCAGAAACTTGTGTTTTCTTCTTTTTCAAATACTCATAATCTTTTTTGATTTCATCTCTCATCTGTTTGGTTTCTTCTTTTAATGATTCCAATTCTTCAAGGAGTTTACGAATTTCCGGAGATGCGTTGTTTAGTTTAATAATCTCTTCTTCTCTCTTTGCAACCCTCTTATTGATTTGGTACAGAAGTGATAAATAATGTTTTTTTTCAGGGCCTTGGAAATCTACAACAAGCTGCTCATTCAGGCAGTACAAATCATAGAACTCTCTAGGCCATCCACTTTCTGCACGACTAACATATGGACAATAATATGTTAACTGCCACCTATTAGCATTTGTTTTATCAATAATAGTTTTTGCATTCCTTGCTCTCTGGTTCTCGGGAGAGTCTCCTTCAGTCGAATGATTTTTAAGTATTTCTTTCCAATAAATCAAATTATCTTCGACTAAATCTGGGAAATTTACAGTAATCATGTCATGCACACACATACAGAAAGGACAATATTTGTTTGGAACCCATTTCATAAATTTATCAATATCATTTGATTTAAAAGCTGTTGCCCCTTTAAAATCAGAATGTACTTTTCTTATGTCAATCATGTTTGTCTCCTATTCATGCTCATTTTAGAAAAAATTACCAAAAAAACAATTGCGCTATAGATTTCTAAATATGTTATGGCAGAAACAATTGAGAGCCTCTTTAAGAATCTCGGAAGTTTTCCTTTTACATCTGTAAGAGCAAATCAGTACGGCCCAACTCTAAAACCCCTTGGGAAAGGTAGTTTAGTACAATTTACATACGAGTTTGCTAAGCCGGGGCATGATAGAACTCCACTTATAGTTGTTACAGATATTATGCAAAATTATATAAGAGGTATAAACGTACACTATTTGACATTCCCAGTTATCAAAAATATACTTCAGGTATCAGGAATGAATGCATGTAATAATCCAAATTTCTCATATGCAAACATAAAGTCTGATCGATATATAATTTCAGCGTTTAGACAATATAAAAAAATTGGTCTAAAAAGACTCAAAATATTAGATTGCAGTTTTATATTAAATGTGATGGGATCTGTAAGGGCTATAGATCCGCAAGAGGTAGAAGCAATTCGAAACACAATAAGAGAACAACTAAATAGAACTATAAACCAAGTTGTACCAACAGTGCGTGAAATATAATGGAAGACTCATTAGGCCGTAAGATAGATGTAAGCAATATGAATTTGGCTCAGATCAAATCTATGATCTCTTCCATGATGACTGGCAATGTAAAAAAATCAGATTTCAAAACTATACCAGACCAAAATGTACAAGCACTTTCTAGACTTAGTGATTTACTTAAAAAACTGAACTCAAGCTTCGATAGACAAGTTGCACAAATTAATGATTATGTAGCAGGGATGAAAAATGTTATTAGAGAAATTAACGAATCAAGGAAACAAACTGAAAATGCTACTAAAGAAGCAGGCAGAACCTTTAAGGAGCTAGATTCAAATTCTAAAATTTTAAATAATCTAATATCAAAAGGCAACGAAAGCTTAAAAAGAGTTACCTCTGCCGGTTCTAGCAGATTAAACATCTCCATCTCTGCAATGACCCCTTACCTGAAGGCGATGACAGGAAGCCTTCAAGGAATGAGTAGTATATTCAACAGGCTCATCGAACTATGGAAACCATTTATTGCCTCTGGTTTGGAAAAAGGTAGTATTTATGTTCACGACATTTATGCTCAAGCATTACTTAGAGAAATAGCAAAACATCAAGGTGTGTCAGGATCTGATTTTTCAGATATTCCAGATAAACTTAAAGAATTGCAAGCTTTAGCTGGATCTAAAGATTCTAAAGAATTAGAAAAAGTAATGAAAAAGCAAAATGACAGGATATTGAAAAACCTAACTGGTGGAACCAATAAAAAAGGAATTATGTTTGGTTCTAAGACTATTAGAGAAATGTCAATTATTTCTGGAACCTCTGATTTTAAAGAAGCATTAGAAGCTGCACAGCTAGATGAAACACAAATTACTGCTGTAGTCGATGCTATAAATAGCGGCAATATGTCTGGCAAGCAATTAAAAACACAATTAATGTCTCAAGGATTTAAAACAAAAGATATTGAAGCTGTTAATGATGCATTTAAATCGTTAAATGCAGGATCAAATGCTCTAAGCAGACAAGGGCTCAGAGAAGCCACTAATATGCTAGAGACTTTTACTGACAATCTATTTGCTCTAGACGAAAAACAAAGTTTATATGCTTCAACTTTGGGCGGAACATCTCAAGCAGCTAAATATGTTGTAGATTATCAAAAAGCTCTTTATGAAACTACTGGACTTACTTCTGCAAGTGTAGAAGCTCAAAGAGAACTTTTTAATATAAACAATCAAATATACCAAACTGGAGTTGAACAAAGTAAAGCCGAAGCAGCAATTGTTAAAAATCTTAAAAATGGATTGAGATTAAATAAAGAATCACAAAAAGTTGTAAATGCACAACTTTTGACAGAAAAACAAATTGGAATTGAATCTGGTAGTTTGACTGATGATTTTAGATCTTTAGTAGAGTCTTTGAAATTTTCCAGCACAGAAGTTAGTGAGTTGGGTCGTGGTCTTGCAAATGTTGCTAAAAGCGCCAATCTTTCTGGCGAAGCTATGAAAGATGTTGTCGCTAAAACAAATGAATTAAGCAAAACTCTTAAATCACAAGGAACTTTTACAGCACAAAGTAATACACAAATTGCTGGCATAGTTGCAGAAGCTAAAAAATTAGATGCCCTAGATCCAATAACAAAAATATTTGCAGAATTTGAAAGCGTAGCAGACATTAATAGTAAACTAAGTGATTTGGGGGCTAGAATTCAGGAGGTTGGACGAAGTACTGGCACATTAGGCCAAATACAAAATAGAACTCTATTTAATTCCCAGTCAGCAACTGCCAAATTTGCCGAAGGTTATAAAAAATCTGTATCTATGCAGCTACTTGGAATATCAAGCATGGAAGAATATAACAAATTAGTTTATGAGGCTGGAAAAGGCACTGAGGGATATGCTGAAAAACTCAGAAAAGTTCAAGTGCGGGCTGAGCAGATGGGAATGCCTGCAGCCGATCTTATAAGAAGTTCCGAATCATTAAGCAAAGCATCTGAAAAAGCCTCTGATAAACTTAAAGATCTAGAAAAACAACAAAAAAAAGGACTGATTACAGAATCAGAATTGACTGAAAGGTCAAATGCAATACGTATGGACAGCAGCATGAAATTAGTAGCAGCTTTAGGAGAAGCTGCCAAGTATGAAGACGACATGAGCAAAGCACTTAGTGGCTTTAGAGATAATGTTACGAAAAATTTTGCATCTGAAGCAGAAGTAACGCTTGGGAAAGGGGCTCCTGTATCCCCAGAAGCGGCAATTAAAAAAGCATTGAGTAATGTACAAGCTGGCTTGAAAAATGCAGGAATGGAACAACTCAATATAAGTGAAAAACAAATAAAAGAGGCTATGGGCAATAAAGAAAAACTTGTAGAGCTTATAGACACAATTCAAAAAGGAGAAGCCAAACTTAGAGTTGAGCAACAAGCTGCAAGTAATCCTCTCAGCAAAGCTGCTTTAGAAATGTCCAAATTAAATGCAACTTTGACTCAAATGACAAATAGTTTGTTTTTCCAATTACAATCAACTTTGGGACCAAATGGATTTTTATATTTAGGTTTGGGCTCAGTATTTGCTACTGCATTTTTAAAATCTAAGACATTCTTAAGCGGACCTTTAGGTAATGCTATTGGAAAACAGATTGGCAAAATACCTGGATTGAGAAATTTAGCTAGAGCAAATCCAATGGCTGCGCTTACAAATATAATGCCTGCGCTTACACGTGCGCCAGTAATAGATCCTGGAATGACATTAGGCAAAGCTTTAAAAGGAGGGAATTTATATGCTGCAATAGAGCAAGTAGGACTAAAATTGGAAGCTCTTTATCCAAGATTAATGAATTTTGGTGTAGCAATAAGAAATTTCTTAATGCATCCGATAAGCGGTATTGCCTCAAAGGTTCCACAAGTTGGCGCTGGAATTAGCAATTTATGGAATACAATCAAAACTGGAGGTGCTTCTACTTATAATTATATAAGTGGTTTGTTTAATAGAATAAAAACAGGTCAAACTCTTGAGTTTTTCAAGCCGGGGTTTTGGACAGGATTTGGCACAAGTGTTAAAAACGCTGGAATTACTGTGTCAAAAGGATTCTTGCGATATTTTACAAACAATCCATTTAAGGTTTTTTATAAAGATTTAGCATTTTTAAGCACAAAAGGTGCTGGTCTTGGTCTACAAGCACTTGGAAAATCTTTGAATGGAATCCCTGTAGCCGGACAAATAGCTGCCGCAGCTATTGGATTCACCATAGGAGCATTTCAAGGTTTCAATAATACAGCAAGAAATTTCGACGGTGTTCTAGGAAATATGAATGATAAAACACTTGAAGTTACAGCCTCTATGAAAGCTGCATCTACTATAGGCGGAGGACTAGCTGGTGCCATAGACTTTTTAACATTTGGCATCTTAGGTCTTACTGGACTTCTAGAGCCTTTAGAGAAAATATTGACATGGCTTACATACTCAGTAATGCAATTTTTTTATGGCATATTTGATGGATTTATGGCAGGCATAGAGCTTGCAAAACCTGGATTGGACTCTTTCTTCGAAGCTATTTCGGATGTATTTTCTGCTGTACAAGAAATAGGCGATGCAATAGCAGATGCTTTAGGACTTGAAGGAGGAGCCGGGGGCTTAGTAAAAGCATTTTTTGATTTTATGTATAAAGCTGGCAAAATGTTAGGGTCTTTAATTGGCGGAACTTTAGGAGTTGCTTTTAGTGGATTGGGCTATATTCTTTGGGGTTTGGGGAAAGTATTGGCATTTTTAGTTAGACTGCTTAAACCACTTATTAAATTACTTGGAATTGGATTTAGTTCAATATTTACTGGTATAAAACAATTCTTTACTGGTGATATTTTAAGGGGAATCGGAAATATTTTCATGGGAATTTATGAAATTGTACTTTCACCATTCACCGCAATTATAAATTGGCTGACAGGATGGACAGGTAGTCTTTATGACATTGTAAAAGATGCATTCAAAGGAATAATCAAATTCTTTTTTGGCGACAAAGGTGTGGAAGCATTTAAAAATGGCATAAAGGTTGTAGCAGATGCATTTTCTAATTTTGTTAAAGGAATTATAAGCAAACTTAAAGAGTGGACAGATTGGCTAGGATGGACTAAGCCTGCTCACCTTGAGGAACAAGAAAAGAAAAAAGAAGAAGCAATGGCAGAAGCCGCAGAAACAAGAGCAAATGCTCCTGCTAATTTAATGGAAGCCTCTGATGAGAAAATAAAAGAAGCATATCAAGGAAAAAAAGAAGAAGATGGCACTGTCAAGGCAGGATACAATGAAGCTATGGCAAGACAGGCTGTATTAGACAATAAAGCAATAATGGATTCTGTAGATTTAGCTGCTCGTAAAAAAGCAAGGCAGGAAAGAGAAGCTAGCGGGCAATTAGGATATAGCGAAAGATTGTTTTCTCCTGGCGGAGTATCTGAAAACACGCCAGAATATCAAGCGGCATATAAAGCAGAAGTTGAACTTCGTGTAAAAGACAAAATGTTAGAATTAGAAAAAGGACAAGCAAAAGCACTTGAAGAAAGAAAAAAACAAGGCACAGCAAGTCCAACACAACAAGCACAAGCTAGTGCAGGCGCTGCTGCAACTCCTGCACCGACACCTACACAGCAAGCAACGGCAGCAGCCCCAGCAGCAACAGCTACAACTACACCCACACAGCAAGCAGCCGCTGGGGCAATTAAACCCGGACCCCCAACGCCTTCAACTGCCGCCCCAGCACCTGCTCCTGCAAAACCTTTAACTTTTAAAGCTGGTGGCCTGCCGGTGGAGGCAAATATTGATGGAAAACTAGTTAATGTGAAAAAATATGGCTCAACATGGGGAACCGTTTATCTTGATTCAAATAATAATCTTTACAAAGACCAAAATGGGCGGTTAATGAAAGTTGCGATTCCGCCTGGAACCGAAATTCCTACCTATCAAGTTGGTTCTGAATTTATCAAAAAATCTGGATTAGCTTTTTTACATGCTGGGGAAATTGTTCTTCCGGCTGATGTTTCTAGCGTTCTTTCAGATAGTGCTGGGGCGTTTAGCAATAGTCTTGCAAAACCGATAATGGCAGCAAGTCAATTAGCAAATGTTGCTCCATCTGAAAATGGGCCTGTAAAATCTGCTTCCTATCAGCAAGATTTTGATAAGGGAATACAATTATCAGTAATGCAACATAGAACTAATTTAGAATTGTTTAAAGAAATTACTGAAAATACAGACGAAAGTAGAGAAAGTTTGAAAAGTATGATATCAAAATTGGATGAATTGGTAGTACAAGCCAAGAGATCGAACGAAGAATTTTCTGATGGAGATAGCCCCGAATACATTGGCAATACTTCTAATCCAATTGATTCAATGTGTAATTACGGGTTGATAAATGGTAGCGCAGTAAGGAACCTATAATGTCATTAGCATCACAAGGAATTGAATTACAACCACTTTATGATTGTTATATAAGGGTAGGAAGCTCTCTTAGTAACAAAATACAAATGTATACTTTGCCCGATATATCTGACAGTCATGAAGCGTCATATGGCGAAGAAACTGGCATAGGAAGATCAATGCCGGTAAAAACATTTGGAAGTGGCACAAATAGAACGATTTCATGGAATGTAACATTTGTTGCGAATAGTAGAGAAATGTTAGAGGCGAACTTAAAACATTTGAGACTATTACAAGCTGCAACATATCCTCGGGATAATGCTGGAGTAGAATTTCCTTATGCACCACCGCCACTTTGCTATATAAGATGTGGTGATTTATTAGCAAATGGTGTTGACGAATATAATGATCCAATAATAAATAACTATTTTACTAATGTACCAAGAGCAAGTCAGGAACTTTGTGTAATTTGTAAAAGCTGTAGTGTAAAATTCCCCAAAGATGTTCCTTGGTCTGATTTAGGATATATACCTTACAAATTTGAAGTTTCTTTAGCTTTTGAGGTTGTATATGCTACAGACAATTTACCAGGTGCAGAGCGCATAGCATCTTACGGAGCATAAAATGGCAAATTATATTGAAAAAGTAAATTTATTTAATTCTACCAATTTTACAACAAGCACTAGCAGATACTTAAATTCTCAATTATATTATTATGGAGATGATAAAAAAATTACCTATGGAACCTATAGAAGAAGAATTGTACAAGAATTTGAAAATGATAAATTTTTTGAAATTCCTAAACCTTTGAATTATAGACCAGATTTAGTTAGTAATAAGTTTTATGGGACACCAGACTATTGGTGGAAAATTATGGAGTACAATCTGATGTCTGATGTATATGAATTTAGACAAGGAACTGTAATAAGACTTCCTAATTTTACAGGTATTATATAATGGCAAAATTCTTTCAATTTCCTAAAAAAGTATTAGATAACTACACATGCAGAGGTACTCCACTTTTATTGCCATACCCAAGTGACTCTGTTGTAAAAACTGGCTTTGTCACTATGACTATAAACAAAAAAAGATTTCTTGAAAATACAGGTCCAGCAAAAAGAATTACAATAGGAAATAAATCATATTTAGAATTTCAACAAGGAACATCAAATGGCGGCAACAACACAAACTTATACGGAAAGCCAGCGACAAGAATAACTGCTATAGATAGACCATTCATAAAATCTTTTAGATACGGTTTTACAAATAAAGCAAGTGTAGAAATAGTTGTATGCGATAGTAATGGAGGCGCTTTTACTCAATTTATACGAAGCATTCCTGATACATGTGCGGAAATGCAAAATTATCCAGATTATGCAGTTAAAGTAAATTATGGCTGGGTATATCAAGACATAAGTGGCAATGTTAAAAAATATGATCTAAGATATACACAAAATATTACATATCTGCCTGATCCTGAAGATCCACGTGATTTGCCTGTAGATGCTGGAGACGTAGAATTAAATCTCCTTATAAGAAGCATTGATATAAATAATTCTAATGGCTTGTGGCTATACAAAATAGAACTAAATGATGTAACATATGTCATAAAAAGGGATGAAAATCTAAGGTCTGATAAAGATACACCAGGAACAGATGCAAATAAAGTACATTTTTCTGAAGCTGTAGATCAGTTAATGCAAGAATGCGGAGTAAAAAAAGATGATAAATCTCATTTTGCAAAAATTGCAGTAAGTGATACAAGAAATGCTTCGCAAACTCCAAATGGTGCAGCATCTGCACAAGGTAGAGTTTTGAGAGCTTTCAAATTTGCTCCAAGTGCAGGAGGAGCAAAAGGACCATTAAATGTTTACATGGCAAATAATCAAAATTCTATGGATGTTATTAGAAGTTATGCAAATGGAGTTGTAACTTCTGAAGGCAACGGAATGGTATTTACCTTAGACGCAAGAAGCAATAGACCATACCTTTACATAGTAGAAGATAATTTTACTAAAGATCAAGGGACTCAGGCCACTGATTGCGTTCCTCCTCCTATAGCCACATATGTGATTAATGGCGGCTCCGCCTCGCCAGTTTTAGGATTTGACATACAAGTAAACATCAAATCAATTCAAGCTATTGGCGGATCAGGCCCCAATCCTACAGGAACACAAATAGTTGACGGCGATAAAGTTGAACCAGAACCTGGCAAAAAAGCATATGGCGTGGAAACTTTCATACCCATACCTGCAGATGTAACAAACTACAGAGCCCCTAGTACTGCAAATGCTGCAGAAACTGATGCTATTTTCAAAAATAGCAAAGCTAGTCAAATATATGAATCGCCAGCAAAATTATCTGCTACTATGACTCTTATTGGAGATCCTTGGTATGTAAATTGTTGGGCTGTTTTAGGCCAAACAATATCAATTATATATTTAGAAGCGTTTAGTGTTGGACATACTATTGGGAATAGTGCAGCACCAAGAAGAGCATCTACAGGAGTAGGAGATGCTGGTTGCGATTATTTAATAACAGAAAATTCTGTCAATAATTACATAAGTGGCAAACAGTGGACGATAAACTCAGTTAGTCACGAAATAACTGAAGATGGACGTTTTACAACTATGTTAGAAATATCAAAATTGGCACAGCAAGAAGGATAAGAATAAAATGTACTCCAATCAAAAACAGGCAATTAGAGGTTTAAAAAAACTTACCAAAAGACTGCAGCAAAAAGTCCAAACATTAGAGGCAAGATTATCTTCGACTACTGATATAATTTCAGATGATAGTAAAAAGAAAAATTTAATTGGATTGTACTCTTGCCTATGTGTTAGCACTATAGATTATTATAAACAAAATAGAGTTAAATTTTTCTCTCCAATATTACACAAGCCGGATATAAATTGGCAGGCTTTGCCATATGCCTATCCAATATCATCTATGGGAGGTTTTGATGATTCTGGAATGACGTGGGTTCCCCCTGCAGGAAGCACAATAATAATAAGTTTTGAGGTTGGCTATAGAAGAAGTGCCTATTACATGGGTACTACATGGTCTAGAAAGAGAAATCAAACCGAAGATGGTAAATCTCCATTTGGATATCCAGTAGTAGAGTATGAAGCAATATATTCACAGAATAAAAGAGATGGATATTTAGTAGGTGCAGATGATGGAACACAAGATTTGCCTCCTTGGAATACAGAAAATTACAATGGTTTTGATATTGATAGTATTAAAGAAATAGAATACGATGAAAATGCACAAAAAAGAATAACTTACCCAAACATATATGGATTCAAAACTCCAGAAAAACATATGGTTAAAATGGTAGATGGTGATGCAAAATGTAATAGAAGATGGAAAAGACTTGAAATTATGTCCGGAAATGGAAATTGGATGATATTCAAAGATGATCCTTTTCACTATTGCGGCCAATGGGCACATCCATCTTGCCCTGGGCCGAAACCTGGAGATGTAAGCTGCAATAAAGATGTTCCAAATCCAGATTTTAACGCCAAAGGATCTGAAATCACAACAAACGAGATTCGAGAAGGATCTGCTCCTATTTTAACATTTGATCCAACCAAAATACCAGAACATGAAAAGTTTTTATGTGTTGGAAATGAATTAGAATATGCAGATACAAGTTATGCTCCAGATTTTCAAGGAAAAGATGAGCAAATTGGAGCAAATCCATTTTTTAAACACAAGAGTGAATGTAGGCCATACAGAGGGCCACAAACTCCTGAAAATAATAAATGTGATTTACCACAAACTGGAGTTCAAATACTGTCTATTTCTGGACATACTTTTGTTATGGATGATTCAGTTGAATATCCAACTGGAGAAATGAATTGGCATAGAAGTTTAGAAGAATTCAGCTATGGTTGTAGCGATAAATTTATGGGAAGAAGTTATTGGAAATCATCTACTGGTCATTTGATAGAAATGAATGATATAGAAAAAGATTCTAAAGTGCGTGGGGAAAAAAATGGAATAAAGTTGCAATCTGCTTTGGGAAATCGCATATTTTTGTGTGATGATACTGTAGATGAACAAGGAATAGCAACACAAAACCAAGGAATTACTTTAGAAAGCACCAGCAAAAATACAATTATTTTATGCGATAGTGGCAATAAAAGAAGTATAGAGGCCAGAAAATCAAATCCAAATACTGAACCAAAAGCATCAGATGCATTTATTATGATGCGTACTGGATATGGCTTAACGCTAGAAATGGTAGATGCTAATAGCCAAGAAGAAACCCAGAATCAATACATCAGAATCATAAGTCCTCAAAAAGATAATGTAGAAAGAGGCCCCCATTTGATGATGTTTGTTGAGAGAGCAGAGGGTCCGGGGCAAGTTGTTCTAAGGACTGGCGGAACGTTTGTTAATGTGACAACTGATGATGATATAAATGCAGTTGGATTCAAAGTAGTTGACGAAGAAGTTGTTGACAATGATGGAAACAAGGTAACTTTTGTTTCTAAAGACAATGCATCAATTACAAATCAAGGAGCCCATATTAAAGTTTCTCAAACGTTAGATTATAATTGGGGCAAACAGCTTTCATATGTACTTGCTGGAGAAGATTATGAATTTGAGGATGAAGAAACCGGCGAAACAAAAAAAGGACCAGGAATATTCCCAGTAGTACTAGCTTATCCAACAATAGACGGAGATGGAAACACAAGTTTCTATTTAAGAGCTAGCGATAGAGTATTTGTTAGTTGTAGCAATGAAAATACAGCTTTATTTGTTACCGAGAAAAATATCTCCCCAACTGGCGTAATTCCAAAAAATCCTGA